>ERZ724521.56-NODE-56-length-39992-cov-5.410697_pt1 | contig 39992 bp, 30 predicted proteins | sample MGYA00376054_ERZ724521 | MGnify/ENA primary metagenome ERZ724521 (study PRJEB28724, sample SAMN07190883) | activated sludge metagenome | isolation source: activated sludge of sewage treatment plant in Hong Hong | place: Hong Kong | collected 2016-03-17 ... | reverse complement strand
TAAGGTATGACCACAGATGACTTGAAAAAAGATGTACTTAGACGGTTGCTTACATTCAGACAAACGTAATCGACCGAGCAACTACCCATCATTTCTTTATATCCCCGGAGCAGTTCATGTATTCGGTTGATAGGATAGGATAGAGTTTTATTGAGGGTATCTACGAGCCATTCATAGGTGTTAATTCCTTTAGCTTTGCATGTATAATAAAAAAAGAATACAACATAACGGCTCTGACGGCTCCATCATTGTTGATCCTTTTCTCCCTGCTTCTATTGCAAAAACATCCTTATCAAGACCGGACTTCGCAAATCGATCTGCCATTTTCTCATACTTTGTCATGGTTCTTATTTTCCCACTAAGGTATGACCACCGATAACATGAAAAAAGATGTACTTAGACGGTTGTATACATCCAATGTAAGGGGTAAGAGCAAAATACCCGGAAAACAGGGCTTCTCCACCAGCTTTATTCTTTGTTTGAAACGTCGGTTGTAGCAGTCTCTTCATGCTCGCCAAAGAATCTTTTGTAGAAGACGAGAAGAATACCGACACCGACACTGATGGATGTATCCGCAACATTGAATACCGGTTTGAAAAACTCAAATCTCTGTCCACCCCAGAAGGGGATCCAATCAGGCAACACCGTATCTATGATCGGGAAATAAAACATATCTACGACTTTGCCATGCAAAAACCCGGCATAACCACCTCCCTCGGGAAACATGGTAGCAACCCCACCGTGGTATGATGATTCAGAAAAAATAAGACCGTAAAAGGCACTATCGATAATATTACCCACAGCACCTGCAAAGATGAGGGCAAAGGATACCAGCAGACCCATGTGGGCCTTTGCTTTTATCAGGCGACTTATGTATATCCATAGAAAAATGACGGCAACAATACGGAACAAACTCAAGGCCAGTTTGCCATAATCTCCCCCCAGGCTCAGTCCGAACGCCATTCCCTTATTTTCTACGAAATTGAAATATGCCCAGGTACTCCCAAATAAGGGCATATCCTCACCATACTGAAAATGGGTCTTAATATATATCTTCAGTGCCTGATCGATGATCAGTACCGTGAATATGATGGCTAAAAGCTTGGTCTTCGTGTTCACTTGCAGCTTTTTGGATTAATGTGCAAAAATAGAAATTCAACCGACATTACAGTAAATCATTTGTATTTATAACATTTTGGCGCATCAGGAATAAATGCTGGCAAGTACATCAGGAGGCATCAGGCCGCTGTACCAAAGAAATAAAGCAAAAAGTGAAAAGTGCATGAATTGATTGGAAATCCTGAGCTACAAATGAGTTGCTTAGCGAGGACATCCAAATTCAAATGCTAAGATGAATTAAATGCGGCATTGACATTATTAACGGGTGATTAGTGAATGTTTTACCAAGATGATTTATATAATTGTCCATAAATTTTTGGTATTAGGCGTTGATCGTTTGATGGTTACACTGCCGGAGCATAACGGAGATCTTTAGTAAGATGAAGGTAGCTTCATTGATGGGCGGCCGTCCCTTTTAGGGGTCTGATGTCGCTCGAAGCAACTTATGCAATGTTTTATTTTGACAGATAAGGCCGATTGTAGAGAGCCGGTTTTTTCCTTACCTCGAAATATACGGAGGGAAAAGAAAAAGCTATATCCCGGGTAATACCAACGTCAGGAAAATGAGACAAAAAGACCACGCTTAACACCCTACACCAGTGTCTCATCTTGGAGAATTTCGGGTGACTAATATTTTTTCCTGCCGAAAACTCAGGCAATGACTCCGGACCCGATGAGTTCTTCTCCTAGATACCACGCGGCAAATTGACCCGGCGCAATCCCTTTTTGCATCTCCTCAAACAAAATATATAATGCATCGGGTTTCCTGATGAGGGTAGCTTTCTGAAGAGGTTGTCGATAGCGGATGCGTACTTCCATTTCTATGGATGAGTCCGGGGATAACTCATAGTCCGGGTTGACCCAATGAATTTCATCTGCCTCAATCTTCAATGCATACCTATTGAGTCCGGGATGGTCACTTTGTTGGCCGGAAAAGACGATATTATGCCTGGTGTCAGTCTGTAAAACGAAGGATGGATACGGCCGGCCACCGATGTGCAGACCCTTACGCTGTCCGATGGTGTAATAATGGGCGCCGCGGTGCTCGCCCACTTTGATACCCTCCGTTGCTTCAAAGGTAAATGGAGAAGAAAGGGCCTCTATGTTTTCCGGAGATACCGGAATCTCATGGTACTGCACCAGGCGTTCCAACTCCTGAGGAATCTCGATGATATCGCCCTTCCTGGGTTGTAGTTGTTGCTGGAGGAAAGTAGGCAGATCCACCTTGCCGATGAAACAAAGGCCTTGTGAATCCTTTTTCTCGGCAGTTACAAGACCTTCACGTCGTGCAATTTCACGCACTTCTGACTTCAGCAAGTCGCCGATAGGGAATAATGCCTTGGCGAGCTGGTCCTGATTGAGTTGACACAGAAAATAGGATTGGTCTTTATTACCATCTTTTCCTGCCAGCAAATGATGACGGCCGTTAGCGTCGGTTGTCTTTCGGCAATAATGACCGGTCGCCACAAAGTCGGCGTCGAGCTTCATAGCTGCTTCCAGAAATACATCAAACTTGATCTCCCGATTGCACAGCACATCCGGATTGGGCGTTCGTCCTTTTTCATACTCCGCAAACATGTAGTCCACGATGCGCGTCTTATATTCAGCACTCAGATCGATCACATAATAAGGAATTCCGAGCTTATCCGCAACCAGCAGTGCGTCGTTTGAATCCTCTACCCAACAACATTCATTGGAAAGGATGACCTCATCATTGTGCCAGTTGCGCATAAACATGCCTATTACCTCATATCCCTGCTCCTTGAGCAGGTAGGCAGCGACACTGGAGTCAACACCTCCCGATAATCCTACGACAACACGCTTCATGATGCAAAGATATGGCAATTCAACATGAAAAGAAATCAGAATAATTACAAACAACAGGATGACAGACCGTTATAAACAGACTGTATCTCCCCTCGCCCGGGGCAAGCCACAGTTGATTGTCCGATATAACAAACCTGCAGGCTATTAGTTGTGGATTGGGGGCCGGTCATACAATTGCCTGCCTTCAGTCCACCCTGACCAGGCGACTCACTGCATGGAGATCACTTCCGTGTATCCGTATCAGGTACACGCCTGCCGGGAGACGAGTCCTGACAGGAAACCCTTCCGACAAGGACTCTCCGGGCACCATATAGGTATTGACTATTCTGGACGATACATCCACCAATTCTACCCTATATATTTTACTCTTTTGCGCTGTCTCCAGATAAATGACAAATTCATCACTGAATGGATTCGGGCGAGCAGTCAAATTGTCCCCGGCCAAACCAACACCAAAGACGTTGCTTGTTGTGTTGCCCAGCGGAAGATTGAATTCCTTGCCCCCGGAATTGAGGAAAAATTCGCCGGGCCCCTTTGCCCTGAATTCAAGGTAATAACCGTCCTTATAAGGCACCAGTTGAGTTCTTTTAAAACTAAAGAAATCATATTCCGGATTCACTTCATTGCCAAAAACCCCATCATTATCCTCTGATGATATTGAAGTGAGGCCCAGTTGGTATGCGGAGTTAGGCGCATGATAGCCCGGACCGGCATGAATGATGCGCTCAGCTTCTTCATCAGTAAAATAAAATCGGATGTTGTAAGGCTTTGCAGTGCCGGAGGCGGTATTGACGGAAAGGCTCCTGTCAAGATAATATTGCGACTGATCATGCCTTTGTTCGGTTCCGGTATTGAAATGTACACCCACTGTAAAAGGTTCAGGCTGCGGGTCTTCTGACTTGATGGCGGCGATGGTTCTGCCGTCGACGACAATGTCTTGCCAGTGCTGATTTGCCAGAAAACTGACCTTGTTATCACCGCCGACGTAGATATCAGGTCCCTCATAAATATGAATGTCATCGATGGCCATTCCTCCTTTCTGTACATTTTCATCGGCATAGAGGACAAACCTGAATTGAATCCCGGACCGATCGGTAAAGAGCTGTACCGGAAGAGGCAAGCCCGCCACATGCCAGTGATCATCCTGACCATCCCAGGCGAATGGTCTGTTGTACCAATTAATACTTCTATGTGTATTTTCCAGTATTTTCCAGGCACTTCCATCCACACTATATTCCACCCAGCAACTATCATATTCCACCTCTGTATCATGCCAGAAAGAAAAAGAAAGATAGGGTTCCTGCAGGCCGGACAGGTCAAAACACGGTGATGTAAGCGTAGAACGCTCATAGCCATTGTACCTGCCATCGGACGAGGTAACCATGGCAAAATCACCATTGGCTGCGCCTTGCAGATTGTCTTTGTCCGGTGTTGCACGTATCCAGGATGATTGAAATCCGGAAGAAATCCAGGTTTCATTGCCTGCCTCGAAGGTAGCCAGATAGGGGAATTGCCCGACGAAGCCATTGTTATAAACGGTATATCCCGAAAGCGTATCATTAGCCCGGTAAGTATCTCCCGGTGCGGCAACCCAAACCTTAATGGTGTGAGCGCCTATTGTTGACAGATCTGCCGGCAAGCCGCTTATTGTCCTCACCTCGGTGCCAAGCATCGGTGGAATGTCGATCGGTCCGGTAACCACACCGTCAACACTGTACCATAGCGATAAGGAATCCACCGGCTCATTCGAAGTGTTTGCTATTTCCAGGGTTATTTCTTCATCGGCAGTGAGGCCACAGGAATTGGGTGCGGGACTGATGATTCTGGTCACCTGCATATCCCTTTGAGACTGATAGAGATACAGATCATCGAAAGTATACCCCGAAAAACCATCTCTTGCCACAGCAGGTCCATCCACAAGCTGGCTTATTTTCAACTGTGTACTTGTGGAAAACTGCTGGTTGGCATCCCGCAGCAATTTATCCAATCTCAAACTTCGGATTGAAGTATAGGTTCCGGCCCGGGCCTCATTTTCCTTTAGGTTATATGCTTCAACCCAGATATCACTGTCACTTCCCCGAATCCACAACTTGGCCGTCAAACTATCTACTTTCAGCGGTGAATTTTGATTCAGATAGGATAATTCAAGATTGATATCATCGTCCAAGGTATATTTGCTTAGGTTGAAGGTAAATATTGCTTCATTCTGCACGGATGTTCCCTGATAATCGACATCCATAGTCAGGGCACCTTTTCCCGACTTGTTGAACCCTGACGGCACTACCATTCGGGCCCTTCCGCGTGGATTGTTGGAATGAAAATCAATTTCATCCACGCCGAGGATGCCTTTGTCCCCATTGCGAGCCACACCGGTATGCTGGTCATCGAATCCAAGGTGAAAAGTTGAACTTAGCTCCCGGCTTAAAACAATCTCCTTGTTCGGAATCTGCCTGATGAGTATCTCTTTTGCATTGTCCGAATGATAGGGTGAATCAAAGTTGTAGTCTATCCACACCCGGAGTTGATGATTTCCGGCTTCAGATAATCTCGCAGGTTGTTGAAAGGTATATTCGGCTGTTTCTCCGGGGAGAATCAATTCATTGAATACTTCCACCGTTTCGATGTTGTCGATGACATAGTGTATACTGAATCCCTGAGCCGCTTCCAGGCCTTTGTTAACTATCCTTATGGACACCTTCTCCTCATTGGTCAATGCTGTGGATGTCAACTCCCTGCCGAATCTCTCCGGTGATGTAATTTCAAGAATTTCAAGATCAAATTTGTGATCACATTGAACACCAAGAGTTTTGACAAACTGGGTATGATCACGTCGACTAACGCCGCCATCCGGCAACACAGCTGCGACACTGATCATCTCATCGATGTCCGGATTAAGACCGGCAAGCCTGTATGTTGTGTCGGTAGTAGTGGCGACAATCTCCATGTACGCGCCCGTTTTCCGATATATGTTATAGGCGCTTGCTCCATCTACCGTTGGCCAGCTCAAATCAGCTTCACCCCGACAGGTAGAGATATAATTAAATTTTGGTGAAGGACAAATGGTGAATCTTCCCGAAGTGTCGCCGGTCATTTTGTCGGAATGGATCATCAACCGGGCTTTGTCGGAAGTCACATTAGGCATGATGTAATTAAATGTCCGGATATTCTCTGCACGGCGGCCGAGTTCTGTCCAGGTCTGTCCATCATCCAGGGAGAGCGAAATCACTGTGGAGTCTCCGGTATTGTATGGGCTGCCCCATTGAAAGTATTGAAACTCGCCCGGGATGTATCTTTCACCCCCAAATGGTCCGTACAGTTCCATTTTTTTAGCTTCATAGCGATAACATAACGCATATTCCTGGCTGCCTGCGACCCTTTTGCCGCGAATGATGATTTCATACTTTCCGGCGACCGGATTCAGGATACTGACCTGTTCGAGATTGTTGAGGCTATCCACTCCCCGCACAGCCGCGTTGAATACATAGTCCGGATTGGGGTTGAGTACCCATGGGAGATATTGGCCGGTAGGGCCGACAACGATTAGATCGAGGTCGTTGATCAGTTGGCGGGTTGAAAGCGGGTTGGCAGGCGGATCAGTCCAGGCCAGTGAAAAGACAGCCTTAGCCTGACCCTCGGGAATATCAAAGTGGTATATATCTTCACTCCCTGAAAAGGCACTTCCGATATCATGATGATCTTTACCGGCCTCTCTTGCAGCCTTCATGGTATTCACCTTGCCATATCCGACAGAAAATTCAGGACCTTCTCCCAGCAGTTCATCACACGTATTGATTAGAATAGCCTTCAACAGTGCCGCTGATGGATATTTTCCGTTGTTGGCCTTTTTGTATGCTTCCTGCATCAAAGCAATGGCTCCTGTGACCCCCGGGGCAGCCATACTGGTACCGGCTGTGGTGTAATAGTCATTTTTGCCATTGCAGCTGGTAACATTAGTCCCCTGGGCCACAATTTCCGGTTTGATTCTGCCGTCTCTTGTCGGACCCTTGCTTGAAAAATCGGCAAGAGGTGTACCCTCCAGCCTCCAGATGGCGCCTACGGTGATACCGTTCTTGTTGCATTGCGGCCCTGAAAGGACAGTTCCATAACCGGCGATATGGTCACCACAGGCAAGCGTGCCACTGTTGCCCGACGCCCACACGTGCAAAAGGTCCTGATACTCATAGGTACTTTGATCCGCCTCTTCACTGAATATATTGTATTCGCCCATTGAATTGCAATCGATATTCTTATCCAGCACCGCATATGAATTATTGGTTACGCGGACATTGAAGTCATTGTAAAATTGATTGTCGTACGAGATGATATCAAAATAAGTGGCATTGACCAGTGTTGCTTCCTGTGCTATGCCACGGTGTTTATCCTTGAGGTTAGCCGCCCCGATCATGCTTCCTGCAGTATGAGGAGCATGGGCGGTCACTGAATCCAGAGCGAAATGGACTACCCTGTCATTCAGGTCTTCATGGAAAAACCCCCCTGTGTCACCATGACCGATTGTGATACCGGCGCCATTTAGTCCCAATCCACCATTTTGCAAGGATGCATTTGCTCCTTGTACTGCTTCCAGTGAGCGCTTGTAGAAGTTGAGGGGTGTAAATGCAGATATATTTTCGGAGATGGCTCTGACTTGAGCACCGGCAGCTATCTCCAAGGCAGATGGCCGGTCACAGGCAATCACCAAGTAAGTTTTGTCACCGGAAACATGATGAGAGATTATTTTTACCGGTCCGATCAGATTTTCAATCTCTGAATCAGACATAGCTCCATATAAGCTGATCCTAACCTCCAGTTTTTCGGAGTCATCCGCATCCACCACCTTACGGTCCAGTTTTAATGCTGCCGGCATTTCAAAGATCGACACTACAGCCTCATTTGCAGCAAGATCTTTCAATCCGACTGCATCGACCCTCACAGCAAACGTCCTGTCATCGATAAAATCCACAGGACTCAACCGATTGACAATCGAATCCCGAAAACCATTTATGGTATCATCCGCAAGTTGTATCCATACAATTTTTTCACGCGAAGGGTTGCGGCTTTCATGATTTTGAAGGACAACCTCTTTAGGAGGTGGGGTAAAACTGCCATGGACGGTATGTATCGGTTTGACAGATTGGCCATTGACCATGTGAGCAAGAGCAATCATGGCTATACCGAAAAAAAATCTGATGATGAGGTTCATTTGGAGTATTTTTAATAACATGAAATAAGAAGTATTTTTCAGTAAACTTAGTATAAAAATATGAAATAAAGTACACCTTTGACCATGTCATTTAGCAATATTCAAGGATTAAGAAAGGGCGGGTATCGGGGACCCAATCCCATCAAATACTCATTTGGCGGCATGAATGATTCGTGCTGCAAGACAATATTTTCCATTTGTTGCCACAATATGACTTGTCATTTGAAAAAATGATTTAATTTTATCAATCATTTAATGAAATAGAAAACATGAAAAAAAATTTAGGAACCGGCGATAAATTTATTCGCTTGCTATTGGCAGTTTTGATCCTTGCTTTATATCTAACAAATGCTATTTCAGGCAATATGGCCTTGCTGCTACTTTTCTTTGCCATTGTATTCGCATTGACATCCTATATAAGTTTTTGTCCCATTTACCAGATTTTCGGAATCAACACGTGTAAGGCAAAGGAGCAGAAATAGGCAGGATCAGCCATTAAACCAATCGGCATAATATCCGTTATATATGGATAATTACCGATTGATAATAATATCCCCGGTATCCATATAACATTATGCCATGCATAACAACTGGAATTTTTTACGCATATTGCGACTTGTTCTCGGAGCCATTATCCTGGTCGAAGGTATTCGAAGTGGAGAGGTGTTTTTCCTGATTTTTGGAGCTATATTTACCTTGATGCCATTGTTGAATGTGGGATGTTGCTCCGCGGCATATTGTAATCCCCGTCAGCAGAGGACTTCGGCATATAAGGACGAAGAAATTCACTTTGAGGAGGTTAAGTAAGAAACCTCCGTCGGGTTTTGAAGGATATTACAGGATAGACATCATCCTATGGATAACAATGCAGGTGTCTTTTTTACCTGTTTGGCGACAACTCATATCCGCCAATCTGTCCAATTTGTAAAAATTTTGATGTAACTTTGTGCGAATTTTCAGACAAATAACGTTATTAAGTCTACTGACTTATAAAACATTATAACAAAAGGAACATATACATTGAAGAAACATCAATCGGCACTCCTGTATTTACTCGTCATAGCGCTGATATTCAACAGTTGTGCCTCTCCACATAAGAAAAAGGAAGATGTCGGCTTGTTGGGTCGTGCCTATCAGAACATGACTGCATACTACAACGGGTATTTCAATGCCAATGAATTGTTGGATGCGGCCATGCTGGAAATCGAAAGCAAGCATCCGGACAATTTTCAGGAACAATTGATTATCTACCCGTATTTGCTGGATCAGGACTCCACAACCGCTTCAGGAACCCTGAATGCTGCCATTGAGAAACTCAAGAAAGATATTTACCTTCATCCTGCCAGTCATTGGGTGGACGACAGTTATTTTCAGATGGGAAAGGCCCTGTTCCTGAAAAAGGATTATGAAAGAGCAGAAAACGCCTTTAAATATGTTGTTCAGAATTATAGTGAAGCACAGCTTGCTCGTGACAAAGCCAACAGAATGTCGCCGGGCAAGAAGAAAAAAGCCATTGAAAAGGAGAGGCAGGAAGTAAAAAAAGAGAAGGAAGCCGAAAAGGAGAAAGTTCGGGAAGAAAAGGCCGATGCTAAAAAAGCAAAGGAGAAGGAAGCCAAGCAAAAGGCGGCGGACCGTAAGAAGGCAGCCAAAGAAAGAAAAAAAGCGGCCCAAAAGAAAGCCAAGGAAAGGAAAAAAGCAGCAGCAGCTAAGAAGAAGGGCAAATCCACCCCAAAAACCGCCCCGAAAACCACCAAAGCACCGGAATCAAAGCCCGCAGGCACAACAACTCCGGATAGCAAGCCGACTGACAACAAGACGGAAGTGAAGACGGAAAAAGCAGATACACAACCGGTAAAGTCCGTTAAGGAAGATGAAGACAATGTGGTAGCAACTAAAAAGGACAAGCCTTCCATCAGACCTAAAAACTACCTTTTCAAACACCGCCCGATATTCCAACAGGCACAGCTTTGGTTGGCGAAGACCTACATTCAACGAAGTAATTATGAGGATGGAGAGAGAATCCTCCGGTCGCTGCTCAATGAAGGCGGTACGTATGACTTAGTACGGCGGGAAGCATTGTTGGTTTCTGCCCAGGTGGATATGAAAAAGGAAAGTTATACGCAGGCTATAGAAAATCTGAACAAGGCCATCCCGATGGTCAAAGAGAAAAAACGCCGGGCACGACTGACGTATATCCTGGGACAGTTGTATATAAAGGCAGGCAATTATGATATGGCTACTCAGGCTTTTGAGCGGGTCGAGCGGCTTAAGCCCTCCTACGAAATGGCATTCAATGCTTCTTTGAGCAAATTTGGGTGTTCGGTCGCTACGGGAAAGATATCTGATGAAGAACTCAATTCCAGGCTGAATAAGATGTTGAAAGACCTTAAAAACGACGAATACCAAGATCAGATTTATTTCATGCTGGCAGACATCAATCTACGCAATAACGATATCGCAGCCGGAATAAAAAACCTGCAGAAAGGTATCCAGGTCAGCAAGAAAGGTCCGGAGGCCAAGGCCGAGAGCTACCTCAAGCTGGCCGATATTTTCTATAAACGGGATCAATTTGATTTAGCATATCATTATTATGACTCCACAGCAACTGCCTATCCGAAAACAAAGGAACGATTCAAGGAGATCGTTGACAGGAGGGACAACCTGAAGGATATAGCCTATAATATTGAAACAATCCAGTATCAGGACAGCCTGTTGATGGTGGGCAGGATGACACCGGAAGAACAGGAGGCTCTTGCCAAGAAACTCATCAAGGAAGCACGTGAAAAGGAAAAGCTTGCCACCGCATCCAATACAGGCTCGACATTCAACCCTAAAGTAGGCAGAGGCGGCTCTCAGCCGGCTGCTATTGGAGGCGGCCCTGCATTCGGCAATCCGGGCCAAATCGGTGGCGCCAAGCCGACAGCCTTCTTTGCCTATAATGATAAGACGCTAAAGGACGGCAAAAGACAGTTTGACAAAGACTGGAACAACAGACCTCTGGCCGACAACTGGAGGTATTCGGCATTACTTCAGAGTTTTGACAACAACACAAGCACCGATAAGGAAGAAGGTCTCTCTGCCTTATTCATTTCCAAGTCAGAGATAAAGAAGGTACTTGCTGACGTGCCGACCGATGCTGCAACGATTGCTCGTTCCGAAGCAGCAATTATGGATGCCATGAATGCCCTGGGCGTGCTTTATCCGGATAAAATCGAGCGCTATGATAAAGCAATAGAGGTGCTGGAAGACCTGCTACAGCGGTTTCCGGACAACCCACATGAACCACAGGCTTTCTATCAGTTGTACTTTGCTTATATGATGAAGGGCAACTCTCAAAAAGCAAATTACTATGCCGACCTGCTGAAGACCAAATACAACGGGAATCAATATTCGCTTTATTTCTCCGACCCGCAGTATATTAAAAATAAAGCCGATAAGGAGGCAGAGCTCAATGACTACTACCTTTCCACGTACACCTCCATGGAAAAAGGAGATTATGCCACAGCTTTCAATATGGCACAAAAAAGCGACAGCATCTTCGGCATCAAAAACATCCTTCGACCTAAGTTTGCAATGGTCACGGCCATGTCTCTGGGATACCTGAAAGGGAAAGAAACCTATATCTCCGCATTGAAGGATTTGGTGCAAGCCTATCCGAATACCATGGAAGAGAAAAGAGCCAAGGAAATGCTCAGACTCCTGGGTACCGGCTCAAATGCCAACGAGCAACAACTGGCCGAAGCCGAAAAGATATACAAGGCTACCGATGCAGATCAACACTTCATCCTGATCATTTTCAAGCCGGAAATTACCGGAACAGAAGAGGTTAGAGCCCAGGTAACCGATTATAATACGCGATATTTCAGCAGCGCCAACCTCAAGATAGCCACGATCACGCTTAAGGATGGCAATCAGGACAGGCAGGTCTTGTTAGTGAGGACACTTGACAACAAGATCAAAGCGATGGAATATTACAATCAGGCACTCAATAAAAAGGGGGACTTCATTTCGGCACGCTTCCCATACGATATGTATGCCATCAGCAATGCCAATTACAGGGAATTGCTGCGGTTAAGGTCCGCTGAACTTTACGATATCTGGTTCGAAAAGTATTACAGGAATTAAGGATCTTTGAAATAGGATTATAATTCTGCAACGAATTGTTCTATCAATGTAAGGATGGCATCCGGCCTTTCAGCATGTACCCAATGTCCGGCACCGGCGACTGTTGCCAGTTCGGCATAGGGAAAAAACTTTTTGATATCTGCCAAATCTTCATCAGCGACGTAATTGCTGTTGCCACCGCGAATGAACAATACCGGTCCCTGATAGACTATTTCTGATGCTATTGGCTGGAGGATGGTTTCGTAATTAGCTTTAATTACCGGCAGGTTCATTTTCCATTCAAAGCCGATACCTCCTTCTCTTCGGCTCAAATTTTTCATCAGGAATTGAAGAGTGCCCTCGTCAGGAATACGTTTTGCTAAAATGTTTTCTACCTCTTTCCTGGACCCGGCGTTCAAATCAACAGCCTCTAATGCGGCAAAGATGTCGTCATGTCCCCTTTCGTATTTTTTGGTTGCCATATCCACAGCAATCAAGCCATCGGTCACTGCCGGATACGCAAGGCTGAAACACATGGCTACCCTCGCGCCCATGGAATGCCCTATGATGACGGCAGAACCAATATGCAGGGCTTGCAGCATCTCATACACATCCGAAGCCATCAGCTCAATCGAAAAATCAGGAACATGCGCCGAACGCCCGTGATTCCTCAAATCAAAGGTGGTGACCCGCATCCGGTCACTCAACCTCCGGGCAATGGTCTGCCAATTATCAAGAGTGCCGAAAAGACCGTGCAGGATGATAACATCCGGGCCACTGTCGCCGTATTGCTTGAAATTTAGTTCGATAGGTCAAATATTGATTTGGTTGCCCGACAAAGATACTAAAACATTAATTTCCGAGTAAACAAGGAAACTGATAGAGGGGAGAAAGAGGCATTAAGGTGTTGAGAGCAGGCGAGGCTTCTTTGAAGACCAGCGCGTTTTGATCATTAAAATAAACCCATGGCTTTCTCAGAGGCGCTGATGTTTGGTTTTTTAATTTATACAGGGACAGATAAGACAGGAGGGCGATTTTGCGCTTATTGTTTTTGAATGTTGCCAATAAATCAATGCTATCTGCAAGTCAAATTTCTTTGGTCCTTAGGGATAGACCAAAGAGGATTCAGTAACAAAAGTCCGGGAAGCACACACTCCCATATTTTATGATTACCCTAAGGTAATTGGATAAAAATATTTATTTGTTGTATGGTGTAAAAGCCAGGGATTTCCAGCTCAGCCCATCCCGGCCACTCTCTCCTCCAATCAAGTCACACAAGAATCCTTCATTACCTCCTTTGGCCGTTAAACCTATGAAGCCCTGATTACTAATCCTGATTAAGGTAAATGTTTAAAACCATCCTAGGAAACACAGGACCAACAAAAAGATAGGATCAGAGTAGCCTGTTCAAAAGTCGACGACTCAGTGTCATAACAGTAAAATACGGTCTATTTGCAGGATCTGGAACCGAGTTGAAGAAATTATACCAAGATGATTTATATAATAGTCCATAAATTTTTGGTATTAACATCCTAAGACTGAAACATTTCAGATAATTAATCTGCTTTTTTATCGAGATTTCACTAAATTTGTAAACACAAATCGTAGCATGTGGATAGGGGTTTTATCACCCATAGGCATCACTAGTTTGGCAGGCTTCATAAAAGGAAGAGCGGCTCCGGCTCGTAGGAAGACAAGAAAGTATGTAACCTGCAAGGATTGGATAACGAACGAATTGTAAGACCGGAAAACTAATGATTAGTAACAAGTTGTCTTTTGAGGTCATTGATTTGGCATAAATCATTCAAAATTCACCACTATGAAAAACATACTTTTAAGTGTACTTCTAATATGGTCGGCAACAGAAGTCTATTCCCAGTGCTCTGTTGATGCGGTCAACCCGGATCTTTTAAACCAGACTGTTTGTGAAGGGGAGTCTATAATTCCTATCATAATTAATATCACCGGCTCCTTCAATGTGGATGGCTTATCAGGAACAGGGTTGCAAACGTCATTTTCTCAAAATAACAGCCAGTTGACTATTTTTGGAACACCAACCGTTGACTTGATTAATTATACGGTTTCTTGTTCCTGGATTGGCTTTACCGGGCCTTCAGGCACATCGGTAAGCGGGACTATCACCCGGGTACCTCTACCCACGGTCGACCAACCCTCCAACATCTTTGAGTGTGGGGGCACACAAGTAACGGTTATTTTCAGCGGAAGTAATGCCACTTCGTATTCCTGGACCAATTCCAATACCAGTATAGGGCTTGGCTCCTCCGGCAGTGGCAATATCAACTTCGTGGCGTCAAATGTAAACGGTACACAGACAGCCACCATCACCGTCACCCCATCCAATACCAGCTGCTCCGGCAGTCCAAAAACATTTACCATCACCATCTATCCAAGTCCAGACATCAGTGGTAATAATTGGGTGTGTGAAGGGAATCAAGAACAACTTACAGGTAGTGGTATGCCAGCCCAAAGTAATCCCTGGACCTCATCAAATCCTGATGTCGCAACGGTGGACAATAATGGACTCGTCACGGGAAATGTTCCGGGCACGGTTATCATTACCTATACTGCGCTCAACGGCTGTTTTGACCAGATCGGCTTTACTGTTTACCCAAAGGCCTATGCCGGTATCGATCAGAATATACTTTGCTGGCACCTAGAATACGCCTATATGGCAGCATCAGGCACAGGACAATGGGAACTTCTAACTACTGATCCGCCGGGTCTGAACTTAAATATTATTGATCCGAATGATCCCAATACAGGGGTTAACAACTTTTCCGGCCCCGGGACCTATATATTAAGATGGACCAATGAATTCGGGTGTTTTGACGAGGCTATCATCACGGCACAGGATATCTGCCCTTGTGAAAACCCGCCGGAAATAATATTAAGCATTGATGAAAAGAGTGTTTGCGGGGCTCAAGCCATAACGGTAGACAGCAATATCTTTTTAAATGCCAGTACCCTTTCTTTCTTTCACAACGGAAGCGGAACGCTGGAACATCTTGTCTTTCCCGGCAATTCATTCATGTTTACTTACACACCCACCCCTTCAGATTTTGGTAAAACCATTCAAATCACCATCGTGACAGACGACAATGATGGAAGCGGTCCCTGTGAGCCTGCGACTGCCATTTTTTTTCTGCACATTGACGGAAATCCCGAAGTCGGACCTGATATACAGGTTGACTGCGCTTCCCGGGACAGTGCCATCATCAGTGCCACGAGTGGAGAAGGTCTTTGGATTCTTATCGATACCGATCCACCAGGCATGACACTTGACATAGTCGACCCCTCAAATGTCAAGACTACCATAAAGAACTTCTCCGGCACCGGATATTATACTCTTATCAGACAGTTAACCTCAGGGTGTAGTGATACCCTCACAGTCGAGGCAAAGAATGATTGTGACTGTACGGCTCAGCCCGATCTGAATCTCAGTGCAACATCATTCACCACTTGTGACCTGAAAACCATCTCCGTCCCCAACAACACATATTTCAATGCGACTACGGTACTTGTCAGCCACAATGGAAGTGGTAATGCCTCGGTTACTCACACTTCTTCAAATACATTTACCTTCAGTTATACTCCGACACAAGCTGATACCGGCAAAACCATCACCCTGACCCTATATACTGATGACCCGGACATGAATGGCCCATGCTATGCGGATACCATGAAATTTGTGCTACAATATCATCTCATTCCTCATGTTTCTTCCGATGTGGCGGAGGTCTGTACAAAATCCGGAGGAGTTATCCTATCTGCTTCCGGTTCGGGCAACTGGAATCTGGTTTCAACAACGCCAGCAGGTCTAACTGTCAGTATATCTGAGCCTACATCAGCAAATACGCTGGTGACATCCTTTTCCGGACCGGGAAGTTATATCCTTCGTTGGACAACATCGGAGGGTTGTGCCAATGACCTGGCAATCACAGCAGTCGATTGCCCATGCGCACCAGACATTGTTCTGTCAACGGAAGGGGCATATTGCGGACAGAACAATGGCCTGATCCATGTCAAGGTGAGTAATGCTACCTATCCATATAGCTGTTCATTGTCAGGGGCAAAGAACAAGACCATCGACCATGTCAGTACCGATACAGTAATTTTCGATCATTTAGGCCCTGGAACATATAAGGTTTCAGTCATCGACGCTGCCGGATGTCAATCAGCCTCTGTCACACAGGTCCACGATGCCGGTAATACCTTAAGTCTTATCCTTGGGTCAGTGAAGCATTCATTTTGTGGAGATCACAACGGTAGTTTCAGCGCTTATGTTACAGGAGGGCGACCGCCGTATACCTTCACAGTCAATGGCAGCATGGTCTCTTATCCGGTTTCAATGGACAATTTGAGTGCTGGCAGTTATATGTTGAGTGTCGTTGATAATGCCGGTTGTACCAAAGATACTACGATAACCCTTCTGGAGAGTAATCCGTTTACGGCTAATCTGACAGATTCGGGCTTTGATTGCAACAGTGCCACGGGCATCATTTCAGTTACAGCCGAAGGAGGAAGGCCTCCATATGCCTATGCCCTGAACCATGGAGTATATGGAGAAAATCCAGTCTTTACAGGTTTAACACCGGATGTATACACCATCTCAGTGGTAGATGTGGATCTCTGTTATACTGAGTTGACAATTACGCCTTTTATCAAGGCGGACTTTTCAGCAGTCGATGATTACCTGCAATGGCATTTCCAGTACAATCCGCTGATTATTGATGTCATATCTAACGATAGTATAACCAATCCGGCAGATTATTCAGTCAGACCATTATCAGAAATCATTACAGATGATGATGGGAATGAGATAGGCAAGCTTTTTAACCGTGAGGTGGGGGACCAGCGAATGGAATTTTATTTTGATGGAGCCCGACAAAATCTTTACCCGGAATTGATAAAGATGCCATACCTGTTGTGTGAGACGGATTGCCCGGTCAAATGCGATACAGGAATTATATATCTATTGCAGAAGGTTCCTTGTACGGACGACAACGGTGGTTTTGTCAATACCATAACTCCGAATGGCGATGGCAGAAATGATGTGTTGATAATACCGAATTTTCCCAAGTGCAATGTTACACGAATGGCAATCAGAATATTCAATCGCTGGGGTAATGCTGTATATGAAAACTCAGAATACGGCAATGAATGGGATGGAAAAAATAATGACGGTTCGCCACTTCCGGAAGGGACCTATTATTATGTATTGTCTTTGAAAACCAACGATGGCAAGGATTATGTGATCAAGAATTTCGTTGAAATAATAAGATAAAGGGAAGGAAAAGCTAGTATTGTCAAGCGGTGTGTTAAACTTAACCCGTATTGTGGTGGGCATGGGGTGGATGTGGTAGATATAATTCCTCATTGTTATTGTGTGCTTAGAAATCCTTTAAATTCATTGCACTTCGCTGCATATTCCTATTTTTGTGGCAATAATCGTAATAAATGGGACAAAGAATATTTCCTGCTGAATGGGCACGTCAAAGTGGCGTGGCATTTACCTTCCCTCATGCCAACAGTGATTGGGGGCCATATCTGGAAATAGTAATCCCGACATTTGTTGAGATCATCACGCTGGTCTCCCGGCATGAAAAAGTCCTTGTTGTATGCCAGGATGCCGAGTTGGTCAGCACCCTGTTGAAAGATGCGGTTCAAGAGAATCTTATACTTGTCGAACTTCCCTCCAATGATACCTGGGCCAGGGATCACAGTGCGATTACCATCCTGGAGGAGGGGCATCCTTCCTTGCTTGACTTCATCTTTAATGGCTGGGGTCTGAAGTTTCCGGCCAATCACGACAACCTCATTACCAAAAGATTGCAGGCCAAAGGAATATTTGGCGACCTGGCAGTGCATACCTATGGACTGGCCATCGAAGGCGGAGCTTTGGAGAGCGATGGGACAGGCACTCTCCTGACCACCTCAGAATGTCTCCTAAGCCCTAACCGGAATCCTCATCTGAACCGTGAGATGACAGAAAATACCCTGAGGGAAATTCTTGGTGTCAATAGATTCTTATGGCTCGACCATGGTTATCTGGCCGGTGATGATACCGACTCACATATCGACACGCTCGCCAGATTCTGTTCAGAAGATACCATTGTCTATGTGTCGTGTGATGATAAGGAAGATGAACACTATGAGTCATTGAAGGCTATGGAGTGCCAGCTGAAGACATTTGCCCGTTCCGATGGCAGCCCTTATAACCTCGTTCCATTGCCTATGGCCCCTGCCCGTTTTCATCCGGAAGGGTACAGGCTTCCTGCGACCTATGCCAACTTCCTGATCATCAATGGTGCCGTACTTTTACCAGTATATGGCGATCCGAAACAGGACGACATGGCGGTAAGAGTAATACAAAAATGTTTCCCGAACAGGAAAATTCATCCGGTGGATTGTAATTCACTGATCCTGCAACATGGTTCACTGCATTGCATTACCATGCAATTTCCGGAAGGCGTCCTTTAACTACCTTAATGGTGATACCTTGACAGGAAATTTTCCTTTTCAATGCAATAGATAATGTTGACGGCAGCTTTTTCGCCGAAATATTCAATTTCCTTTTCGCCGACCTTGACGGCCCCAAGTCTTTCGATGGCAATCCGGGATCGCTTATTGACCGCACCGACATGGAAAAACACTTTTGATACGAATCTGAAGATATAGTCCATCATCAGGATCTTAACGGCAGGATTATAACCCTTCCCCCAATATTCGGGGTCATAGAAGGTATAACCAATCATGATGGACTCATCATCCGGATCATGACCATAAAATCGTGTGCTACCTATGGTTTTGCCATCGGATTTATTGACAATTCTGTATGCTCCACCGCTTTCCATAGCTCCCTGGAAGAAAGTCAGAAAGACATCTCGTTTCCATCGATCTTTGTTGGGATGTTGCTCCCACACCTTCGGATTGGAGGCTACCAGATAGAGCAATTCGAAATCGCCTACCTGTAGGGGTACAAGGCCGACAAAGTCATTTTCCAGAGGTTGTTGCAAATCTATGCTCATGACCGGTTCAGGTTTTGTCGGGTGTTATCCATTTTTCTACTTGTGGTGCCCTGTAATTTTCCATTTTGCTTAAAAGTTCCTCGATTTCATCACCGACAATCATCATCGAGCGATAGATATCCTTGAGAATCATTTCAGCTGCCATGCGTTCGACCAGCGCGATGAGCTCATCATAGTAGTGGCCGGTATTCAGGATGCCGATTGGTTTTTGATGCAGACCCAACTGTGCCCAGGTAAGCGTCTCGAACAATTCGTCCATGGTGCCAAAGCCGCCCGGCAGGACCAGGAAGCCGTCAGACATGGCGTACATCTTCAACTTCCTTTCGTGCATCGAGTCAACGACGACCAATTCGGTAAGACCATCATGTGCAATCTCACGAGCACTGAGAAAATGAGGAAGGATGCCGGTGACTCTGCCTCCCCGGGCAAGGGCACCATCGGCTACAGCACCCATGATACCTATTTTGGCGCCCCCATACACTACGCCTATGCCCCTCCCGGCAAGCAGGGAGCCGACCTTTCGGGCTATCAGGGTGAATTCAGGGTTGGCACCGCTGTTGGCACCACAGAAAACGGTTATGTTTTTCAAATGCATATTTTGAAAGTTATTAAGGGTATTGAATCCTTCGGTCTATCTATGTCATTGGCAGTCCTCAACATCCGACAAGGCCTTGTGTGTTATATCTTTTGTGTAAATGAATATTCAGAAGGCAATGAATAAAACCCGATTCAAAAATAACAATCATCGGTAAACAGAGATAAATTAATTTTCAGATTTAACTGAATGTCCTAAAAGGAAGGTAATACCATCTTCAAGCATTCAGAATAGAAGGATAACAAAGCCAAAAGAGTGTGCAGCCGCGCCGATCTGACGATGGTCTGACTAAGCCCACTTTTATTACATATCGGAGGCCGAAACAACCCCGGGTAAAAAGAAGTATTTCCGGCAAATTGAATATCAACAGGGAGTTTTCTGAAAACACTGTTCTATTTGGTTTTCATCCGAAAGCGGCCCAATCAGTATCATACTAAAAGTACGATTTCAATTTTATTTTTAATCAAATATAAATCATCCTGTCACCATTGAACTATCCGTAAATTCAAGGAATCATAGAAAAGGGAAGTTTACATCCTCTCATCTGTTCTGCTGTGCCGATTGAAGGATGCGGCCTGCGAAAGTTCGTGCATTTGACACTTTAACCTATTTCTACCACAAGGTTGTTTTAAGAAAGCTTTTCAGGAATGCTTTTGTGTTTACATTTCATTCATTCGCAATATGTAATTGACATAAATTTGTATCTTTAACCAGCCAAAGGCTAATATTGGAAACAACAATTAATGAGCAACAGTGTCAAATCCTGTTTATTTTGAAGAACATCTTCCTAAGACAGAAATGCTGGAAGTAAAGAAAAAGCATGCCAATCTGTCGATAGGAATCATCCGGGAACAGATGGAAATGGAAAATCGTGTCGCTCTGGTTCCGGCATCGGTGGCTTATTTGGTTGGTAATAACCATAAGATCGTCGTTGAAACAGGTGCGGGCATGCGTTCCAATTTCTCCGATCATGAATATTCGGAGGCAGGTGCAGAGATTGTACAAAGTACAAAAGAGGCATTCAAATGCGATGTCATCCTAAAAGTCGCACCGCCAACCCATGAAGAGTTGGACAACTTTCGTCCGGGTCAGATTCTGATATCACCATTGCAAATACCGCTTATCAACAGTGATTACATCAACAAACTGCGTCAAAAGCGGGTCATTGCCCTGGCCATGGAATATATGATGGATGATGACGGTTCGTTCCCACTTGTACGGATCATGAGTGAGCTAGCCGGCATCAGCGCCATCCTGACCGCTGCCAATCTCCTCACCACGACATCCGGAGGGACAGGCGTCCTTTTGGGGGGCATTTCCGGTGTGCCTCCTGCCAAGGTAGTTATCCTTGGTGGCGGTGTCGTAGCGGAGTATGCGGTGCGCACGGCATTGGGACTAGGCGCTTCGGTCTGTGTATTTGACAACAATATCTACAAATTGATGCGCATACAAGCCCGGGTAGGGCAGCGTCTTTTCACCTCTTCCATCAACCCCACCTATCTTGGCCAGGCCCTTTCCGATGCCGATGTGGCTATTGGGGCAGTACACAGCAAGGCAGGTCGGACACAATTGATCGTGTCAGAAGAGATGGTCGCCCGAATGAAACCGGGCAGTGTGATCATTGATGTTAGTATTGATCAGGGCGGCTGCTTTGAAACATCCGAAGTGACGTCACTCGATCGTCCGACTTTTGAAAAACATGGCGTTATACACTATTGTGTACCCAACATCGCCTCCAACGTACCCCGCACTGCATCCGTAGCCATCAGCAATATGATCACGCCGATCCTTGCCAAGGCCGGAAGTGCGGGAAGCATCGAGAATGTACTGTTTAGCCATATCAATTTGCGCAATGGCGTCTATACCTATAAGGGCTGTCTCACCAACAAATATCTTTCCGACCGATTTGCCATCAAGTACACGGACCTGGACCTGTTGATGACCTCGACCTTCTGATGACCAACGAATCTTGAGGGGGACGAAAAGGAGTTTTTTGGAAAAACAGAAGTAGGTAGGAAAATAATAGACGGCAGTCCCGCCACAACAAGACTTGAGGGAAACCGAATTAAATCAACTGCACAAATACGCCTGAAATGATGTCCCGCTTTGAGGAAAAGGCTCTAAAATCACGTGTACAGCGCTATTAATCTTCTACCTACTTCACACCCGAACATTTCCTGTTCCACATTGCTCTGTATCATTCGCCGGATCATCATCCAACTACCTGCATCTTGGCAAATTTGAGCATGATACGCTTATCTGAATCATCACCCGTATCAAACTGGATGATGGCCACCTTGTTGTCTGACGTGCCATCGATGGCTTTGATGGTGCCTTGTCCGAAACGAGGATGTACCACGGTAACGCCAACCTGAAAGGCGCTGACAGGGCTGGGCACAATGTCATGAATAGCCACATTGGCCTTTACGGGTTGTTTTTTAGTAAAAATGCCGGATACAGATGCGCGTGGCGCGCGATCCTCTACGAGATTTCTCGCCTGGTGAACCGGTGTGACCAGATTGTCTTCACCCACTTCATCCAGAAAGCGACTCGGCTCATTGTATGCAAGTTTTCCGTATTGGTAGCGGCTGGTGGCATAGGACAATGTCAGCAATTTCCTTGCCCGGGTGATGGCGACATAGAACAGACGTCGTTCTTCGTCGATTTCAGATTCGGATTTCAGAGACAGGAAGGAGGGGAAGAGATTTTCCTCCAGCCCGACAACAAACACACTGTCGAATTCCAGGCCTTTGGCGGAGTGTACCGACATGAGATTGACATGGTCGCCATTGTCCGATTCCTGATCGAAATCAGTAATCAGGGATATGTTTTGTAGATAGTCCACGAGACCGCGGCCTTTTTCAATCACCAAATCACCATTTTCATCGAGGACTTCCTCATCATTTTCCACATATTCCTTGATACCATCGAGGAGTGAGGTGATGTTTTCGAGGCGCCCCTTTCCTTCCGGAGTAGTATCTGCCTTGAGGACCACGGAAAGTCCGGATTTCTGATATATGTGGTTGGCCGCCTTATCCGCATCATTGTTCATAGCAAATTGATGCAGGCCTGTAATCATTTTCCTGAATTCATTGAGCACAGCTTGGGCTTTGGCCGGTAAGGGCTGATCGTCGATGGCTTCCCAGAATGACAAGCCTTTTTCTGCGGCATAGGCAAACAACTTTTCGATCGAAGTATCACCCAATCCTCGTTTCGGATAGTTGATGATTCGACGGAATGCTTCTTCATCCCGATGATTAACCACCAACCTGAAATAAGCCAGAACGTCTTTGATTTCCTTGCGTTGGTAGAATGAAAGGCCCCCATAGACACGGTAAGGAATATTGGCTCGTCGCAACTGTTCTTCGACGATTCTGCTCTGTGCGTTGGTACGGTATAGGACAGCGATTTCACTGTTGGTGATGTGATTGCGATTTTTATGTTCGAAGATGGCGTCAACCACCTTTCTGCTTTCCTCTACATCCGACAGGGCACGGATCAGACCGATTCTCCTGGAATCCGATTGTGAAGTCCAGATTTCCTTCTTGATCTGTCTTCTGTTGTGGGTGATGACATTATTGGCCGCGTTGACGATGAATTTTCCGGAGCGATAGTTCTGCTCTAGTTTAAAGGTCCTCAGCCCCTTAAAATCATTGTTGAAATCCAGAATGTTGTCTATGGTTGCACCCCGAAAGGCATAGATACTCTGAGCATCGTCACCGACAATACACAGGTTTTCTTTGCTCCCGGGATATTTTACGAGCTTTTTAAGTATGGCATACTGTAGGAAGTTGGTGTCCTGAAACTCGTCGACAAGCAAGTATTGAAATCTTTCTCGGTATTTCTCCAGGACATTCTCCGGATTGCGATGAAAAAGAACAAAGGTGTTGTACAACAGGTCGTCGAAATCCATCGAACCCGCCTCTTTGCACCTTCTTGCGTAACGCTCGTAGATTTTTCCGATCAAAGGCACTTTATTGAGCTTGTCCTGATTCATCAACTCTTCGTTTTGAAGATAGGCAGTCGGGCTGAGGAGAGCGCTTTTGGCCGAAGAGATTCTATTGCGGATCATGTTGGCCGAATAAAGCTTGCTATCCAGGTTCATTTCGGTCACGATATGGCTGATCATCGACTTGGTATCATCTGTATCATAAATGGTAAAAGAAGCAGGAAAGCCAATCTTTTCAGCCTCGAAGCGCAGGATCTTGGCAAAGATAGAGTGAAAGGTGCCGGCCCAAACCTTTTTGGCTTCGGGGCCAACGGTCTTTTCAAGCCTTTCCTTCATCTCTCGTGCTGCCTTGTTGGTAAAGGTCAGCGTAAGGATGTTTTGTGGTTTGATCCCTTGCTCTATCATAAAAGCGATGCGATAGGTAAGGACACGGGTCTTGCCGGAACCGGGTCCTGCAATCACCATGACCGGGCCATCGATGGTCGTGACAGCTTTGTATTGAACTTCATTGAGTTCATCTAGAAATGAAATGGAAGCCATAATTTATTTCTGATTGTTTAACTCATCCCAGAACTCCACCGCTCTTCGGGTGTGTGGTATGCAGATGGAGCCGCCCACGATGATGGCGACTGAGAGCACTTCAAACACCTCTTCTGTCGTCAGGCCTTCCTCATGACAGCGCTGGAGATGGTATTTGATGCAATCATCGCACCGCAATACCATGGATGCCACCAGGCCCAGCATTTCCTTGGTCCTGACATCTAGGGCTTCTGCCTGGTATGTCTGATTGTCAAGGCTCCAGAATCGCTTGATAACCTTATTGTCCTGGGCCATGATTCGGTCATTCATGCGTTGCCGATAGTCGTTAAACTCTTGTATGGAAGACATATGCTTTTTGGATAAATGTTTGTATAAAATATAGGGAATCAGACAGATAATCCCCGGATGATGTAAATATTTTTCATATATTAAATATCAATATGCAAAGTTAGTCAATTTGAATGAATTATCAAGACATCCTCTCCGGAAGGAAACAATAAATACCGGGGAACTATATGTCTGATATAAATGGCCGGTTATCGCAGTTATCTATAAAATTTTTAAAAGACATGAAAAGGATATCTCTTGTTCCCGGACAATATAACAACATTTATTTACTACAATAAGGAAAGATGATTTGCCCTCGAACTGATTCCGGGCAATGTGTGGCGAGGGGGGATTTCGAAGTAGGTAGGAAAATAATAACCGCAAATTGCCTTATTGCTGTAATGCTGTGGATAGCAAATCAAAAAAAGTTGAATTGAAACCAATTTTTAATAGGACAATGTCAGAAATGCCCTTCCCGGCTAACAGTTGAGTTATTACTTATCTACCCAGTTCACTTTCCCGACTCACCCTATCTCTTAGTCCCTTCAGGGAAGCCTACCTTGTCGGGATGTGCATTGAGTGATGCCAATCCATATTTAAGAATCCTGTTACGTCTGCCGGTCGTATCTTCCGGTTCTACGGGATAAGAAACAACAGCCTCCAGCCAGGCAAAGGTATTGACCCGAAAATAGACGGCTGCATGCAGGTCATCCATAGGCTTGCCGGGATATTGCTCCATAAAATCCTTGTCAGCCGCCTCTTTCAGACAATATTCCACGAATGTCAGGTCACTGGTAAAGGATATCTGCACAGCGGTTTCATTCCAGATAAAATCATCAAAAGGGCCGGAATAGTTGACCACCTGTGAGGTTAGAATCAGGCTGTTGGGAAAGTGAATCAGCCGACCGCTTTTCCGGTCATTGCCCAGATAGGTGCCGCTGACTTCTTCTAAAATCGTATCCAGGTAGCTGATTTCTATGACATCACCTCTTAGGGTGCCGATCTGAACCCTGTCGCCTACCTGATATGGTTTGCGGAAAATGATAAACAGCCATGCTATGAATGAGGTGGTCGGTGCCTGTAATGCAAAACCCAGCACCAACGAAATCAATCCGAAACTGATAGCAACCGCATACAGATTTTGAAAAAGAAAAGATACCACGACAATCAGGACGAAGACAATGGTTAGCAGCCGGGTGATCCTGAAGAGATTGTGCCGCGCTCCTTCAGTCTCGGTCCTCGAGTCGATCAGCCGCTCAATAATCCTTCCGGTCAGGAAGATAGCCGAAATAAGCGAAAGACTAAGGGTGAATTTCTGGATCAGTGCCAGATAATGTTCCCATTGTTTGAATATCGGCAAATTAGTTACATAATAAAGCACGAGAAAGAAGACAGAGAGCGCCGCATACCCGGAAATATAATAATTCTTTCTTGCTGTTTCCATTGTCATCATCAATACTTTTCTTGTGCCAGTGTGTTTATGTCTGCCACATCGAACATCTTCAAGGTATCATCATGGTTGAGGCTTGCCGCTACCATTGCCTTAGCTACGATGCTGATATGGGAGGGTCCGTATTTTTGGGGCATACCCAGTCGACGCATGCCCTTCATGAGGCTTACCACCCACCGCTCCATCAACCTGTCAGAACCCGGGCGCTCAAGCATCCCCGGTCGGAATATATAAGTGTGGTCAAAGTCCAAGTGTATGATGGCTTCTTCCAGTGTGCCCTTCATCCGGGAATAGAACAACGCTGAATTTTTATCGGATCCCATGGAGGACATCAGCGTAAAAACGGGTACATTGGCCTTTCTTGCCATTCGAGCGAAGGCCAGCTGATAATCGTGATCAACCCGCCATTGCGCCTTCTTGCTTCCTGCGGCTTTTCGGGTTGTGCCAAGGCATGAGAATGCCAGATCGCCCGAAATACTTACATCTTCCAATTGTTCGAAATCTACAATCTGTTGATTGAGCCTGGGATGGTCGACCGATATCGCTCTTCTGGTCAATGCCGTCACGGAAGTTATCCTGTCGGAAGCCAGCAACTCCTGCAACAGATATGCCCCTGTTGCTCCTGTACCACCAATAACGATTGCCTTCATCTCTGTCTTTGACTGTAAAAATAGGATAAAATTAGCAAACCGATTCTTTACCATGGAGTCCGGGTATATCACAACAGGAAAAACAAGAATTAGAAAGCAAACCGCCCAAGGCTTCGGTCTGATTCAAATGGGTTCATAAAGCTATAATCTGATTAAATGGCAGGAAAATACTTTATGTAAATATGCAAGAGCAATTTATGTACATTTGTAATAAATTGAAACTTTGTGCTTTTTGTTCCTCCATCACCAATACCCTAACCCCCGGCCTCTTGTTCCTCAGAATAAAATATTCAACATTTAAAACCTCGTCAGTATGAAAATATTTATTTTTTATATCCCGGTCTTGTTGTTTTCTTTTAGTGCAAGTGCTCAATTGGGCAGCCCAACCGTTATTGATAGCCACTTCTCTGCCCAGATCAGAAACATCATTGCCGTTGATATTGATCATGACGACCTGAAGGATATTGTGGTTTCATACCATGCCGATTCAATTAAATGGTATAGGAATCTGGGAGAGAACACCTTTTCTGTTCCTTTATTCCTGACATCAACGATAGCAAAACCATTTTATATGGATGCGGGAGATGTGGATGGCGATTCAACAATGGACCTGGTAGTTGCCAATAACAACAAAAATCATTCACAGGTAGTATTGATTAACAACAATGGTTTAACCCCAACCGTCATAGATACAGAATTAGAGGTTGCAACAATCAGAGCCTGTTTTGCGGATTTTGATAATGATGGAGACCTGGATATTGTAGCCAACAGCGACTTAATGATCACACTTTATCTCAACAACGGTTCAGGTGTTTTTGGCAATAGAATCGTATTGCTCGATGGGGCTGAATTTTATAATATGACCGTTGCCGATTTTAACGGAGACAACTTTCCTGACATTGGTTTGTGTTCATCGGATGGTTCACAATTGTTTCTAAACAACACTATGGGTGGTTTATCAAGTCCTAACACATTGGATATTAATCTTTGTTTATTTGTTACCCATACCGACATTGACAATGATGGGCAAATGGATATTATTTTTCCGGGTAGTTCCTCTAACCAATATAATGTTTATAGAAATACAGGAGGAGGAACATTTGCTTTAAATCAATCTGTAACCTTCAATGTGGCAAACATCCAGAATCCTCCATTTGCCATAGCAAACATGGATGATGATGCTTTTCCGGATGCTGTATATTCGAGTATTAATGATAAAAGGGCTTTGTTTTGGCAGGCAAACGACGGAACCGGCACTTTCCAAAACCAACAACTGATTAACAACGACGAGGTGTTTGATGCTATTTACCTGGCAGATATGGACAATGACGGAGATAATGACATCCTTTGGTATGGGTTTAATTTTGATCTTAGTCTGAAAAAATTAGGCATTATCGAGAACACCACCAACACGATGGATATTAATGATAACTTAAATACGGGCTCAATAAAAATTTACCCCAACCCGGGGTCAACAGAATTAAATATTGAGTTTCAGGATGAAATTTCCACGGTAGAACTATATTCAATGAATGGAGTTAAAATCGCAACATATAACTCCGCTCAATTTGATATTTCCAATTTGGCAAATGGTATCTACATATTGAAGCCAACAACCATTAAGGGCACAACATTCTCAGCAAAATTTATAAAAAAATAGATAAAACGAACCAGGAACAAGCTATTGCCATAATCGGGGCTGAAGTGCATCGGTTAGAAGTTTTTACTATTTTTGAGTATCCGTTCTTCGGGTGGAGGTTTGTGTTAAAATCAGCCTCATCGCTAAGCAGAGAACCGTTCGTTGCATCTCAGCGGACGAAAACTCAACCCGGAAGCTTGTGGTTGATCAATAGACTAAATGGACGAACAATGAAAGAAATATTATTAAAACACGACAAATCCATTGCACTCGTTTTTTTTGTATTGACTTTGGTATTTATCGTAACAGCAATGACAAACGAACCCTTTCTAAACTGGGTTTTCGAGCGACACCAAAATCAAATGAGCTGGTTTATTCGTCCTGTCTTTTTGATACCATTTTGTTTTTTTGCTTACAAACGAAGTTGGACAGGAGTTTCAGCAACTATTTTTTGTCTTTTTACAAGCATGTTTTGGTTCAGCAAACCCGAAACGGTAAGCGAGCAGGTAAGTATGTTTTTGCAATTTGAAAAAAGTTGGCTCAGTGCTCAATGGGATTTTAAGAAAATACTGTTGGCATTGACCGTTCCTGTTTCGTTTTTCGCTCTTGGGCTTGCCTTTTGGAAGCGTAGCCTTTTAATGGGACTTGGCGTAGTGGTACTTATGGCAACAGGAAAAATTGTATGGAGCATTTACAATGCCGGACAAGCCGGAAAATCAATTCTTATCCCCGCAATAACAGGACTTGTTCTTTGCATAATACTGATTTACTATGGATTTAGACGACTTGAAAAGAATAATAACTGTACCACGAACAAATAGACAAGTAAATACAAAAACGACAGATGCAGAAATACGCAGTAAACCAACAATTGATTGAGACGCTTTTAGCTTGGGTAAATTCAGGGGAAATAGCAATTCCGGAAATTCAAAGACCTTTCGTTTGGGACAGTTCAAAAGTTCGTGACTTAATGGACAGTTTATATCAAGGTTATCCAATCGGTTATGTTATCGCCTGGAGAAATCCAAACGTGCGGCTAAAAGATGGTAGCTTAAGTGAAGGCAAAAAAATATTAATTGACGGACAACAGCGTGTGACAGCTTTGACAGCTGCCATTCTTGGACAGTACGTAATCAACAAAACCTACGAGAGGGTAAAAATCAAAATCGCTTTCCACCCAATTGATGAAAGATTTGAAGTTCAAAACCCGGCAATCTTAAAAGATAGAACCTGGCTTCCCGATATTTCGCAAGCCATCAATGGCGACCTTTTTGAAATTGCCGACCAATATTTTGAACTTAATCCTGACGTTGATAAAAAGCAAGTTCGCAACGCTTTTTCAAACTTGATGAACATTCCGAAAAAGCAAATTGGAATTATTGAGTTAGCCGCTGACCTGGACATAGAAACAGTTACTGAAATATTTATACGCATCAATTCAAAAGGTGTTGTGCTTAGTCAAGCTGACTTTGCAATGAGCAAAATCGCTTCCAATACAGAATACAACGGAAACGAATTACGCAAAGCCATTGATTACTTCTGCCACTTGTGCATTGCACCCGATTTTTTCAAACACATCGTTGACAACGACAGGGAATTTGCCAAGTCAGATTACTTCCAGAAACTGCAATGGCTCAAAACGGAGAACGAGGATTTATACGACCCCGACTACAACGATTTAATTCGCGTTGCATTTACTTCACAGTTTAACAGAGGACGGCTTTCTGACCTGGTAAGTTTGCTTTCAGGTAGAAACTTTGAAACACGGACGTATGAGGAGGATATTGCAGAACAATCTTTTGCAACTTTAAAAACCGGTGTAAATAGTTTCATCAACGAGACTAACTTTAAACGGTTCTTGATGATCATTAAATCCGCAGGATTTATTTCACCAAAACTTATCCGTTCACAGAACGCAATTAATTTTGCCTACATCGTTTATCTCAAATTAAAGGAGTTGGGGGTTAACTCGGTTGCCATAGAGCGTTTTGTTAGGCGATGGTTCGTTTATTCTATCTTGACAGGCCGGTATTCGGGTTCACCGGAAAGTGCATTTGACTTTGACATAAAACAAATTTCTCACAAACCAATAGACGAAATTTTGGGAGAAAGAGAAGAAGCAGAACTTTCGGACGCCTTTTGGAGCGCTTCATTACCGCAGAGTTTAGACACTTCGGTTGCAAGTAGTCCATACTTTCACGTTTTCCTGGCCTCACAAGTTAAAGCCAATGACAGAGGATTTTTATCAAAAGATATTTTAGTTAGTGACTTGATTTCTCTTCGTGGCGACATTCACCACTTGTTTCCAAAAGACTATTTGAAAAAGAACGGTTTGGACAGGAGCAAATACAATCAAATCGCCAACTATGTTTATATGCAGTCTGAGATAAATATTAAGGTTGGCAACAAGCCTCCAAAGGATTACTTTGAAGTCGTTACAACTCAAATGCTAAACGGCAACCAGCTAGTAAGTGGACTTTCAAACGAACAACAACTTTTGGATAACCTGAAAATGAATTGTGTGCCGACAGAAATTCAACATATGAGCATTGACGATTACAACGACTTTTTGACATTAAGAAGAAAACTAATGGCGACCAAAATCAAAGAATATTACCACGCATTATGACCTGATAAAAAGAACTGACCGCTAACATTAAGCCGAAGGAACCGACCGTGCAACTACACCTCATTTTCCCGGATATATCCGGTGAGCAGTTCGTGTTTCTGTTGACAAGGTGAGGCCTTTCCACCGATATTTATGGAGGTTGATCCCTATATTTTTTAGCGATCCACCAGCTTTTCGGACTTCATGATGGTGCATATTTTAATGATTAGGGATGATCGTTGAAGGCTTAAAAAAGATGTGCTTGGAAGGCAGGTTAAAGAGAGAGAAAATGGCTGTTTGTTAAACACATTTTTTGTATCTTTATGGTATGAAAAAGCAGACGAAGGCAGGGCTTGAATTTGTTGTAGATAAACTAACAAACTCGATTGAAAATGTTCAGTCGGGAGATAGCTTTCAGACTGAAGTTTCGCTTTTAACATCGAAAGAACTGAAAAATATTACTAAAAAGAACGGCTGGAATTTCGACTGGAAGGCTGAGTTTAAACTACCTCAAAGAGAGGTTTACAAACTGACCATCGTCAATAATCCCAATATTATTCAAGGTCTTGTCAGCCTGGAAGTAAAGTCTGATCACGTATTTATGCACCTGATTGAAAGTGCGCCTTTCAATATCGGGACAAACAAAGTTTATCTCGGAGTTCCGGGGAATTTGGTTGCTTTTTCGTGTAAACTTTCGTTTCAAAGAGGTGGAGATGGGTATGTTGCCTTCATTGCTAAAACAAAACTCATCGATCATTATATAAAATCTTTAGGAGCTGTACATTTTGGAGGACATTTAATGGTCGTAACATCCGAAACTGCATTGAAATTAATTGGAAAATATTTTAAATCTTAAAATTATGGGCTTAATAAAAGAACCTTTGGATGTTGATTTTGTAGTGGACTCACGACCATTGACAAAATCAGAAGAAAAAGCGATAAGCGACTTTATCAAAACCGATAAAGCAAAACGCTTGTCTAAAAAAAGAACATCTGTTTTGAAAAAAGGTAGAAGAAAAACAAAAGAAAAAACAACCTAAGCTTCACTTCCACTAAAACAAATAAGGCTTAATCTCCTTGATCGAAGCGAACTTAGCAAAGCGATCTCACTGAACAAAGTGAAGTAAATAGCGATTTAAGCTCAGCATAACCGATCTGGTATCTTCACCTCATTTTTTCGGATATATCAGGAGATTAGTCATGTTTCCGGATGATATAGTGAGATGGAATTTTATGGAACATTTTCACCCAATATTATTGGAGTTTGATTCTTATATCCTTTAGCGGTCCGCCAACTTTTCGGACTTCGTGATGGTGCATATTTTGATGATTAGGGATGATCGTTGAAGGCTTAAAAAAGATGTGCTTGGAAGGTCGATTACGAAAATTTGAGGGAAGTGATTATATTTATACGGAAAATTTACACCATATGGCGTATATACAGATGTTAGTGGTCATTCTAAACAGACACCGCGCAAACATCAAACAGACGACAATAAAAAAACAGACATAATGGAACAAAGAATTCAACTCAAGCACCCGCAGGGAAAAAAAGCGGTTAGCATCAGCAAGGACAAGTATGAACTGTTGAAAACAGAGACCGTAAAGTACCTTTCGAAAAACCCTGACGGAACATTTTCAGACATATCAAATACTATTGCCCAAAATTTCAAGGAAAAGAAAATAAAGTTTAACGGCTCCTTAAATTGGTATCTTGAATGGGTAAAACTTGACCTTGAAGCAAAACAAATCATTGCAAGAGTTCCAAAGACATCACCTCAAAAATACATACTGACAAAAAATGGATGAAACAATGTGGACAATGGACAAGAAAGAACAACGAACCACTAACAGCTCATTTGGCAAAAGCGGCAGAAAACGTCTTCTTTTGAACATTTTTTGCTAAATTTATGGTCTCGTCTTCGGCTGAAGTTTAGTGGTAATATGTGCCGCCTTCGGCAATACCCAAACCGTTAGAAGCAAGCATATAGACAACCGCAAATGAAAAGAAAAGTGATACTTTATATTGCAATGAGCCTTGATGGATATATCGCCAAACAAGACGACAATATTGATTTTTTATCCATCGTTGAGTCACCGGGTGAGGACTATGGCTATGCCGAATTTCTGAATAATATAGACACAATCATTTGGGGAAGAAGAACCTTTGACAAGGTTTTATCCTTCGGCAACGGTGTTCCTCATAAAGACAAAAAAGTATATGTTATTTCTAAAACAAAGACCGGTAAAGAAGAACACGCTGAGTATTCAAACAATGTGGTTGATTTAATAAACCGACTGAAAACAATTGATGGCAAAGACATCTATTGCGATGGCGGGGCGGAAATCGTTTTCCTGCTATTAAAAAATAAACTAATCGACAGAATCATTGTGAGCGTAATTCCTCACCTGCTGGGCGATGGCATTCGACTGTTTAAAGAAGGCAACATGGAACAGGCATTAAAATTCAAAAGAAGTATTAGCTATCCTTCCGGGCTTGTTCAGCTTTGGTATGATGTTAATCTTAAAAGTGACGAGCATGGAGCATAAAATACCCGGGAAAACTCTCGCCAATTTTTAAAAAAAATATTTCGGACTTTTGTCCTGTAAAATATTAATTGCATGTTGGAAACTAACATAAAGATAGATTTAAGTGCGCTGAACGACCAACAAAAGCATGCTGTTATTAGCGAAGATAAAAGGCTGTTGGTCCTTGCCGGGGCAGGCTCGGGAAAAACAAAAACACTTTTGCAAAAACTTATTTATCTGATTGAAGAAAAAGGTGCAAGCCCATCAAGTATTCTCGCTATTACATTTACCAAAAACGCAACAAACGAAATGCTCGACCGCCTTATCATGGCAGCAGATGAAAGCGGGGCTTACGAAAAACAACTGTTTGACAAACGAAAAAGTATTGCAGAAAAAGACAGAGAAAGATATTATCAACAGAAAAAATATAAATGGATTGACGGGTTGACAGTCAAAACCTTTCATGGCTTTTGCTACAATATCTTACGGAATTATGGGGTAAATGAATTTGACAACAAGTTCAAAATCATTGGCGATGCAAAGCGGGACGATGAAGACGAACTTGCAAAACACGTGGCACCGGAAACAGTATTTGAAGTTTTTCACAAACTACTGATTGAAGCATGTGAAGACACGGAGTATTTGCTCAATCTAAAACGATATATTCTCGATTACATCATTGATAAAATTCATTTAAAGCAAATTGACCCCAATTACTTACCGAAAGACGGTAAATATTATACTACCCTTGACAACACAAAAGTTCGTTCAAAATCCGAACAATTTATTGCCGATTGGTTGTATCGTCACAGCATTAAATACGAATATGAACCACTATTAAACGTAAAAGACTTTTCATTTACACCGGACTTTTACATCCCCGAAGCCAATCTGTACATTGAACATATCAGCGATAAAAGTTTTTCTATGAAAAACAAAGAAGAACAAATCCAGAAAGGGAATTTGCTTCTTGTCAAAACCTTTGAGGCGATGACCAAAGACTCTGCATTGTTCAACCATACGCTTGATAAGATTGTAAAAAATCGACTGCCTTCCGACTATCACAAAACAGTTTCTATTAATTTCAAAGAAGAATTTAACGGGTACCATGAAGATGTAAAGGATTTTGTCCGGCAAATTATGCGTATCACGGATATGATAAAGGTCGAAAATATCGATATGGATTCGGTTTTGGACAATGCACGAAATGACCAGCACGAACGTGTTCGCAATTTTTACGAATTAGCCATCCCTGTCGTAAGAAAATACCTGCATTATTGTACCGACAAGTCCTATCTCGACTTCAATGATTTGATTTCAAGAAGTACTTCCCTGTTTCAAAATCACAGCGACATTGCCAACAAATACAAGAGCAAGTATCAATACATTTTGGTTGACGAGTTTCAAGACGTAAATAATCTACAGGTTGAACTTATAAAACTATTGCTTACTGACGACACGCAACTGTTTTGTGTTGGGGACGATTGGCAAAGTATTTACGGATTCAGAGGCTCTAATGTGAGTTATATTGTAGAGTTTGAAAATCATTTTACGGATGCAAAGACAATCAAACTCAATTTGAATTATCGAAGCACACAAAATATTGTTGGCGCAAGCAACGAAGTGATCAGGCACAATAAATTTAAGGTTGAAAAAGATGTGCAGGCCTCTAAAATGTCAGAACATAAAATCGTCGTTTTTGCGGGTAATACAGAAGAAGAAAACATTCAATTCTGTGTTGATAAGGTCCGGGAGATTCTGAATGATGGTATAAGTAATGACGAAATTTTGTTTTTGTACAGAAGAAGCAAAATGTTTACCCCCTACTTTTATAGATTCAAAAACGAAAATATTCGCGTTCAGGGCAAGACAATCCACGCTTCTAAAGGACTTGAAGCAAAAGTGGTTTTTATCATCGGCCTGACAGAAGGAAATGGCGGCTTCCCGGACATTTGGCTTGAAGACAGAATTTTTCAGGTGATTAAAAAAGCCAATCATGACCTGCTGATGGAAGAAGAAAGACGTTTGTTTTATGTAGCTATTACCAGAGCCAAAGACAAGCTTTTTCTCATTACACAAAAAGGCAACGAATCAAGTTTTCTGAAAGAAATTCCGGCGACATTTACCGTAAGAACAACCAACGCTATTAAGCAAGTAGTTGACAAGGTAATACTTTGCGACAACTGTTATAGTCAGTTGGAAATACTCCATAAGTATTGCCCCTACTGCGGACAACCGGTTGATGAGCAGCCAACCGAATAGGGAAACCCGACCCCTCGCCTCGAGCAAAAGAACCAAATTTTAGGCAACGCACCGACAAAAGGAGAATGCCAAAGAATTAATTCACCCTAGCGTGGGCAAAATCTCGTGCACAATGCTTCGTTAGAAACTTTTTACTACATTTGAGCATTAGCTCTTCGGCTGGAGCTGAGGGCTGTGATCAAATCCCCGGGCCGGGAGCTGTTGGACGTAAAATAAATTAAATAAGAGAGGAGATACAATGATAGGTATAATAACATACGACACACCACATCGTAAAACACAGGATTTAGTGACAAGCCTGATCATTAATGGATATTCGGACCTTCATTTAATAGTTATTCCTTGGATTGCAAGGGAAAACTTTATTCCCCTATTCAGGCATAGGCCTTCAAAATGTGCAAATGTTAGTATTGAAGACCTTTCGGATAGATTAAAAATATCCTTTTCAAAACATGAAATACACAATCTGAACAACTTTTGCACGGAAAAAAAATTTCAACACCTGTTGATTGGCGGAGCAGGATTGCTACCGGAAGAATTGGTGGCAAATCATAAGATAATTAATTCTCATCCCGGATATTTGCCTAATGTTAAAGGATTAGATGCGTTTAAGTGGGCAATTTATCATGAGCAACCAATAGGGGTAACTACGCATTATATTTCTGAAAAGGCAGATGAAGGTCGGCTAATAGAAAGAAGAATTATCCCAATATACTATGAAGACTCTTTTCATAATGTGGCTTATAGAATTTATGAAACCGAAATAGAAATGTTGGTAAATAGTATTAAGCTGATAGATAATAATCAGGCTAAGTACGAATCATTGGCTGACGATAGATATGTGGCGAATAAAAGAATGTCACATAAGAATGAAATAATAATGATGAACAAGTTTGAACAATTGAGGCAACAATCAAACTCACATCGGAATCAATAAAAACAGTACACCATACATTGGCCGTAAGGAGACAACGCCTGTTTAGATTGAAATTCAAATGAAAGAATTGAGAAAAAACGACAGCTATCAAACATTTGTGTACGACTTTATAAAGTCTGACATTTTAGTTGTTTGTCCGAATTGTTCAAAAAAAGCCATCGTAAAACCCGGGGAATTTCCGGCCGTAACCATTGAGCAAAGTGACATTAAAGTCATATGCCTGAGTTGTGGATACAATAAAAAACGTATAGAAAAATCAGATTCAAATATCTCCTCATCGAACACCGGCCGGCAATATGTGATTGGCGATGGCATTGACCCGTTTTTTTGCTTCCCATTATGGTTAAGGACAGACTTTGAAGGACACGTTTTATGGGCATATAACATAAAGCACCTTGACTTTCTGAGGGATCATATTGAAGCAAAACTAAGAGAACGTAATGGACAGGAACTATTTAATAAAAGCTTAGGCAGCAGACTTCCGAAATGGATGACGGCTAAAAAAAACAGGGAAATCCTTCTGAAGAAAATAAAGGAACTGCAAAACAAATAGCCGGACAGAAACGCTACCGCAAAGCGAGGGGACAAGAGCGTGAGGCACAGGGTGAAGACATTTTACGGACAAGACGGTTGGGCATAGGAAGTAAGGGATATTCCTTCAACCATGAATCTTCAATTAGCCCGGATGGAGCGACAAATGATTTTTCCCGACTTCATCAACGGGACACCCAAAACCCATCCCCACAAAGTACACCGACCGGAAGAATAAGAAAGGAAAAGTAATATTTTGTCATGAGGAAGTCGGCCTAAATTGGCGGGTTGGCCAAAGAATTTATACAACAACGAGAGCCTGTCCTTTGATTTGTTCATCCTGTACAGATACTACACCTCAGAATAGTTGGTGTATAATTGGTCTAAGAAATGGAAGAAGCAATTTTATCTCAGGAATGGATGATGATTAAAGGAAAAGGAGTAATTTTATTTGTTCATATGACTCCATTCAGCTATAAAACCAAATATGTAGCGGAAATTGTGCAGTCTGCTTAGCGACTACAAAAAATTATCATGAAAAAAATTGTTCTCTTCCTTTTAGTTACAACCCTTTTGGGGCTTAATGCATCCGGTCAAAAAATCAGGGCAAGTTATTCTGATGCTGTTTTCAACGGACCATTTACCGGAAAAGTCATCGCATATTTTTCAAAGGAAAATAAATCCCCCAAAGATGGAGCTGTTGGGCTTGAGTCCTTTCCCTGCTTCTCCGTTGATGTGAAAAATATAAAACCAAACGAAGAAATTACTTTTGACGACAATGCCATTTCTTACCCATGTCCTCTGTCCGACATAGAGCGGGGTGATTACAATGTTCAGATAGTTTGGGACAGAAACCTCGGAGGCAGATCTATTGCCAATAGTCCTGGCAACTTATTCAACACCACACAAAGCGTACATATTTCCAAAAACAAAAAGACTGTTTTTAAAATAGTGGCAGACCGGGTCGTTCCGAATCTATCCTTCCGGGAAACTGAATTTGTGAAAGAAATGAAAGCGCCATCCAGGCTTCTCAGTACATTTCATGGAAAGCCAATGACGGTGGATGCTGCGATCATCCTTCCAAAAGAATATTACGAAAAACCGGAGGAAAAATTTCCGGTGCTATATATGGTTTCCGGGTATGGAGGTGATTATCATTATTTTTCAGGGAATTCGACCCCTGCCGGACCCCTGGATAGCATTCCCTTTATTATCGTTTTTCTGGATGGCAATTGTTCATTGGGGCATTGTGTATATGCCGACAGTGACAACAATGGTCCCTGGGGAGAAGCACTGACTACTGAATTTATCCCATTGCTGGAAAAGGAATACAGGTGCAACGGGGCTAGATTATTAACCGGTCACAGCTCCGGAGGGTGGACCGTCTTGTGGCTTCAGACACAATATCCGAAAATATTTGTCGGCTGTTGGTCGAGCGCCCCTGATCCGGTTGACTTCCGGAATTTTCAGAAAATCAACCTATATGAAGACAAAAATATGTATTATGACAGAGACAGTTCGTTAAGGATGGTGGCCACGGTGGCAGGTGTCATTCCCTGGGCGTCCATGAAGAATGTGTACCGGATGGAGCATGTGGTATATCGGGGTGAACAAATGCATTCCTTTGATGCTGTATTCAGTCAAAAAGGAAGTGACGGAATGCCACGAAGTATATGCAATAGTATTACGGGAGAAATCGATACTGTCGTGGTATCACATTGGAAGAAGTATGACATCTCCCTTTATCTCAGACATAATTGGGACAGGATAAAAGGGGATCTGTACGGAAAGGTCCGTGTATCAATAGGCACAGGCGATAATTTCCTGCTCAACCATGCCGTCGTACTGCTGGAATCCGAGATGAAAAAATTAAATTCGAAATTCGAATTTGTTTATTACCCGGGTGACCACTTCACGGTTGGCACGCCGGAATACAGGAAAGAGGGCAATCAGTTCCTAAAGCAAAAGTATCAGGAGTGGCTTGCAAAGGAGGCACTTAAAAATTAAGAGAAGTACCGGGAGAATGGATGTACCGACAAGTTCCACATGCTCTCATTAATATCCTGAACACCCTTGCAGCTATTCCGGAAAGGTCGCTATTGCACTATAGGCCACGGCGCAAACCCGGCGGCATGGATATACTGTGCATCTGATCCGGGGCGGGAAGGATATCCGCATCGTACAAGAGCTTTTGGGCTATAACTCACTGAAGACGACGGAAAATCCATATTGTTGCGTAGGTAGAGGAAGAGATTTAGAGAGCACGAGGGTGGTTTGGCTGTATGAGAAAAAGATGTAACTTTATTTGTTAGATATACGCCATATGGTGTATATACAGATGTTAGCGTTAACCCAAGTTGCGCTTATGCGGATGAAATTCTGCGCAGATTGGAAGTTTCCGGAGGGTGTAGTTCTATTTTGTGTACTACAGATTTTTTGACAAACGGATATTTCTTATAACCCATAACATCCAGTATTCTTTGAAAATCCTGTGTCGGAACGGAACTTTTCCTGACTTCAATAAGCTGGTCAGTCATGTTAGTGCCTCTTGTTGTAACCATCTTTTGTGTCCGTGCTATCCGAAGGATCTCTGTCCATGAGTGGTTGATACCTGATACTTTAACCCAGATTACGCATTAGAAAAAGGGAAGTCAAAGTTTTGGGATTGATTCCAGA
>ERZ724521.51-NODE-51-length-41405-cov-4.992527_pt1 | contig 41405 bp, 30 predicted proteins | sample MGYA00376054_ERZ724521 | MGnify/ENA primary metagenome ERZ724521 (study PRJEB28724, sample SAMN07190883) | activated sludge metagenome | isolation source: activated sludge of sewage treatment plant in Hong Hong | place: Hong Kong | collected 2016-03-17 ... | reverse complement strand
CTGCGGGCGCCACGGTCAATACTTCTGGGCCTTTAAGGAACACGGCGTTGTGCCCGATATCGTCACGGTGGGCAAGCCTATCGGCAATGGCCATCCGCTGGGGGTAGTGGTCACTACCCGGGCTATTGCCGATGCCTTTGCCAATGGGATGGAGTATTTCAACACCTTCGGTGGCAACCCGGTATCCTGCGCCATCGGTCTGGAGGTACTTCGTGTGATCCGGGAGGAAGGATTACAACAGAACGCCCTGGAAACTGGAGCGTATCTGCATGGGCTGTTGAAAGGTCTGGCGCATCAGTTTCCGGTTATCGGCGATGTGCGCGGCCCCGGGTTGTTTCTAGGTTTTGAATTGATCAATAACCCCGAAACGCTGGAACCCGCCGCCGACAAAACAGCATACCTCGCTAACCGGATGCGCGACCTTGGCGTGCTGATGAGTACCGATGGCCCCTATCACAATGTTTTGAAAATCAAGCCGCCTATGGTATTCGGGCGCCGCGATGCCGATTTTTTAGTGGAAATGCTGGAAAGAGTATTTAAGGAGGACTTTATGCGCTGAGACACCCTGACGCACGTTAAACCGGTAACGGCGGACGATGACCTTTAGTTGTTTCTGCTATAGCCGCATACATCATCTGCCTGATCTGTATCCTGAAAAAAATAAACGCCTGCTGCACTATAAAAAACATCGGGATCAGAAGCACCGACGTCATGCCGGAATACCCCTCAAGGGTAAAGTAGGTGGCAACCAGAAGCATTTGCAAGGCCGCAAACCCGGCGAGAAGGCTCAGCAGACTTGCCTTGCGGCTGCGAAAAACCCGCCAGCCGTCGGCGAGATTTCCGGCAACAGAATCGCCTGCAGACAGGTGCTGGAGCCGGCTGGCAACCGACCAAACGAACAGCACCGCCAAACCCAGGAGCCAGATTACCAACAACAGGAGCACCAGCCAAACCGAGTATTGTTCTGTAGAAAAATACTCCAGGGAAGGCTCCAGCCATATGGCGGCAGGCACCCAGATCAGCGCCGTCCATATCAGGGTCAAGGCCAGAAAGAACAGGGCGATTTTCAGGAAAGGGAAAAAATAAACTGCCCCACCCTGCCAAAAGGAGCGACCGGAAGCCTGCTCCGGCCTTGCAGCGCAGTACAACAAACCGGCATCGATAAATACCGAAAAGACCAGCCAGACGAGCAATAGCCAGCGCAACTGGCCAATCAGCGGCGTGATGGACGCACCGTGTACTTTCAGAAAATCCGTCAGGACAGTATGGTCGTAATGACTCAAAAGTTTGTTGATCTCCAGCGAGTGACCAATCGAGGCTTCCAGTACCTCGTACACCTGCATACCCAGTGTCACCGCCAGACCCAGTTGAATAGCATACACGATAGCCGCAATGCGCCACTGCTTCATCGCGATTTTAAATCCGTGGAGAATTGGGTGATTTGTCATTTCATCATTATCGTCATGCACCATTAAACCAAAAAACTCACGGCCTCCATCAAATTCTGTATCCAGAATATCGCCTTGGCCGCATACTTCCAAAGGGGAGCCTTCCGGGGTTGCAGGGTAAGGCTGTTGTTGTTCAGGTCGACGTCGAGGCTGAGTTTCCGCAGCGGGTCGATTTGCGCCGAAACCACCCTGGACGGACCCGGAAATTCAAAAACCTTCATACCCTCCACCCCCGACCAGTGCAGCAGTTGAGTACTGCCGTCTTCAAAGGTCACCAGAATTTCTACCGGAAAAACCCAGTCGCCTTTGCGGTGTACCTCTACTTTTGAAAGCACTCCCCCTTGACCGCTACCGTCGCGGTATGTAAAACCGGATGATGTTTTGCCAAAAATGCCCTGCGAAGCCGGCAGTATTTCGTTGGTAATGCGCGTGACCGAATAATCCAGTACCACCGCATGGTAAATGCTGGTCTCAACCAGATGATATACCTGCTGTGCAAAAACAGTGTCGGGTTCGGCCATCAGTTCCGTTTTCAACACCGCCATAAAATCGCTGCCGCGCGGGTGCCTGAATTTCCACTGCTCGAAATAAGCCTTTATGATCCGGTCCATCTTGGCTTCCCCGACCAGCGCCTGCAGCGTGCGCAGCGTCGTGGCAGTCTTGCTGTACAGGAGGGCCTTGTAGTTGGAATCCGTAAACAGCCAGCCCGGCCGCGCCACCGTACCCTCCCGCGGGTTGCGCATGGTGGTATATTCCAGTCGAGTGAGTTCGCGGTTGTCAAAACGATAGCCGAACACATCTACCAGCGCATGTTTGTCGCCGTATGCCGCATCAATGATCCGGTCTTCAAAATAGGTGACAAAGCCTTCATCGAGCCAGGGTTCCTCTTTCTCATTGGAGGCAACCATGCCCATAAAATACTGGTGTACAAACTCATGGACTACAAGCGACTCCATGTTGTGCAGACTTTCCGGCATACCGTAAAACGTGCCGGCAGTGATGAGCGTCGGATATTCCATGAGTCCGGAACGCAGTCCGTGAAATGGCGGATCTACCACCGTAATGCTCGGATAGGGATACTTGCCGACGTGTTTATCAAGGTATTCGAGCGCATATTTCAGGGCGTGCAGGTAGCGCGGACCAAGGTCGGCGTGTTCCGGCGGGATCAGCAACCGGATCTGCACGTCGCGCCAGCGGTCTTCCCGGACAGTGAATCGTGGATATGCCGTCCAGGCAAAATCAATGACGTCTTCTACGTGAAAATGCCGGGTGGTGGTGCCGTTTCCGTTGTTCTTCTCGTCGACCAGACAGCCTGAGGCGCCCAATACAAACCTGTTATCGGTAGTGATATGTACATCATACACTCCGAAATCGGCGTAAAATTCAGTTTGCCGGAAAAACTGGTGGCAGTTCCAGTCCCAAGCACCAGTATCGCTTTTTTCAAAGACTCCCAGTTGGGGAAACCAGTGGCAGAGAAAAAAGAAGTCCTGACTATACCCGGCACGAGCGATGGTTTTGGGCACTTTGGCGTGCCAGTCCAGATGGAAGGTCGCTGTTTCTCCCGGCAGAACGGGTTTGTCAAGCGGCACCTCGAGCACCGTCTGGTCGGCGGCGTTACAATCGTCAGGCTGAATAAAACGCATGCCTGCGGTAAGATCCGCCCCGTCTTCGGTGGTCAGTTGCCGGACTTCTATCCAGCCCCATTCATCGGGTTGCCGGTTGGTGAAGCCCTGGCCGAAAATCTGGGTAGTGCCTTTCAGAAAAGAGGATTCGGTATTTTTAAAGGCATTGAAGTAGAGGTAAAAACGCAGTGCTGAGACGGGTTCGGGGGATTGATTGCTGAACCGGATCACCTGTTGGGCATCCAGGGTTTTGGTCCGGTCGTTGAGTGTCACATTTATATCATAATTCGCCGGGCGGGGGCTCAGGGGCTGGTTGAAGAAGGGATTACATTGGGTGTACCCCTTTTGAGCGAGCAACAGCAGCAGGGCAAGGGGCAAAAAGGAGCAAAAACGGGTATCCATCCTGTTATTTTCAGGTAATATAAGCGAAATGCAAAGAAAAGGAGAATTGCGGTGTTTGCTGCTTGATGGCACGCTGATGACACAGATTAAACTGATTCACACTGATGTAATCTTTGATGGCACGCTGATGACGCAGCGATGGCACGCTGATGACGCAGATTAAACTGATTCACACTAATATAATCTGCGAGAATCAGTTTAATCTGCGTCATCAGCGTGCCATCAAGCATGCCCCTCCTCTACTTCCACTCAGGGATCAATCCCCGCAGTCCCATATCCACGATCTTTTCAAACGGCGTCTGGTCTGCATAAAAATCGAGTTGCCCGTTTGCGTTGTCGTCCTGCCATTCAAGGCTGTTCTGGATGGAAAAGGAAAGTGTCACGGTGATATCCTGTGTCTCCGAGCCGGTAACGACCAGTGGTTGTGCAAACTTTCCGGTCACCACGCAGGAGCCCTGCGGGATCGGGCTGGTAGCAAACAGCGGGTTCACCACTGTCGTGGCGCCTGCCGGTGCTTCGCCCGAATACAGCGCATCATAGGCGCTGTATGGCGCCGGGAGTTCGGTTTCAAATATCCAGAAGCCCTGTTTCTTGTCGTCATTGACGGTCAGGGTATAGTTTTTAGGGGTGACAGTGGTCAGGTATGTATTGAACCCCACAAAGGAAGCGACCCTGCCTTTGAGATTTTTAAGGTCGCCGGCCATCGGCAACTGATTAATATTGAACATCACTTCGTAGTTCTGATAGGTCACACTGGCGCGCACCCATTCGTAAGTGCCTGGCGGCACGTTTTTCAGATTGATTGTCTGAAAAATCGTGCCCTCGCCCGCCCGGGCAGCCTTGTCAAAATCCACCGCATTGTCGCCGCCTTTTGTCGTTTCGGCGGCTTTGTACACCACTGCTCCCTGCCCCAGCAGGGTGAGCGCGTTGGGGGCCAGTTCGATGTAATGCACGCTCATTTCGTGGAAAACGGGGGTTTGGGCAGCATGGCCTGCCGGAATAGCCGCAGGTTGACCGATGTTGTTCAACCGAACCTGATTGGGATCAAACCGGAATTGAAAATGGAGGCTGGCATCGGCAGGTTCATCTTTTTTGCAGGCAGAAAATCCGAAAACGCAAATGAGCGCAGGGAACAGGTACATTTTTAGCATGGTTATTATTTTTTGCAAAGGAACGACCGTTCCGACGGGGTTATTTTAAAAACCAACTGAAGTCAAAGGAAGTTAATTTGATAAGTTTTTTATAACTGAGTATAATTAATTAATTTTTTGTGTCAAACATTTTTTATAAAATAAAACTATTTATTTTTGTATCTCAATTTCCCTATACACAAGTGATTAAATAACAGTCACTAAGCCTGGGAACAACCCTGAAACCGGAAACAAACACTCCATTTTAACACAAAAAAATTTTAATAGCCTGTAATCCTGAACTCTGCCGCCGACCGCTTTTCCCGGAAGTGTCAAACCGTGTAAAGGCAAAAAATGACAGGCAATTAATTGACTATCCGCATGAAAAAACAACCCGGCCATCGGCAATACAACATCTCGGAAGCCGATCTGTATATCACCTGTTCTGAGGCTATCAGGGCAGCCCACCGCGATCTGGATTTTTTTACCCAGTACGGCTATGGCCTCGACCGGCTCAAAGCCTTTAAGGCCATGTGCGATCAGTTTCAGAGTATTCCGGGCGACGACGAACTGGTCGGCGACCAGATGATCTGTACGGAGAAAAAGAATCAGGCCGGTGAAAAACTCAAAACGGCCATACGCTCGTTGATGACCCGGGTTGCGATGAAATACCACGACCGAACGGGACGCTACCGCAAATTCGGCACGGCCAAACTCGGCGATATGAGCGATCCGCAACTCTTGTTTTGCGGACGCAGGGTGGCGCGTGTGGCGCGCAATCAGATCGACTTTCTGGCCGATACGGGTATCAATGAAAATCAAATCCAGCGTGTACTCGACGCCTGTGCCGCGTTTGAAAATGCACTGAATATCCAGCAGGACAAACTACACGATCGCGACATCGGTGTGGAGCGCCGCATGGATGCCGGCAACAAACTATACCAGGAATTGGTGGTACTGGCCAATATCGGAAAGGATATCTGGGTCGAACGCGACCGCGTAAAATATGACCAATATTGCCTGTACGAAAGCAACGCCGATCAGAAGCGCGCCCTGCGCGAGCGCAAAAAAGCGGAATCAGCAGGTATGTCACCTTCCTGATTCCGCTTCGAACATACACTATTCTATGACTTTCTAATGGACAAGCCTTATTAGTGTCCGCCCATAAAAATATGGTTTTCAATATAATACGCGACCATGCCTGACAGATACCCGATCAGGGCATAGGGGGAAATGCGCCGCATATACCACAGAAAATCAATTTTAAGGATGCCCATCGACGCTACCCCTGCCGCTGATCCGATAATGAGAATACTGCCGCCTGTACCGGCGCAATATGCCAGCAACTCCCAGAATTCATGATCCGGAGGGAAGTCAGTCATCTCATACATACCCATGCAGGCTGCCACGAGCGGAACGTTGTCCACAATAGAGGAAAGTACGCCTATCATACCATTGATGGCGTAAATACTGCCGAATGTCTGGTCAAGCAACTCGGCCATGTGATCCAGGTGTCCCGAAGACTCAAGCGAACCCACTGCCAGCAGGATACCCAGGAAAAACAAAATACTGGGTGTATCGATACGGTGTAGCATAGCCGCCACCGAGAATTCCCGACGCAGATCAGGCTCTTTGCCCCGGTGCAGCAATTCGGTAACATACCACAACACACCGACGGCCAGCAATACACCCATATAGGGCGGCATGTGTGTGACGGTTTTAAATACCGGGACCGATAACAAGGCCGCGCCGCCAAGTATAAAAAGCAGGTTCTGCTCGAATGGGGTGGTGATGCGTTCCGATTGTATATCGCCTTCCGACAATTTTTCCAACTCGGCCTTGTCGCGCCCTAAAAAATAGGATACTGCGATAAGGGGCACCAAAAGACTAATAAAGGAGGCCAAAAACGTCTCTTTAATAATGTTAAGGGTAGTCACCTGCCCTCCGATCCAGAGCATAATCGTCGTTACGTCGCCGATGGGCGACCACGCGCCGCCTGAATTGGCGGCAATGATGACGAAGCCGCCGAAGAGCCACATGTTATCCTGTTTCTTGATAATCCGCCGCAGCAATGCACACATGATAATGGACGTGGTCATGTTGTCCAGTCCGGCCGAAAGGAAAAAGGTGACCCAGGAAATGATCCACAACAACTTGACACGGTTGGAAGTGGTGATACGGTCTGTAATGGCGCGAAAACCGTCATGTACGTCGACCAGTTCTACGATCGTCATGGCGCCAAGCAGGAAGAACAATATTTCTGCAATTTTACCCAGGTGTTCGAAAAGGGAATGTTCGAGATAGGCCCGGGTATCGGTATGCGTACTGACCACTTCGCTGTAAACTGGCATACTCTCCATTCCAAAAGTCAGGACGATCCAGCAAAGCGCTCCGGTAATAAGGGCAGATGCAGCTTTATCGATTTTCAGGGGGTGTTCGAGTGCGATCAGTATGTATCCGCAGACAAATACTGTTACAAGCAGGAGAGCCATAGGTGTCGGGCTGTGCGCAAGGCAGGTGGTTGAGAATTAGGTGGTACAGGGCCTTCCGGGGCAATCTGCGACAAGTCAGGTGCCGCTAATGTATTGTTCCAGAAAGTTGATATGCTCCTTTTGTTCGCGCATGATTGCTGTTACAACGTCGCCGATACTGATCATACCCTTTACCCTTCCGTCATCAACCACAGGCAGGTGCCGGATACGTTTGTCGGAAAACAACTCCATGCAGTCCTCAATATCCATGTCCGAAGTAACCGTGAATACATTGGCGGTCATTACTTCCGACACCGGGGTGCTTTTGGCTTTACGCCCTTGCCGGATTCCCTTCCTGGCATAATCGCGCTCGGAAAAAATACCGACCAGTTCCTCTCCATCCATAACCATCAGCGCCCCGATGTTCCCACTGGCCATCAGGTCAAGTGCGTCGATAACCATGTGGTTAGGAGTCAGGCTCCATATCTGATTGATTGATTTACGCTCCAGCAGTTTTTTTACGGAAATCATAAAAGATAATGGAATTTTAGTGAAACAAAAAAGAGGCACCGGCCATTCGGCCAAATTTGCCATGTGGCTGGCTAAGGTATGGCTTGCACCAAAAAAAACAAAATTTTTGATGGAAATATATCCCGGTTATGAGCGTTAAATAATCTGCCGTTAACTTTGCCTGAACAAATCCTTTCTTATGCTTCCTGTACTCATCCTTTCAGTCGCTCTGGTGCTCATTGCCTTTTTCATGTTCAGCCTTCGCCTCCTGTTTGTAAAGGGTGGGGAGTTCAGGGGTTCCTGTGCAGGCAACAGTCCTTTTCTGCAAAAAGAAGGCGCGGTCTGCGGCGTTTGTGGCCGAAAACCGGGTGAGGCGTGCGGTAAGGAAGAGGAGTAGGCAGTAACACAATAGAGGTCGAACCCCTACTTGCTCAGGGGGAAGCCGGGGGAATATTGAACCTGTAAGCGGCCGTTGTCATCCTCATAGATACAGTACCATTCCAACCCTTTATTTCTGGCAATTTCCGGCACCTTTTCCATACCGAGGACCAGGAACGCCGTGGCGTATGCATCGGCGGTTGTGCAATCCCCGGCCAGCACAGATACGCTGAGCAGGTTGTGGGTGATCGGGAATCCGGTGGCCGGGTCAATAGCATGACTGAAGCGTCTGCCGTCGCGCACCACAAACTTGCGGTAACTGCCCGAGGTAGCCAGTGATTTGTTGTCGAGGGCAACTGTCGCCTGCAATACCCTGCCTTCCGATTCATTGGCCAGCGGCTTGTCAATTCCGATATTCCAAACCGTGTTCCGCTCCGTAATACCTGCGGTCCGCACTTCGCCCCCTACTTCTACCATATAATCCCGGACGCCGTTTCGCATCAGAAAACCGGCAATCAGGTCGACGGTATAGCCCTGTGCAATTGCGTTGAAATCGATTTCCATCCGCGGGTCGGGCTTTACCAGCCAGCCATTTTCAAAAATAACCTTTTGATATCCTACCAATTGAAGCAAACTGTCGACCTGCATCGAATCGGGCGGAGGCAGGTCTTTTTTAATGCTGAACCCCCAGGCCTTTACCAGCGGCCCCACCGTCACGTCGAATGCGCCGCCCGTAGCTTCCGATACTTCCCTGGCCTTTGTAAATACGGCTGAAAAGTGTTCGTCGGCGCGGACACCGGGCTCGTTTCGATTCAGCCTGCTGATAATGGAACTCTCGTCCCACAGCGACATGCTCTTGTCTATCAGCCGGAACAGGCTGTCAACCTGCAGTGAAAAGTCGCGTCTCAGCGAATCGCGGTAGACAATACTGAAGGTGGTTCCCTGCGCATTGCCTTCCAGCCGCGTGTATGCAGACGGTTTTCCACAATACAGAAGAAGTGACACCTGCAACCCAAGTGTCACTCCCAGCCATATTTTTTTGTTAACTTCCGAAATCATCGAATGCTACGTTTTCTTCGGGCACGCCGAGGTTGTCGAGCATATTCTGCACCGCAGACAGCATCAGTGGCGGACCGCAGAGATAGTACTCTACCTCTTCCGGTTCCGGGTGCTTGCTCAGGTATTCCTTGAGTACCACGCTGTGAATAAAACCTGTATAACCGGTCCAGTTATCTTCCGGCAAGGGTTCGGACAGGGCTATTTGAAAACGAAAATTGGGAAAATCGCGCTCAATTGCCCTGAAGTCTTCCTCATAAAATATTTCCCGCATGCTGCGCGCGCCGTACCAGTACGACACCTTCCGCCCTGTTTTTAACGTGTGGAACAAGTGAAAAATATGCGAACGCAAGGGCGCCATACCCGCTCCACCGCCGATGTACACCATTTCCCGGTCTGTATTCTTGATGTGAAATTCGCCGTACGGCCCGCTGATCACCACCTTGTCGCCCGGCTTGCGCGAGAAAACATAGGACGAGCAATAGCCCGGCGGCACATCGGCCCAGCCGTTTTTCTGGCGATCCCAGGGAGGCGTGGCAATCCGGATGTTCAGCATCATCTTGTTGCCCTCTGCCGGATGGTTAGCCATGGAGTAGGCGCGGAAAAGCGGTTCTTCCACCACCGTTTTCAGGTCCCATATTTTAAACTTGTCGTAATCATCCCTGAATTTGACCGGGATGTTATACAAGTCGGTTTTAAAATCGATGGTCGTCTCCGGTACGTCTACCTGGATATAATCGCCGGAGCGAAACTGCAGTGTTTCACCCGGTGGCAGTGACACCACAAATTCTTTAATAAAGGTGGAGACGTTCTCATTGGAGATTACTTCACACTCCCATTTTTTTACCCCGAACACTTCATCAGGGATACGTATTTCCATGTCTTCCTTGACCTTGACCTGGCAGGCAAGCCGAAGGTTTTCCTGCACCTCCCGGCGGTTGAGGTGATTGGTCTCGGTCGGCAATACATCGCCGCCGCCGCTGTACACCTGACACTTGCACATCGCACAGGTGCCGCCGCCGCCGCAGGCAGAAGCCAGAAAGAGGTTGTTCGACGACAGGGTCGTGAGCAAGGTACCGCCGGGTTTTACGACGAGCGGCTTGTCCTCATTTCCATTGATAATGATCGCGACATCCTTTTGAGGCAGCAGCCTGTCTTTGGCTGTCAGGATCAGAAAGGTCAGCAACAAAAGGACGAGGACAAAAACGACAGTGCCGGAAGTGATAAGTGGAAGCATAAGCAAGGACAAATGGCAGTGACAGTTAGCAGTAGCGGTGGACAATAGCGATGTCTAAAGTTGTATTCCCGAAAAACTCAAAAACGCCATACCCATCAGTCCGGTGATGATCATGGCAATACCCAGTCCCTGTAGGGGTTCGGGTATCCTCGAATAGCGCAATCGCTCGCGAATGGCTGCCAGCAGCACAATGGCCAGGAAAAATCCGATGCCGGCGCCAACGGAGAACACCGCCGTTTCGGCAAAATTATATTCCCGCTCCTGCATGAACAGGGAAGCGCCCAGAATCGAACAGTTCACTGTAATAAGCGGCAGGAAAATTCCAAGTGCGTTGTAGAGCGTCGGCGTAAACTTTTCCACCACCATTTCCACCAGTTGTACGGCGCCTGCGATCGTGGAGATAAACAGGATGAACCCAAGGAAGGTCAGGTCGACCGTCGCCAGCGAGGGATGTACCCAACTCAGCGCGCCTTCCTTGAGCATATAGGTCAGGATCAGATAGTTGAGCGGCGTGGTGAGGATCATCACGAAAATGACTGCCAGGCCGAGACCGAACGCCGTTTTCACTTTCTTGGACACCGCCAGAAACGAACACATTCCGAGAAAAAACGCGAAAATCACGTTCTCAACGAAGATGGATTTGATGAGTATATTAAGCAGATGTTCCATAATTGCTGAATGTTGACTTTGATGTGGTTGTCATTTCGTCATTCGTGACGACCATCACGACGCGTTGATCAATTTCCGGTTCCTGCCACGCTGCCACCAGATGTATATCCCTATAATGAACAGGGCGGCCGGGGGCAGTACCATGAGACCATTGTTGACGTAACCCATCTCGTAGGCCCACTGCGGCACTATTTTATACCCCAGCAGGGAGCCGGCGCCGAGCAACTCGCGAAAAATGGACACCACGACGAGTATGATGCCGTATCCAAGTCCGTTGCCAACGCCGTCGAGGAACGAGGGCCAGGGCTTCTGGGCCATGGCAAAGGCCTCCAGTCGTCCCATGACGATACAATTGGTAATGATAAGACCGACGAACACCGACAGTTTCTTGCTGATGTCGTACATATAGGCCTTCAGCAACTGATCGACCAGCGTGACCAGCAGGGCCACGACGACCAACTGTACGATCATTCGTATCCGGCTGGGTATGCTGTCCCGGATAAGCGCGATGATAAGGTTGGAAAAGGCTGTAACAAACATCACCCCGACGGCCATGATCAGTGCAGGCTTTACCTGCACCGTCACCGCCAGCGCCGAGCAAATACCCAGTATCTGCACGGTGATGGGATTGTTGTCGTCAAGCGGGTCGCGCAATACCTTGCGGTTCTTTTTAGAGAACAGCGGTTCGCGTTTGACCTCGGGTTTGGATGGGGCGGTTGCGGTTTCGACGCTCATATTCGTTGCGTTTATTTATCTTTTCGGTTCAATGAACACCTGATGCTGTTTTTACTTTTTCAAAATACCCTAAATACGGCTCCACACATACCCGCAGCATTTTGTCCGTTCCGGTCGAGGTGATCGTACCGCCGGAAATGGCATCAACCCGATGCTCCGGCCCTACGTCTATTTTAGCCGTCTTTTTTACGACGCGCACGGAGACGAAGTTGTTGTTTTCACCCATGATTTTTTTGCCCCTGAATTGCTCCTGGAAGGGCTTCTCCGCAATTTCGGCGCCCAGACCCGGCGTTTCGGATTTGTGGTCGAAAAAAGCGCCGTACACCGTGTTAAAATCCTCCGCGATGCTGATATAACCCCAAATCGGCCCCCACAGTCCTACCCCCTGCATGGGAATAATGTAGTTTTTCTTGCCACTCTCGTCCGTGTACACGTACAACGGCAGGCGGCGCTGTTCAAGCGGCTTTGCGATTTCGTCCTTGACCTTCACCGCATCGGTGGATACGTCCGCAAGTTCCTCGCCCTTGCTGTTCACGACCAGTTCCTTTACGCGTTCTGCATAGGTCTGCTCTATTGCCTTCCGGTCAGCCGCCGTGATACGCACAGACCGAAGGATGCTGGTCTTTTTATCCAGTGCAACGTTCGCTTCCTGAGCCGGTTTCAGCCCCTCGGAGGCGAAAGCCAGCAGAACGGCCGTAATGACGGAAATGACCGCAGCGTAAATAAAGGTATATCGATTGCTATGCACTTTTTTTAATGATGAATGATGAATGATGAATGATGAATTTCAGTCGGCACTTCCCTTCCCGCTATCCCATTCCTCCCCTGACACCAACACTTAACACTTAACACTTAACCCTTAGCACTTACCCTCATGCGCCTGCTGATGTGCCGTTCGACGACGATATGGTCAATCAATGGCGCAAAAACGTTCATCAGCAGTATACTCAGCATCACGCCTTCCGGATATGCAGGATTGAACACGCGCAGCACAACGGTGAAGGCGCCGATGAGCAGTCCGTATATCCATTTGCCGGTCTCGGTCTGCGCGGCACTCACCGGATCGGTCGCCATATATACTGCGCCGAAGGCAAAGCCGCCCATCAGCCAGTGGTAATACGCGGGCGTATGCATGGCGTGGGTGGGCACATCAGCCGGTGCGACGAGGTTCAGGAAGGCGCCCATCAACCAGGCGCCTGCAAAACAGGAAACGATGATCTGCCAACTACCGATACCTGTTGCGATAAGGATAAACGCGCCGATCAGGCACGCAGCCACACTCGTTTCCCCGATACTGCCCTGCTCGAATCCCCAGAACATATTGGCCGCAGAAGGCAGGTGTGTATAGTTGGCATCGAAAGTTACCAGGTTGGTAGCGCCGGAATAGCCGTCTATAAGGGCATGCCCGGCCTCTGGGGAAAGATCGGTCCATATATCGCCCGACATAAAGGCCGGGAAGGCGAAAAACAGGAATGCCCGCGCCAGCAGCGCAGGATTCATGAAGTTCATGCCAGTACCTCCAAATATCTCTTTGCCCAGGAGGGTGCAAAAAATGGCGGCCAGGCCAACCATCCACAAGGGAATGGTGACCGGCAGGGTAAGCGGGATAAGCAATCCGGTCACCAGATATCCTTCACTGATGGGATGGCCTTTGGTAATGGCAAATACAAACTCCACACCGAGGCCCACCGCATAGGACACGATAATGATCGGCAGTACTTTCCAGAGGCCAAACATGAAACTGTCCATCATCGACACCTCCATGCCGAATGCCCGGTAGTGCTGGTGCCCGACGTTCCACATGCCGAACAGCAAGGTAGGCACCAGGGCTATGATGACGGTGACCATTGTGCGTTTCAGGTCAATGGCGTCGCGCACATGCACACCGTTCTTCGTCGTTTCGGCAGGCACGAACAGGAAGGTTTCCAATGCGTCGAAAGCCGGGTGAAGTTTTTCAAACCTCCCGCCTTTCACAAAGTGCGGCTTTACTGAATCAACAAGTCGTCGTAATGGTTTCACGATATTCTGACATTATACTGTTTAAACGTTGCGCGGCAGGTGGCCGGTTTTACCGGGCCACATACCGGTTACCCTTCTTCCCTGATATATTTCAGGCCTTCAGATATGATCTGCTGCACATCGATCTTCGAGGTACACACAAACTCACACAAGGCAAAATCCTCCTCCGACACTTCATAGATACCAAGCGCTTCCATGCGTTCGATATCCCTTGCCAGAATGGCCTTTAGCAAAAATACAGGGTAGATATTCATTGGAAGCACCTTGTCGTATTGTCCTGTCATGACGAACGCGCGTTCTTCACCGTGCATATTCGTATCGAGTTCGTAACTGCGTTTGGGGAACAGCCAGGAGAAGTAGGTGCGGGAAAGACTGAGTTTTTGAAGTCCCGGCAACAGCCATCCGAGAAACTCGGGCTGGTCGCCTTCGGGGATAACGGTGATCTGGTTTTCGTAAAAGGAAAGAAAATCGCCCGCCGAAGTGGTTTTACCGGTAAGTACATTTCCCTGGATGAGGCGGCAGTGCTCCGAAAGAAGCCTGCCGCCGGTAATGTCGCCGATGTGCTGGCCGGTCATTACCCGGTAATACTGCGGCTTGTCGACGCAACTTCCCGCCAGCGCCACGATCCGGTCGGCCCGGTACCGGCCTTCCCGGAAGAGTCTGCCGATAATGAGCAGGTCCTGCAGGTGCACATACCAGACGGTCTCTCCTTTCTGAAGCGGGCTGACATGATGTATTTGTATGCCGACATTGCCGGCCGGGTGCGGTCCCTGAAAAAAATGGTGGCTGGCCACCGGTGTGCCCGGAAAATCGCCTTCCGACTGCCCCGGCCTGAGTCCGAAAGACACCTTGCCGTTGGCCAGTATTTGAAGAACCTGGATACCAGTATGCAGGTTGTCGATCTCAAAGTCCTTGATAAAATCCAGATCGGGAGCAAGCGGCGCAGAATCGAAACAGGAGACAAAAATGGCCTTTGGCAGGTCTTTAGGATCGGCAATAAGCGAATAGGGCCGCTGCCGGATATATCCCCAGCAACCGCTTTCGAGCAGCCGCTCGATGGCATCTTCACGCGACAGCGCGGACAAATCCGTTTTGGGAAACGCTACATAGCGGGTACCTTTTTTGTCAGGCAAAATCCGCACCTCCATGATGCGCCGTTTTTCACCTCGTACGATATCGGCGATTTCGCCGCTAACAGGCGACGCAAACTTGAGGTCGGGACGATTCTTGTCAAAAAAAATAGCCTGGCCTGCCAAAACCTCATCACCCGGCTCCACCAGCATCTTGGGAGTTACCGTATCAAAGTCCGGAGGTTTCACGGCGACCACATCTGAAACGGGAAGGTCGGCAATTGTCTTTTCGGCAATGCCCCTGAGTTTGATATCGTAGCCTTTTCGAATAGTAAAATGTTTGCCCATGTAGCGTGTAACAATTCTTTTCCTGTCGGGCAAAAGAAAGGCATTTTGTTTTGATGGCAAAGCCTTTCACGCAAAAGAATTTCGAAAACTTCGACCTGTACTCCCCAGGTACGCTACGCGACTTCAATTCAGAAATACGGCCATTTTATCCACTCCGCGAATCTGCACATCGATATCTTCGAGCAGGGTGGTGGCCAGTGAAAGTCCCACATAATCGGCTTTAACCGGGAATGATTTGTGTTTGCGATCGACCAGCACTGCCACTTCGATTTTTTTGGGGATAGCCTTCAGCAATGGCTGCACCGCGTAAAAGATCGTGCGGCCGGTATTGGCCACGTCGTCCACGACGATTACCGGCTTTCCGCGCAGGGCGTCTGCCTCCATTTCAACGACCGGCTCGTACTCGACGGGATTTGCCGGGTTCAGCCGAATCCGGGTAAGGGTAATTTTCAGGTTTGCCGGCGCAATCGGAAGCAGTTCATCCAGAAGGTACTGTGCGAATCCCATCCCGTTGTTGTTGAGTCCGGCGAGCACAATCTCCGGTTCTCCGTAGTTGCGCTCCAGTATTTCAATGGCAATTCGCCTGATTTTTTGGCGGATCTGCCGGTCGTCGAGTATCTGCATAATGATCGGGTTGAAATTCGATTGCAAAAGTCAGTCGCCAACACCGTATTTTTAGCCCGAAAATCAAAAAAAATGATCCAAACGCTCCTTTTTATCCTTGTGCTGGGTGTTACGGGATGGTATGCCTGGAAAGGTTACGGCCGTGTATGGCGGAATATTCAGCTCGGCAAGCCCGGGAATGTAACGGGCGACCGCGCGGAACGCTGGCGCAATGTATTGCTGGTCGCGCTGGGCCAGCAAAAAATGTTCAAGAACTGGATCCCTGCCGTGCTGCACCTGTTCATCTATCTCGCCTTTGTGGTGACACAGGTCGAACTGATCGAGATATTTATCGATGGCCTTTCCGGGTCGCACCGCTTTTTCGCACCGGCACTAGGGGGATTCTACACCTTTGTCATCAGCTTTATCGAGATACTGTCGGCGCTTGCTTTCGTGGCCACCGTTGTTTTCCTGGCCCGCAGAAACCTGCTGCGCCTGCCCCGCTTCTGGAAGGCCGAAATGAAGGGCTGGCCATTTCGCGACGCCAACCTGATCCTGCTCGGCGAGATCATCCTCATCATAGGTATTTTCAGCATGAACGGCGCCGACAAGGTGCTCCAGTCGCGCGGACTGGAACATTATCACACCACCGGCGCTTTTGCCATGAGCAGCTGGCTGGGGCCGGCCCTGTTCGGCCATATGGGCGACAGCGCCCTCGTCGCCGTGGAGCGCTTTGGCTGGTGGTTGCACGCGCTCACTGTTTTCGGTTTTATCTGCTACCTACCCTACTCCAAACACCTGCACATTTTGCTGGCATTCCCCAATACATGGTACGCCCGGCTGGCGCCCAAAGGTGAAATGGAGAACATGCCGGAAATACAAAAAGAAGTGCGCATCATGATGGGCCTTGACCAGCCCGACGAAAATACTTCTGCCGATCTGCCGGAATTCGGCGCCAACGACGTATTCTCGCTGAGCCGGCTCAATATCCTCCAGGCCTACTCCTGTACCGAATGCGGCCGCTGTACGGCCGCCTGTCCGGCCAATCTGACGGGCAAAAAACTTTCTCCCCGCAAGGTGATGATGGACGTGCGCGACCGGGCGGATGAAGTGGGCCTGAAAATAGAAACAGAGAAAACCGAACCCGGCAACTATAACGACGGCAAAAGCCTGTTCGACCGGATAACGCCCGAGGAACTGCACGCCTGCACTACCTGCAACGCCTGTGTGGAAGCCTGTCCGGTGCTCATCAACCCGCTCGATATTATCCTCAAGATGCGGCGGTATGAAATACTTACCCTTTCGGCCGGGCCGGGCGACTGGCTGCCCATGTTCAACGCTATCGAGAACAACGGCGCTGCATGGGCCATGAGCGAGGTACGGGATGCGTGGAAGCAATGAAGCAATGTAACAATATATCAATCCAGCAATGACGGTAAAAACAACAGCAGAATACCAATCTGAAGGTCGCACGCCCGAAATACTGTTCTGGGTCGGCTGCGCAGGCAGTTTTGATGCGCGCGCGCAGAAGGTGACCCGTGCCCTGTGTGAAATATTGAACCATGCCGGCGTCGAATTTGCCATTCTGGGCAACGAAGAACGCTGTACAGGCGACCCCGCGCGCCGCGCCGGCAATGAATTTCTGTTCCAGATGACGGCAGCCATGAACATCGAAACGCTGAACATGTACGGCGTCAAAAAGATTGTCACGGCATGTCCGCATTGTTTTAACACCCTTAAAAATGAATACCCTGCATTGGGCGGACATTACGAGGTAATTCACCATACCCAACTCCTGAATGAACTGATTACTTCGGGCAAACTGAAGATGAAAGAAGGCGGTGCGTTTAAAGGGAAACGCATCACCTACCACGATTCGTGCTACCTGGGCCGCGCCAACAGCGTTTATGAGGCCCCCAGAGCGCTGCTCGAAGCCCTCGACGTCGATCTGGTAGAGATGAAGCGCTCACGCAAAAACGGCCTGTGCTGCGGCGCCGGCGGCGCTCAGATGTGGAAGGAGGACGAGCCGGGGGATAAGCGAATCAATATTGAACGCGTGGAAGAAGCGCTCGAAACCAACCCGACGGCGGTAGCAGCCAATTGCCCTTTCTGCCTGACCATGCTCCAGGACGGTTTAAAAGCAAAAGAAAAAAATGAACAAATTCCGGTATTCGACCTTTCAGAGATGATTCTTACCAGGCTTTAAACCAACACACCTCCACAATCTTTTCACATGACCCATACCGCAGTTGCATACACGCCCGCCCTGGTCGGAGATACGGCCTTCTCACCGGAATCGAGGATCTGGATTTATACCGCAAACCGGCCGCTCACGGAAACGGAGGCACAACACACCCAACAAGCCCTGGATGTATTTACCCGGCAGTGGACGGCACACAACCAGGCACTGAAAGCGCGCGCAGAAGTATTCCACAACCAGATACTCCTGCTTATGGTGGATGAAACAAACGCAGGCGCAAGCGGATGTTCCATCGACAAGTCCGTGCATTTTCTCGAAAACCTGGGCAAGGACCTGCAAGTAGACTTTTTCGACCGCATGCGTTTTGCATGGGTGGAAGACGGACAGGTTTGCTTCGCCGACCGGGCCGGCCTGGAGGCTGCTGCGGGCAGCGGACGCATAAAGCAGGAAACCGAGATGCTGAACACCCTGGTACAGACAAAAAAAGACTTGCTGGAAAAATGGCTCGTCCCCTTTGCTAAGAGTTGGCATAAGAGACTGGTATAAATTTGGTTTTTCCCGCATCTGTTTCCCAGCCATGTAGAAACACAGAAAATTTATCCCCGGAAGAAAGGCGATTCCTGCGCTTCAAGTATTTTTATCCCGTCTGTAACAACACCAGACCAATATTATCCCGACTCTTTTTACCGATTGAAAGCCTTTTGGAGCGCGATGTCGCAGCGTCTGCTACGCGCTTTCGGTTATATAAGTGCTTTTTCAACTAATCATTTTCCATGACATGACACAGACCATACGACTGATTACAGCTATTGCCGTTTTTTTTAATCCCCTGCTCCTCCTTAGCCAATCGTTTACTATTGGTACTTTCGACGGCCAGAACACCAGTACCTCTTACCCTACCGCCTATGGCGACCGCTTTGAAAGCACCCGGTCGCAATTCCTATACCGTGCAGCCGAACTGACTGCCGCGGGCGCAACAGCAGGGAATATCATCCGCCTGGGCTTTTTTGTGGAAGATGTAACAGATGTGGGGGTGCATGAGAACTACACGATCAAACTCTCGCTCACCACAATCAACTCCCTGACACCCGGCGCCTGGGAAAATGACGGCCTGACCACGGTTTACGGTCCGGTCGATTACACCCCTGTGGTGGGTCTCAACGAACACATCGTCGCCGATCCGTTCTACTGGAACGGCACTGCCAACCTGATTGTGGAAATTTGCCATACGGCCATCCCCGTTAACGTTGGCAATACATCCAGCGCCAATGCCGTTGTCCAACTCACCGAAAACCTGGCCTTTAACGGCTCGCGCACGCGTGCAGTGAACAACGAGGAGACGATCTGTACAACAACGCAGCAACAGGAAGACGGCATTCCAAAAAGCCGCCCGGTGCTCAGTCTCAGTTTCTGCTACCCCCCTACCGAACTGACGCTCAACAGTATCGCTTCTATCTCGGCAAATGTAGGCTGGTCGCCCCACAGCGGCGGCGCGCCGGCCGGATACCAGTGGAGTTTTGGTCTGGAAGGATACCAGCCCGGTGTGGCAGGTGTGGAAATTGCCAAGGGCGTAACCACTGATACCAGCGTCGTGCTGACCGGCCTGAGCGGTCTGACCATCTATTCCGTTTGGGTGCGTTCCGATTGTGGCGACGGTTACAGCCAGTGGTCCGGTCCACTGGATTTTCAGACCGATCCGAGCTGCGGAGACCCCTTTAACGATACCGGCGGGTTCATTTTTCCCTATAGCCCCGGAGAAAACTATGTCAAAGTCTTTTGCCCCGACGAGCCGGACAATGCCCTGAGCATGAGTTTTTTTCTGCCCAATCCTTTTTCCTCCGGAACGGGAGATACCCTTAAAATTTACAACGGCGACAACACCGGTGCGCCGCTGTTGGCCATACTCAGTGGCGTATATGGCAATGCGCCCGCCCAGCCGACTCCCGGTCCCTTTACTTCCACGACTGCTTCAGGATGCCTGACTGTCCATTTTACCTCGGATACCGTTTCCGGCAGTACCGAACAGGGCTGGGTGTCGCTGCTCACCTGCGCCCCGCTTCCGGCCAATGAGTGCTATGAAGTACTCCAACTGGATACCGCCAACGTCACACCCGAATCGGCAGATCTTTCCTGGATCGATATGTTTGGCGCCGCCGGTTACCAGTGGGAACTGGTGGAACTGCCCGATCTCGGCGCTGCATCCATCGTTCAGCAGGAAGCCGCCTATGTCGGGTCTCTGGTCAATTTCAACAACCTGCAGAGCGGGACAGCCTACCGCTTTTCTATCCGCACCAACTGCATCAACGACGAGATGAGCGACTGGGTAACCATTTTATTCAACACACCGGTGAAATGTAACGGCCCGGTTGTGCAGTGCGACATGACCAACCTGGTACTCGCACAAAAAACAGGCATCTGGAATATCAACGAATGCAACGTGTCCAACCCCGGCAAGGAACGGGTATTCCAGTTTGTGGCGCCGAATACCAAGTCGTACAACTTTGAAGTGTTATCCGCTGCAGGCGGATACGTATCCTACTTCTTCAAGGCAGCGTCGAGCGGCTGCAACGACGCGGACTGGCACTGTATCGACGATTTTAACAACCCCGGTTCCACCACGCTGCCTGCCGTGCCGGGCGGAACCCTGACGGCCGGGCAACTGTATTATATTTTGTGCGACCCGCAATCCACCGGGGTTGTAAACCATACCTTCAAAATATCGGAATGCGGCCCTCCCCCCAACGATAGCCCGCTGAACGCTATACCCATAACCGTCAACACACCCTGTGAAGACAATGTGTATTCCAATATCGGATCAGGCATCGATCCCGGCGAGCCGGACCCCGATGTTGACGATACAGATGGCCTTGTTGGCCGCTGGCAGGATGCTGCCGATGAAACGGTGTGGTTCACTTTCGTCGCACCGGCGACGGGTACCGTGACAATATTTACCAACCCGCAGAGCGCTTTCCTGCCCAATGACGATACGCAGGTTGCCCTGTATAGCGTGGGTGATCCGGCCGATTACGGCACCTATAAACTCCTGGTCAGCGACGAAGACAACGGAACCGCATACCTGGGCTTCAATTCGGTCGTTTCGTACACCGGCCTGAGTGCCGGACAGACCTATTACATACAGGTGGACGGCTGGGGCATAAACAGCGGCGCCTTCTGTATCGCAGTGATCGAGACCATCGAGCCGGTCACGTCGGCCAGTTGCGACGTCGACTATACCCTCACAGATGTGAACGGCGACTCCTGGTTCGGCATCTATGCCACGCCCGACGACCTGGATATCGGTCCGCTGGTAGCGGCCATCAACCCCAATGATTTCGACCTGGGTACCGTCAACTGCCGTATCCAGACGTATGCCGACATTCCCCTTTCGGCCAACAACATCCCTTACCTGCCGGTCTACTATTATTTCACCTCCTCTCTGGCGCCCGCCGGCGAGATCAAACTAAGGCTGTTTTTCACCAACCCGGATCTGGAAGAACTAAAAGTTGCCGCCAATGAACCGGACAAAGGAATTGCCGATCTGGTCATTTCCCGTTTCAATGGTTCCATCGCCGATTGCGAACAGATCAATAATGAAAGCCCTTCCACCATCCTCGGCGTCAATAACGCTACCCAAATGGTCGGCACTTTTTATCTCGAGTTTTTCACCAATATACTCGGCGAATTCGGGGCGCATTTCGGTCTCGTCCCCCTCCCGCTCAAGTTGAACTATTTTACAGGAGTGGTACAGGAACAGGCCAATCTGTTGAAATGGGAAACCCTGCAGGAAAAAAACGTAGAGTGGCACCTCGTGGAGCGCTCGCTGAACGGCGTAGCGTGGACCGAGATTGGCCGCGTGGCCGGACAGGCGAACTCCGACCTGCCCAAAACCTACAGCCTGGAAGACCCGCAACCCCCGGCAAAGGCATATTACAGACTCCGGTCGCTGGACTTCGACGGCACGGCATCCGTTTCGCAGGCCGTTCTGCTGAATCGTCCGGGCGGACGCCTGGGCATCACCGGCATATATCCTTCGCCGACGACGGACAAATTAAACGTACAATTTGATGTGCTGCAGGAAGCCGACATTGACATCCGGCTGACTGATTTTACCGGTCGGACAGTAATGGAAACACAGGTTGCTGCGGGCAAGGGGAGCAACAGCGCCGAATTGTCGCTGGTGGATCTCCCGGCGGGGGTATATGCCGTGACAATTACGGCAGACGGCGTTGTTTCAGCGCCGGCACGGGTGGTAAAACAATAAATTGACTGCTCTTTTCTTTTGAATATTTGTCACTTCCCGAAAGTTTCAGACCTTCGGGAAGTTTTTTTATTATAGACCAAATTCAATACTCAAATTGTCCAATGCAAAACGCCCAACTCGTATACATCCAGACCATCGAAGGATTGCTTCAGGAAAATGAAGTAGACAAGGCCTTAGAAGCGCTGCTCGACCTGGATCAACAGACACAGGCCGATATCAGGCAGGATATTTTGCTCATATCGGGTAATTACCGGCAGGCGGCCAAAATGTTCCAGCAGGGTCTGATCGATTTCAACCAGTTTACCCAACAAAGCAGTCGCGTCCGTTTCGGCTTGCTGGAACTCATGAAGAGTGTACCGCGCCGCATTGAACTGAATGCCAAGGTCCATAGCCTGAACACCTTTCAGTTCAAAGTGCCCGATGAAGCGCGCCTGGAAAAGATCATTGGCGGTCAGAACAACCTGCTGAAGATCAACTGGCTCGAAAAAGCGCTGGCAGCCTCCAAATCCGTCTGTCGGGTGGTGTGCGCCGATGGTAACCTCGGTACCGGTTTCCTGACAAAAGAAGGTTATGTGTTTACCAACAACCACGTGATCAGTTCTGCCGATATCGCCAAAACAGCCCGTCTGGAGTTCAATTACGAAGTCGGACCCGATGGAAAAACGAAATCGCGGACCTCGTACGAACTGGATGCTTCCGATTTCAAAACCAGCACACCCGACAAGTTTGATTTCGCCCGTGTAAAGGTCATCGATCGCGCCGACGCGCCGCTTGCCCAATGGGGTTTTGTGGAATTCGACATCGAGGCCATTCCTACCGTCGGCGAATCGGTCACTATCATTCAACACCCCAAAGGTGAAGACAAACAGATTGCGCTGAATGCCAACGAAGTACTGGGTCAGTTGAACCAGCACCTGTTTTATACAACCGATACGGAACCCGGCAGCAGCGGCTCCCCGGTATTTAACAAGGACTGGAAGGTAGTTGCCATACACCACGCCGGCAAAACCGATGCCGAGGGCGGACTGGTTATCAATGCCCAGGGCGACCGAAAGGGCGCAAACAGGGGCATCCTGTTCCGCGAAATATTCAAATTCATCGGTGGTCAACCTACGGTACTCTGACGAATTCCGTTCCGTTCACACGGAACCGTCTGATATACGCCCACATCTGATCACCCCATATATTCAAAACAGTACAATATGCCACTACCTAAGCCACTGGCAGAGGTCAAGAAGGACCTGATGGCCATTCTGGTCGACAACCTCGCCGACACCATCAAAAGCCTGCAGGACTTACTCCCCGACGGTTCGGAAAAAAAGCGCCAGAGTATTCTGCTGGAAGGCCGCCTGAACCAGACCGACAAGGAGCGTATGCGCGATATTGCCGACGACCGGACCATCCAGATCGCCTATAACCAGGTGCGCAGTGCCTTGTACGACCTGATCGAGGAACTCGAGGAGCGGGATTTCGATGCGACGGCCGGCCAACCGGCACAGCCCCCTGTGGCGCCCATTCCGAAATTTGTTATCATATACGACCAGGCAGACGAACCACATTGCAAGATGCTGAACAAGCATCTTAATGTGTTAAAATTCACCAAGAAACTGCGGGTGTTTAACGTGAACGACACCCTTGGCGAAGACCTCGTGACCCGCGCTGTTCAGGAAATCAGCGACGCCGATTACCTGCTTGTGCTGATCACGGTCAACCTGTTCAATTCGCCCGACTGGTTCGAGGTAGTGTATAATGCCATGGGTGAGGGCCGCAGAATTATTCCGATACGTATGGAAAAGGCCGACTTCGACGGAACCGGGCTTGAAAAACTGAAATCACTGCCCTCTATGAATCGCGCGGTGTCGGAATTCAGAAGCCCCGACGAGGCTTTCATGGATATCGTAACGGAGTTGAAAAAACTGCTGCCGAAATAAGGCCGGTTCAGGACTTGCCTTCCATCCGTTTTGCTTTTTCCAGCACTGTAGCTTCCAGCCCCTGCTTGAACGCTGCGATGCGATCGAGCAACTGTTCGTCGGCGGTAGCAATCATCTGTGCAGCCAGTATGCCCGCATTGCGCGCCGCATTGAGCGCCACAGTCGCTACGGGCACGCCTTCCGGCATTTGAAGAATGGATAAGATACTGTCCCACCCGTCTATCGAGTTCGACGATTTTACCGGCACCCCGATTACGGGCAACGGCGAAATGGCGGCCACCATGCCCGGCAGGTGTGCCGCGCCGCCCGCACCGGCTATAACAACCTTTATGCCCCGACCATGCGCTGCTTTGGCGAACTGGAACAAGCGGTCCGGGGTGCGGTGTGCCGATACGATGGTCATTTCAAACGGCACCTGCAACTCGGTCAGGATATCTGCCGCTTTTTGCATGACCGGAAGGTCGGAATCGGAGCCCATGATAATAGAGACCATTGGAGTATGTGGTGTGAACTGGGTGAGCAATATTTAGCGGGAATCCAAAGATAGGACTTTGAGGGTATTTTTTACGGTTTCGGCTTTTCGGATCACCGCTTCGGGTGTCGCACCGGTGACGGTCACATGCCCCATTTTCCGGAAAGGCGAGGTCGTTGTTTTTCCATAAAGGTGAACATACACCCCTTTCATCGCCAGACATTTTTCCACTCCTTCATAATATACGGAGCCGTTGTGGCCCGGCTCGCCGAGCAGGTTGACCATAGCGGCGGGCATCAATTGCTCGGTCGGGCCGAGCGGGAGGTTGCAAATGGCCCGGAGGTGCTGCTGAAACTGGCTTGTCGGCGCGCTGTCGATCGTGTGATGGCCGCTGTTGTGTGGCCTTGGCGCCACCTCGTTGACCAGCAGTTGCCCGTCGTGGGTGAGGAACATCTCCACCGCCAGCAACCCGCAAATATCGAAGGCGCGGATGACGCGTTCTGCCAGCGCTTCGGCCTCGGCCATGACGAGCGGCGAAACCCGGGCGGGGCACAACAATAATTCCACGAGATTTGCTTCAGGGTGGACGTCCATTTCAACGGGTGGAAAAACGGCGACCTCACCGGAGGCGTTTCGGGCCGCTATGACGGCCAGTTCGGTGCGGATTAGCGCCATTTCCTCGGCGAGACAGGCGCCGGACAACAGTTTTGAATCCAGGTCTGCCGGTTCGCGAAGGACAGCTACCCCCCGGCCGTCGTAACCGGCGGTACGCGTTTTCTGAACAAACGGCAAGCGCCACCGGCCGGCCTGTACGGCTTCTTTCAGGTCGCGTTCACTGCTGAACAATTCAAATCGCGTAGTAGGAATGTTATGATCCCGGTAAAATTCTTTTTGCGCGCCCTTATCCTTGATGATATCGAGTGCTGCGGGTGACGGGTGCACCGTCTTGCCGAGCCTTTCGAGTTCGCGCAGGGCGTCGGTATTGACGTGTTCGATCTCAATGGTCAGGATATCCTTGTCGAGACCAAAGGCCAGCACATCGTCGTAGTTTTTAAAATCGCCGCTCGTGAAGCCGGCGCAAACCTTGCCGGCGGGATATTCCGGCGACTTATCGAGTATATAGAGTTGGAAATCCCATTCTCCGGCGGCCAGGCACAGCATTTTGCCCAGTTGGCCGCCACCGAGTACGCCAATTTTCTGTGAAGTGGAAAACATGGCGCGAAAGTATCACTTCCCGTCCATTTATACCCTGAAATAGCGTAACCGGCAGATTTGCATTTACTGAACGACTTCAAAAAACATCTCCAGTCGTTGCCAGAGCCGGACAAAAAGGCCCAGGCCCAGTGAAATGACCAGTACGAACGTCAGCAAAATGCCCAGCGCGAACTTTGCGCCAAAGCGGCTTTCTTTGGGGGATTCAGGTCCTGCATCGTCTTCTATTTTGGAAACGATTTTGGAGAATGGTGCAAACAAAAATGACATGTGCACGGCAAAATTAAGTAGTTAAAACAAGATACGGGTATTTGACCCTGCCGGGATAAAAAGGTTTAAAGGGGCTGAAATGCGCAAACCATTCTTGCCGCGCCGGCCAGGTCTTTGCGCAGGATTACACCGGAAAATCCTTCCTCCCGAAGCATATCAGCCACTTGTCCGGCAGAAAATTCATTACACTCAAAAAACAAGGCCCCGCCGGGATGCAGTTTTTTCAGGCAAAAAGCAGCAATGGCGCGGTAAAAAACAAGGGGATCGCGATCTTCAACAAAAAGTGCAAGCCCCGGTTCGTAATCGATAACATGTTCCGGCACCAATGACTGCTCGGAAAAGGGAATATAGGGCGGGTTGCTGATGACCATGTCGTACATCGAAAACTGTGCCCAATTGGATTCGTCCAGAATATCACCCGACACAAAATGGCAGGCGTCCTTTCCAAGGATTGAATCGGCATTTTCAAGGGCGATCTCCAGTGCTGCCGGGCTTTTTTCAACGCCCGTCAGTCGGATGCCGGGATTTTTCTTTTTCAGGGTTATGCCGATACATCCGCTGCCCAATCCGATATCGAGTACCCCGGGGGATTCTACTTGTCGCGTCTTCAGCCACTCCAGCGCCCAGGCGACGAGTTCTTCCGTTTCCTGTCTTGGGATAAGCACCGCAGGACTTACCTTAAAGCGCAGGCCGAAAAAATCAGCGGAGCCGAGTACATACTGGACCGGTTCGCCTTCCAGCAGACGCTTCAGCATAGCGGCAAACTTTTCCTTATCTTCAGGAGCAAGGACAATATCGCGATCATAGGGCCGGATGCCGAAAGCATCCTCCAGCAGGATGCGCGATATGGAGGCAGATTCTCCTGCACCGTAACGGGGGGTCAGACTTTCCAACAGCAGCAATCGGGCCTCGCTTGCGTTCATAATGTCAGATTTCGACAACAAAAACGGTTCCGCCTGGCTTGTTGTCCAGCACCGAAATGGAGCCCTGATGCGCTTTCACGACCTGGCTTACAATGTATAGCCCGAGCCCGGTACCGGTTGCCTGGCGGGTTTCCTCGTTTCCGAGCCGGTAGAATTTTTCAAAAACGGCCTGTTTTTCGGTATCCGGTATGCCTTTTCCCTGGTCGGCCACGCGCAGCACGAGTTTACCGCCTGCTTTTTCTGCGGAAAGTTCGACGGTCGACCCTTCGGGCGAATACTTGACCGCGTTTTCAAGCAGGTTCTGCACAATGGCTGTTATACCGGACTTGTCGGCCTGCACCGGTGGAAAATGATCGGGAAAATGCATTTCAATTTTTGCCTGTGGAAAGCGGATGAGAAGCCCGTCGGTCACCCCGCGGGCAATGGCAGGCAGGTCAACCGGTTCGGGCAGCGGTCGCCAGTTGTCTTCGAGTCGGGCGGCAAGCAGCAGGTCTTCCACGAGTGTCTGCAGGCGGGAGGCATCTTTTAGTCCGCCTTTGCACAGTTTTTCCAGTTGATCGCGTTGAAGGGTGTGTTTGCCGAGCGTCTCCAGCACGAGTTTAAGGGATGCGATGGGCGATTTCAGTTCATGGGTGATACTCAGCATAAAATTGCGCCGTTGCCGAGCCAGCATGACCTCCCGGTTGGCACTCCGGTTGATAACCCACAGGCCAAAGATCAGGCAGGCGGTAAAAAAAAGACCCTCGGCTATGACCATGCGCCGCCCTTTTTCCCAGTTGCGTACGACCTTTTTGTACTCTGCCGTTTCGAGCATTTCTGTTTGGTTGTAGCCCTGGTTTTTCCGGGTAAAATGCGCTTCAACCAAAGCCTTCTCCGACGCAAACAGCAGGTCGTTCTGGCGCCACAAATGATAACTCCACCAGCCGAATGCCAGGATCATGTAGCAAATGACAAAGTGCGACATGCCGCGCACCGGTACTTTTTCCAGGATTTCCTTGATCGGCATTTATTTCCCTGATTTGAATTATCGCCTGTCGAATATCTCCCGCAGGTTCCAGTAGAACAACCCGCCGGCCAGCCCAACCCAAATATACATCCAAATTTGCGAAGGGAAAATGCCCACCACCTGTTCGTACATCGCCAGATCGCTGCTGGGCCCGACATTGAAATCCTGAATGATATACAAAACGGCGGCCATGCCCAGAAACATGAGCAGGTCCTGATCCCAGTCGGTTTTGCGGGCAATGAAATACAACAGTGCGGCAAAGCCAAGCAACAACCCCGTACTTCCGGGCGATTGGTACCAGATAATACCGGCAAGCGCCATGATACAGGCCAGTGCGATCAGGGTAGCCTGCGTGATCTGCCGGTGCCGGACGCCGATCCGGAAGATAATATTGCCCAGCACTGCGCTGCCCAGATAGCCGCCCATCAGCACCACGCCGTGACTCCCGCCCCGGGTGATCGTATAGCCGCTGCCATCGGTATTGATCTGCATGCCTTCAACGGAACCGCCGGTCAGCAAAGCCCCGAGTGCATGGCCGAATTCGTGCAAAAAGGTAACAAGCAGGGTGACGGGGTACAAAACAAGGTTGCCGAACGAGCCGCCGAAAAAACGCAGCAGCAAATAGACCATCACCATTACCAGCAGTCGAACGTGGATTTTATCCGTCATGCGGGCCATTCTTCAGTCGGCGAGAATTTTGATCAATTCCACCTCGAAGATCAGGGTTGAGCCCGGTTTGATCTTGGGCCCGGCACTGCGGTCGCCATAGGCCAGTTCTGCCGGGATAAAGAACCTGAACTTGTCGCCTTCATGCATATACTGGAGCCCTTCGGTCCAGCCTTTGATCACCTGATTGAGGCTGAAAGTCGCAGGCTGCCCCCGGTCGACGCTGCTGTCGAATACATCGCCATTGACCAGGGTGCCGTGGTAGTGTACTTCCACCTTATCTGTTTCCTTGGGTGCAACAGTACCTGTACCTTGTTTCAGCACCTCGTATTGCAAGCCGCTCTCGGTGGTTGTCACACCAGGGCGTTTTTTGTTTTCCGCCAGGAATTTCTGGCCTTCGAGGCGCAGGCGTTCGCTGGCTTTTGCCTGTACGGCGCGGTTGTAATCGCTGAACACTTTATTGGAGGCTTCCGGGGTGAACAGCATCGAATCGCCGCCGAGCGACGACCGGAGTGCGGCGATTAGGACTTCGCTGTTCAGGTCATCGCTCAGTTGTCGTTTGATACTGTTGCCTAGAACAATACCGTATGCATAACTGGCGCTGTCCCTGGCATTTTCGAGGACGATCCGGGATGGCCTGTTTTTCTGGGCCGAAAGGCTGAGCGAGGTTGCGACAAGGATGAATAGCAAAACGATTTTTTTCATTTCCAGTGTGCTGTTGTTTAGGAGCATTATGGTTGGATAAAGCAGCGCCCTGCTATTTTTTCTTCATTTCTGCGTAGAACTTGTAGAAATACGGGATCGTCTCAATCCCTTTGTAGTAGTTGAACAGGCCGTAGTGTTCGTTGGGCGAATGGATATCGTCCGAATCGAGTCCAAAACCCATCAGCACTGATTTTGCGCCGAGTACCTGATCGAACATGGCCACGATCGGAATGGAGCCGCCGCCGCGTTGCGGCAGGGGCTTTTTGCCGTAGGCCATTTCCATAGCCTTCTCTGCAGCCTTGTATTCCACCGAGTTGGTGGGCACCACTACGGGGTAACCGCCGTGGTGGGCAGTGACTTTAACCTTTACGGATTTCGGCGCAATACTTTCAAAGTGTTTCTGGAACTGCTTTTCTATCTTTTTCGGGTCCTGATCGGGAACCAGACGCATGGATATTTTGGCGAAAGCCTTGGAAGGTAACACTGTTTTTGCGCCTTCACCTGTGTAACCGCCCCAGATGCCGTTGACGTCGAGGGTAGGCCGTATCCCGGTCCGCTCGATGGTTGTAAATCCTTTTTCCCCCATCAGTTCGGCAATCTGAAGGTCTTTTTTATAGGCTTTTTCATCGAAAGGTGCTTCGTTCATCAGTTTGCGTTCCTTGGCGCTCACCTTCTGCACATCATCATAAAAACCTTTCACCACCACCTGGCGCCTGGCATCGTGCAGCGAGGCGATCATGGAACAAAGCACATTGATCGGGTTGGCTACTGCGCCGCCGTATACGCCGGAATGCAGGTCGCGGTTGGGGCCGGTCACCTCTACCTCCATGTAACACAGCCCGCGAAGTCCGACGGTAAGGCTGGGTGTATCGTTGGCGATCACGCTGGTATCACTGATGAGCACCACATTACAGGAAAGTTTTTTCTTGTTTTCCCGGCAGAACTTTTCGAGGTTTTTTGAACCTACCTCTTCTTCTCCCTCTATCATGAACTTGACATTGCAAGGCAGATGTCCGTTTTTCAGCATCATTTCAAAAGCCTTCACATGCATGAAAAACTGGCCCTTATCGTCGCAGGCGCCCCGTGCAAATATGGCTCCATCCGGATGCGTTTTTGTTTTTTTCACCACCGGCTCGAAAGGCGGGCTGTCCCATAAATCCAGCGGATCAGGTGGTTGCACATCGTAATGGCCGTATACCAGAACGGTAGGCGCTTTGGGGTTGACTGTTATCTCGCCGAAAACAATGGGATGCCCGGCAGTTTCGTGAATTTCAACGGTTGGAACACCTGCTTTCCGCAAATGATCGGCGGTAGCCTCCGCCATGCGACGTACGTCGCCCTTGTATTTTGGATCGGCACTTACCGACGGTATCCTCAGCAGTTCGAGCAATTCATCCAGAAATCGCTGCTTGTTCGACGTCAGGTAGGATTTAAGTTCTTTCATATTTGTATTATAGCAGAATGAAAAAATTGAAATTGGGGGCGTAAAGTTCGCTTTTTTTTCAGAATGGCGGCATGTTACAATATCATGTTGAATGGATAAATTCGGCATCGGAATTCCGTTTCAAATACAGATTGTTACAACAGTGATTATGATCCGTATATACACAAAACAGCAATAAGATTACAATATGCCATATTTTGCCATATTATATTTCGTAACATCATCCGCCTTTTCAATACCTTGGACCGTTTTAATCCGCCTCGCAACACATAAGACACTCTAACTGTTTCCCAGCATGAAAGGACTCTACTTCCTCTTTGCGACTATTTTCCTCATTTACAGCCACTTACTTTTCGGACAATGCCCTCCCCCAGGCTTTCCTCAACCGGGAAACAACTGCCCGACCGCACCAATACTTTGTGAAAATCTCGACGGGTATTGCGCGACCATCAACAACAATAATGCCGTCCAGACCTTTCCGGGATGTCCGGGCTGGCAGTTAAACAACGATGAATGGTTTGCTTTTTATGCGGGCACCACATCAATTACCATTCAGGTGACCCCTTCCAACTGTTCGCCCGGCAACCAGCAAGGTCTGCAAGGTGGTATTTACGCGGGCTGCGGGCCGCCCTGGACGGCCATGGACCTGCAATGTGCCTGCACGGAAAATCCTTTTATATTATCTGCCAGCAATTTCGTTATCGGGCAGATCTATTATTTCGTACTCGACGGGTGCGCCGGGAACGTATGCGATTATTCAATCGATGTACTGGACGGCTCCACCGTCGGCGCACCACCGGCTAACCCGGGCGCCATCAGCGGCCCGACAATGGCCTGCCAGGGCAGTTCTTCCAGTTTTACCATCCCGCCGGTTCTTGGCGCCACCATTTACACCTGGAGCATCACACCGGCCGGTATGGGCACGGTAACGGGCAGCGGCCCGAACATCGGCGTCAACTGGAATGCCAATGCCAGCGGCACGGCCACGCTTTGCCTGAACGTCGCCAATGCTTGTTATCCCAACCCGACGCCGAGTTGTTACACGATCGACATCATCCCCAAGCCGACGGCCATGATCACCGGCAGCGGTGTTTTGTGTGCGGGCGCTTCGGGCTCCGTACCCCTGACCGTCAACTTTACAGGCCAGGCGCCGTGGCAATTTGTGTATACCATCAACGGGGCGCCGCAACCTGCCATTCAGACCAGCAATAATCCATATACCCTGATGGCCACTCAGCCCGGAACCTATGCGATCCAAAGTGTGTCGTCCGTAAACGGGGGGTGCGTCGGCACAGTATCCGGAAATGCCGTTGTTACCCAAACTACGGTCACCGCCAATGCACAAGTCACCAATGCGCAGTGCGGACAAAGCAACGGCGCCATAAACCTGTCTGTAGGCGGCGGCACCGCGCCTTATACGTTCCTATGGTCGGGTGGTCAGGTCACGGAAGACCTGTCCAACATCCCGCCCGGCGGCTATACCGTCACGGTGACGGATGCCAACGGCTGCACCAAAGTGCTTAATGTGGCCGTAAATGACAATGTCGTCAATATCAATGTCACCGGCGTCGTAGCCGCCAACACCACCTGCAACGGCGGCAACGGCAGCATAGACGTGAGCGTAAACCCGGCAGGCACCTATACTTATAACTGGTCGAACAACGAAATGACCCAGGACATCAGCAACCTGCCTCCGGGTTCCTATACCGTCACGGTCACAGCAGGCCCGACCTGCAGTTCCACGGCTACCTTCAACGTGCCGGACAACCCCAATACGCCCAACATTGCGTCGACGGTCGTACAAAGCACCTGCGACCTGAGCAATGGCAGTATCAACCTGAACGTTACGGGCGGCGTAGCGCCTTACACCTTCATGTGGGACAATGGAGCATCTACTTCCAGCCTGACCAACATCCCGGCCGGCAGTTATGCCGTGACCGTCACCGGCGCCAACGGTTGTTCCAGCACGGCCAATATCAACGTCGGCAATAATAACCCGCCGATCAATATTACTTCCACTATCGTAGCCAATACTACCTGCAACGGCGGCAACGGCAGTATTACCCTGAACATCGCTCCTGCGGGCATGTACACGATTACCTGGTCGGGTGGCGAAACCACACAAAATCTAACAAACCTGCCTCCGGGAACCTACGATGTCACGGTTAGCGGCGGCGGAAGTTGTACCCAAACAGCATCGTTTACGGTGCCGAACAACCCGAATACGCCGAACATCAGCGCATCGCCGACAGCCTCGACCTGCGACCTCAGCAACGGCGCTATCAGTGTAAATGTTACGGGAGGTGTGGCGCCTTATACCTATATGTGGCTGGGGGGACAATCTACACCCAACCTCGGCAATATTCCGGCCGGCACATACGACCTCACAGTGACCGGTGCCAACGGATGCTCCACAACCGCCAGCATAACGGTGGGCAACAATAACCCGCCGATTACGATCACCCCGACAGTGATTGCCAATACCACCTGCAACGGCGGCAACGGCAGCATCAGCCTGACCGTGACACCTCCCGGAAGTTATACGTTCATCTGGGCAGGCGGTCAAACCACCTCAAACATCGGCAACCTGCCTCCCGGAACCTACGATGTGACGGTGAACGGCGGAGGCAGTTGCACCCAGACGGCTTCGATCACGGTACCGGACAACCCCAACAACCCCGTTATCAATCCTTTTCCCATCCCTTCCACCTGCGACCTGAGCAACGGCAGTGTAAACGTCTCGGTCTCCGGAGGTGTAGCGCCGTTTACCTACCTGTGGTCGACAGGCGCTGTTACGCCCGGCATTTCGGGCATCCCGGCCGGCGGGGTCAGCCTCACCGTTACCGGCGCCAACGGCTGTTCCAGTACGGCAAACATCAATATCCCCAATATCAATCCGCCCATCAACATCAGCGGCAACGCTATTGCCAATACCTCCTGTAACAACAATGGCACGGGCAGTATTTCCATTAATGTAGCCCCGCCGGGTGCTTATACCTTTACCTGGTCGAACAATGCCACAACCCAGAACATAACCGGTCTACAGCCGGGCACTTACACGGTGACCGTGAGCGGCGGCGGGTCGTGCACCCAGATCGCTTCCTTTACCGTACCCGACAACCCGAACACCCCACAACTGTCGTTTTCCGTTACGGCAGCCTCTTGCGGCCTGAACAACGGCAGCATTAACCTTACTGTAATCGGTGGTGTCGCGCCGTATCTGTATCAATGGGGAAGTGGACAGGTGGTTCAGGACCTGAATAATATTCCGGCCGGCGATTATACCGTCACCGTGACAGGCGCCAACGGCTGTGTAGCCGTGGGCAATGCCTTTGTCCCCGACAACGCCATTCCGATCAGCCTGAACGGCAACGTAACGCCACAGACCTCCTGTGTAACCAACAACGGCTCTATTGTACTGATGCTGTCGCCAAACAACCTGACCGTTAACTGGTCGAACGGCAGCAATTCAACCACCCTGAACAATATTCCGCCCGGCACCTACGACGTTACGGTCAGCGCCGGAGGCACTTGCACCGAAACGGCAAGTTTTACGGTAGATGATGCTTCCGAAGTGCCGTTTCTCGATGTGTTCATCACGCCCGCTACCTGCGGCTTTAACAACGGCAGCGTCGACCTGGAGGTATTCAGCGGACAACCGCCGTTTACCTATAAATGGTCGAACAACCAGATGTCGCAGGACATTGCCAACCTGCCTGCCGGCAACTACGCCGTTACCGTCACCTCGGCGGTGGGCTGTACTTCCGTGATCTTTGCCGCTGTACCCAGCGAAACCATTGCGATCGATATCATCGGGGTCGTTTCCGACAACTATTCCTGTGGCACGCCCAACGGCTATATCGATATCGATATTTCGCCGCCGGGCAACTACATGTACAACTGGTCGAACGGCAAAAAAACGCAGGACATTGAAAACCTGACACCGGGAAATTATACCGTTACGGTCAGTATCGGTGTCAACTGCAGCGCAGTGGCCAGTTTCGACGTACTCGACGCCACTGTACCGCCCAACCTTTCCGTGGTAGGTATACCCGCAACATGCGGCCTGAGCAATGGCGGAGCAGACGCAACGGTAAGCGGCGGCGCACCGCCGTACACCTACCATTGGTCGAACAACGCCACTACACAAGACCTGAGCAACATACCCCCGGGGACTTACTCCGTCACCGTAAGCGGATTTTTCGGCTGCTCCGCAACGGCTACTGTCACTGTTGCCAACAACAATATTGCCCTGAACATCAGCGGTACACCTGCCGGCAACAACTCCTGTATCGCGGCAAACGGCGCAGTGAATATTTCCGTTGCACCGGCAGGCGCCTACACCTATCTGTGGTCGAACGCCGCAGCAACGCAAAATATCTCGGGCATTGCAGCAGGTACTTATACCGTGACCGTCACCGCAGGCGCCAATTGCAGTTCCACCGCAACTTTTACGGTTGCAGACAATACGACCAACCCGGATATCACGCCGGTCGTAACAGCCGATATCTGCTCGCAGGCTATTGGCGCCATCGACCTCACCGTGAGCGGCGCACCGACGCCTTATACTTATTCCTGGTCGAATATGGCTGTCTCGGAAGACCTCAACAGCCTGAATTCCGGCAATTACTCGGTTACCGTGACGGCCGGCAATGGCTGCACCGCAGATACGACGCTGAATGTGCCGAATAACAGCTCTACTTTCAGTCTGTCGGGCACGGCTACGCCGCTGACCAGTTGTATCAGCGACAACGGCGCCATCAACCTCACGGTTACACCGGCAGGTCCCTATACCTACCTGTGGTCGAACGCCGCTGTAACAGAAGACCTTTCCAACCTCGCACCCGGCACCTATACCGTATCGGTAACGGAAACCGGCAACTGCACGGCGACCGCCTCGTTTACCGTCAACGATGCCACCACCTTCCCCTCCGCCGCCCAATCAGTAACACCGGAAATCTGCGGATTGTCGAATGGAGGCGTCGACCTCACCGTTAGCGGCGGCGCAACGCCCTATACGTTTATGTGGACAGGCGGCGCTGTCACGGAAGACCTGAATGGCATTTCCACGGGCAGCTATACCGTCACAGTCACAGGCGCCAACGGCTGCTCGGTCACCACCACCGCGAATGTCCCGGAAAACTCAATCAGTTTTTCCATTGCAGGAACACCTGCACCCAATACTTCCTGTGTGGTGAATAACGGCAGCATCGATGTTACGATAACGCCATCCACACCCGGTCCCGGCGCTTCGTATACCTTCTCCTGGTCCAACAACACATCGAACGAAGACCTGAACGGCGTGCCGGCCGGCAACTATACCGTAACGGTCAGCGCAGGCGGTACCTGCACCAACACAGCAACCTACGTAGTAGGCGCTACAGCGCTGCCCCCGTCTGTTTCCGACAACATCACACCGGCATCCTGCGGACAAAGCAATGGAGATATCAACCTTTCCGTTAGCGGCGGACAATCGCCATACACTTTTATCTGGTCGAACAGCGCGCTTACCGAAGACATCAATACGCTTCCTGCCGGCACCTACACGGTAACCGTCACGGGCGCCAACAGTTGCACGTTCGTCAAGACGTACACAGTGCCCGACGACGTGATTCTGCCCAATATTTCCGGCATTCCGACAGCCAATACTTCGTGCACCTCCAGTAATGGAGGAATAAACGTAAGTGTCACACCCGCACTTAATTATACTTTCCTGTGGTCGAACAGTCAGACGACGCAAAACCTCGCCAATGTACCGGCCGGCATGTACTCTGTAACGGTGAATGGCGGTGGCAACTGCATCAATGTGGCCAGTTTTACCGTCGATAACAATACGCCGGCGCCCGTCATGTCCGCCGGTATTCTGAGCGCCTTTTGCAGTCAGAGCAGCGGCGGAGTGGACCAGACGGTTGTCTCTGGAACACCTCCCATAACCTATGCCTGGTCGAACAACTCTTCGTTTGAAGACCTTACCGGCGTTCCTCCCGGCAATTATACCGTGACCGTAAGCAGCGGCAACGGGTGCACCTCGGTGGTTTCGTACGTTGTGCCTGACAGCACCATGACGCCTGTGATATCGGGCAGCACCCTGCCCAACACGCTTTGTGTCGGCAGCGATGGTTCCGTTACGATCAACGTTACTCCGGCACTGCCTTATACCTATAAATGGTCCAACAACCAAACCACCCAGAATATCCAGAACCTGACGGCAGGTGTCTACACCGTCACCGTTAGTGCCGGCGGCGCCTGTACTTCAACGGCCTCGTTTACGGTCGGTGCAGGCAGCGATGTGGTGGCAGTGAGCGGTTCCGCTACAAACATCCTCTGTTTCGGCGCAAACGACGGCGCCATTGCACTCTCGGTCAGTGGCGGTGTCCAGCCTTATCAGTACAACTGGGCGCCCGGTATCCCCGGCAATCCGCCCAGTCCCGGCAGTCTGCCCCCTGGCGCCTATGCTGTGACCGTCACGGATGCCGCCGGATGCTCCGGTGTCGCTTCGTTCACGATCACCCAGCCTTCAAGCGGCCTCCAGCTTACCTGCAAGCAATCGAGTAATGTAAGTCTGCCAGGTGCTTCGGATGGCGCAGGCACGGTAAATATTTCCGGCGGTGTCGGCCCATACACCATCGTGTGGTCGCCCGGCAGTTCACAATCCAATGTCAGTCCCGGCAATTTTGTCATCAGCAACCTCAGCGAAGGCAATTACGCTGTAAGTGTTACAGACGCCAACGGATGCGTCACCTTGTGCGGTTTTGCCATTGCGCTGATCAATTGTGAAACGGCGGTAGGCACCATGTCGGGCAATGCACTGTCGTATTGCGGCGACGGATGCCTCACAGCAGTTTACAACGCCACAGGGCAGTTTCTCGATCCCAACGACGCCTTCCAGTTTGTTTTGCATGAAGGCAACAGCAACCAGATCGTAAACGAGATCGCGCGCAACAGCCAGCCCGTCTTTTGTTTCGATCCGGCGACAATGGTGTACAACAAGACGTATTATATTTCTGCTGTTGCGGGAGATAACGATGGCACCAACAACGTCCTGCTGAGCGATTTCTGTACGGCAGTTGCCGCGGGAACTCCTATCATTTTCCGGGAGAAACCGATCGCCGCAGCCGCACAGCCGGAGCCCATTAATTGTGTCGTGCCGCAGGTCAGCCTGTCGGGCTCTTCCAGCGTTGCTGGCTCTGCATTCGCGTGGAGTACCTTCAACGGCACGATCATCGGGAATGCCAACCAGCCCGTGGTAACGGCGGGGAAAGCAGGCAACTACACCCTGATCGTCAGTTCGTTTGGATGTACGGATACCACGGCCGTACAAGTGGCAGATATTTCCAACAATCCGATGGCGACCATTCTGGCCAATCCGGACGATGTATTGGACTGCACCATCAGCGAGATCATCCTTTCCGGTCAGGTGGAAGGCACCGCCGCCGCCAATGTCATCTGGATCAGCAACGGCGTCATCTATCCGGGTAATACCGTGCTTCCGATCGACCAGCCGGGTGTATATGAATTCGTGATACTGGATACCCTGACCTTCTGTTCGGATACGGCAAGCATTGTGATCGACGAGGACCTGGACTATCCGCCGCTTTTCCTCAATCCTCCTGGTCTGCTGACATGTATCAATACCTCCGTCACACTCAGCGGCGGTTCGCCGCTGCCGGGCATCCAGTTTTCATGGGCAACTGTGAACGGAACGGATACAACCATCATTGGCAACGGCACCAGCACAGGTATTTCGGCGCCGGGCAACTATTATCTCATCGGCATCGACCCCCTCAACCAGTGCTCCAATATCCTGGGCACCAGCGTGCTTGCAGACATCACGCCTCCCGTAGCGGATGCCGGGGCGCCGTTCAGCATCGCTTGCTACGGTGAAACGGCCTCGCTCGACGGAAGTGCTTCTTCCGGAACGCCCGGACTGACTTTCCTGTGGTCCAGCACCGATGGAAGCCTTGTTACCGGCATTTTTACACCGGCTCCTGTCATTAATGAACCCGGCACCTATACCCTGCTTGTCACCAACCCCGGTAACGGCTGTACGGATACCGACAACGTGGTCATCGTGCCCGACGAACCGGTTCCAACGGTAGTGGTCAAACAACCCCGTTGTTATGGCGATAAAGGATCGATCCTCATCACGGATGTACAGGGGGCCAAACCGCCCATCCGTTATTCGATCGATGGCGGACAGCAGTTCACAGCACAAAATTTGTTTACCGGACTCACTCCAGGCGACTACACCATCCTGATCATAGATGCCTATGGTTGCAGCACAAGTGCAGATGCGCAGGTAGAAGAAGGGGATATTATCGAAGTCGTACTCGAGCCGCAGGCGGTGATCAAACTGGGCGAAAGTTACCAGATCGACGCGCAGGTAAACCTGCCTCTGGACCAGATCGGATCAATCGAATGGACACCGTCAACCTGGCTGAGCTGCGACACATGCCTGAATCCGCTGGCTACGCCACCCAATTCGTACCAGTACAAGATCAAGGTATCGACCCTCAGCGGATGTGAAGACACCGCGCCGTTCCTGCTGGTGGTCGACCGCCAGATTGACGTTTATGTACCGAACATTTTTTCACCGGATAACAACGGCAACAACGACCTCTTCACCATTTATGCCGACCCGCGGGGCGTGACGAACATCAAGTCGTTTCAGATATTTTCGCGCTGGGGGGAGATGGTCTATGAGCACTACAATTTCCAGCCCAACAGCCCGACCATCGGCTGGGACGGCAAGCACAGGGGGCAGGAGCTCAACCCCGGCGTATTTGTATGGCATGCCGTGCTGGAATTTATCGACGGCACAGAAGCCTTGTATAAAGGCGATGTGACCGTAAAACGCTAGAGTATCGATGAAAACCGTCATGATTGTCCTGTTGCTTGCGGCGGCATCCTGTTTGTGTGCCCAGCACTTTCCTTACACGCCGGATCCGCTGGTACGGCAAAACCTGGAAACGTGGCAGGACCTCAAGTTCGGGTTCATGATGCACTGGGGCGCCTACAGCCAGTGGGGCGTAGTGGAAAGCTGGAGCATCTGTTCGGAACCGTGGTGTAGCCGCGACGGCGCCGATTATATCGATTATGTAAAGCGCTACGAGGCACTGCCGGAGACCTTTAATCCGGAAAAGTTCGATCCGGAAAAATGGGCGGATGCTGCCTGGCAGGCGGGTATGCGCTACGTCGTGTTCACGACAAAACACCACGACGGGTTTTGCATGTTCGACAGCAAATACACCGATTACAAGATAACCGGAAAAGCATGTCCGTTTCACAGCAACCCCAGGGCAGACGTCAGCAAACACATCTTCGATGCCTTCCGCAACAAAGGGTTCCGAACGGGCGCATATTTTTCAAAACCGGACTGGCACAACGAGGACTACTGGGCGCCGGAATGGGCCACTCCCGACCGCTGTAATAACTACGACATCCGGCAATTCCCGGAACGCTGGCAGCGATACGAGGATTTTACGTACAACCAGATCGAGGAGTTGATGAGCCGCTATGGAAAAATGGATATCCTGTGGCTCGACGGCGGATGGGTGCGCCCCGACAGTACGATTACCGAAGAAGTGCGCTCCTGGGGGTATCAGCTCCGCCCCTGGGGACAAAACATCGATATGGGTCGTATAGCAGCCATGGCCCGCCGCAACCAGCCCGGTATCCTGATCGTTGACCGGTCCGTGCATGGTCCTTATGAAAACTACCGCACCCCCGAACAACAGGTGCCCGGCAGTATCCTGCCCTATCCCTGGGAAACCTGCATGACCATGGCCGGCGGTTGGTCGTACTCATTCAACCCGAATTATAAATCGTCGGGGCAGCTTGTTCGCACCCTCGTCGATGTAGTGGCCAAGGGCGGCAACTTTCTGCTCAACGTCGGGCCCGGACCGGACGGCGAGCTGGACACTGCGGCATATGGGAGACTACACGACATCGGCAACTGGATGGCCCTGAACGGCGAGGCCATTTACGGCACAAGGCCGGTTGCACCGTACAAGGAAGGTAAAGTATGTCTCACACAAAAGAAAGACGGCAAAACAATATACCTGTTTTACCTGGCCGATGACGACGAAACCCGAATGCCCTCGCACATTTGGCTGTCATCATTATCGCTGCCCGAAAAAGCGCGAATCCGTGTACCCGGTTCCCAGACAGGGCTGTCCTGGGAAAAAGTCGGCAAAGGTTTTTTGGTTCATATCCCCGAGTCATTGCAGCAAAACCCGGCATGTCGCTGGGTTTGGGTTCTGGAAATCAACATTTAACACATAAACATATAATCATTAATAACTATTGCCGATATTTGTCAACCGGTTCAAATCCGTTCGCCCATGCAAAAAAGCGCACTTTCTGTTTTTGTTTTTGGCATCTACTTGTGCCTGACGGGCATTGTTTTGATCCTTGCGCCGAATGTACTGCTGGGGTTATTCGGCCTGCCGGAGACCGGAGAAGTATGGATCAGGGTAGTCGGTGTACTGGCTCTGATCATCGGCTTTTATTATATACAAACTGCCAGAATGGGCTTGACCGGTTTTTTCCGGCTGACGCTTTACACCCGATGTAGTGTCATCCTGTTCTTTGGCGCCTTTGTTTTGCTGTGCTTTA
>ERZ724521.50-NODE-50-length-41606-cov-10.838993_pt1 | contig 41606 bp, 50 predicted proteins | sample MGYA00376054_ERZ724521 | MGnify/ENA primary metagenome ERZ724521 (study PRJEB28724, sample SAMN07190883) | activated sludge metagenome | isolation source: activated sludge of sewage treatment plant in Hong Hong | place: Hong Kong | collected 2016-03-17 ... | reverse complement strand
AGGCGGCGCCGCCTTTGGCGAGGGTGACTTTCAGGGTCAGCTTCTCGGCCTTGCCATCGGGGGTGCGACCGCCCGCGCTGCTGGTCGCCAGCTCCCACACGTCTTGCGGGATCGGATGACGGATAAACGGGCCCTTGGTGGTGGCGAGGATCGCGGGACGACCGAAGGTGCCGCTCCAGGTAAACGATCCGCTGGTGTTGGACAGCTCGATCTTGATGGCGTCGGCGTCGCCTGGGGTCCAGCGCCACATCAGCAGCGGGGCCAAGATGCCGCGCGGAAAGACGGTGCCGTTGTACGGATACAGGAAGGTCAGGCCCTGGGCCGAGCCGTTCCCAGCGGGCGACATCAGCGCGGCCTGGGCGGCGGGGGGCAGGAGGGCCGGGGGGTATGAAAGGGGAGAATTCAATGCCAAATGGCCCGGATGTGTTCTGCATCCCGGAGGACGTCATCAAGCAACGGCTCGGGGTCGCCCGTTCGTGGATTCGCGATCACAGAGGACCTGAGGGTCAATTTTGGAAAAGGGCGGCGGCCGGCGTGATGTGGACTCAGGCCGGCGTGGACGCGCTGGTGGCCATGGTCGCCCAGACACCGGCCGGCGAAAACCCGCTGCCCCCGGATGAGGTCGAGGTGTTGGTGGTTTGGCGGACCCGGATGCCGAACCGTCGGATCGTTCTGGCCCATCGCGAAAACGACGCCGTTGACGCTGTGACGACCGCCAGCGCGCAGACGGTGTGGGTGGGCACATCGGACCGTTTCGTGCCGGGAATGCGCCTGCTGGCCCGCCTGCGCAGCGGGCAATACTGGGATTTCGCCGGCAACCCCGAAAACCCCGCGGCCGGGCGCCGGCTGCCCAGGAGCGTCGGTCGCTGGTGATCTATGAAAACACCCCTGCTCAAGACCTACTTCAACGGCGATGTCTTTATGGCCCAAATCATCGTGGCTGCGTTTCGGGAGAAGGAGCGATGGCGCTCCTACGATCTGATGCTTCTGGTCGCGTGGGTGGCTGAAAAACTTCAAGCGCCACCAATGAAGTCCATTCAGGATTTTGTGGTTCGAATGGTTGATTCCGGGCTGTTAGTCCGTGACTCACAGGGCGGCGATCTATTCCTCATGCCCGGAAAAACGTCGGGCGGTGTCGACATACGAAAGGCGGGGAAAGTTGAGCGTGAAGTCACGGCGCTGATCAAGCCGGGGATCGAGTATCTCAAAAGGTTCGCCAAGGTTCCGGAGGTGCAGGTGTGAGCGCCATGAAAACCACCCGCTACCTTGTCTTTCGATCCAAGGCTTCACCCACGCACCTGTGCGTCTGCGCGGCCCGGGATCGTCGCCACGCTGTGACGATCGCCCGGCAGATGTTCCGGCTTCCGGCAACCGCCTACGCCATTCCAGAGCAGCCTTTGCGGCAGGAGGTGCAGGCGTGAGCCGGACGATCACCATCGCGGACCTGTTCTGTGGCGCTGGCGGCACCTCGACCGGGGCTGTTCAGGCGGCCAAGGCCCTTGGGTTCACCACGCGGCTGACCGCGGTCAACCACTGGCCGCGGGCGGTCGACACCCACACGTTGAACCATCCCGATGCCCGCCACCTTTGCGCGTCGCTCGACAGCATCAATCCCCGGGATCTGTTCGAGGATGGCGAGCTGGACATCCTCTGGGCCTCGCCGGAATGCACTCACCACTCCCGGGCCCGCGGCGGGAAGCCGATCCGGGAACAGTCGAGGGCGACGGCGTGGTGCGTGACCCGGTGGGCGGATGCGATTCGGCCGTGGACGATCTGCGTCGAAAACGTGCCGGAGTTTCAGGAATGGGGACCGTTGGGATCGGATGGAAAACCGCTGGCGTCGGGGAAGGGGCGCACGTTCCTGGCGTGGATCGAGACGCTCCGAGCGCTGGGGTACACGGTCGATTGGCGGGAACTCTGTGCTGCCGACTATGGCGATCCAACCACGCGCACCAGGTTGTTTGTTCAGGCCGTGCGGGGTCGCCGCAAGATCGTCTGGCCGGAGCCGACGCATGCTCAGGGGGGCGACTTGTTCGGCAGGCTCCAGTGGAAGAGCACGGAGAAGCACGTGATCGACTGGTCAATCCCGGTGCCGGCCATTTCCGACCGCAAGCGTCCTTTGGCTGCCAACACCATGCGGCGGATCAAGGAAGGCCTCAGGCGCTACGGATCTGGACCCGTGGTCATCGCGATGGAGCACGGCGGCCGAGCGTTGTCGGGATCGGTACCACTGCCGACGGTAACGACGGCAAAGGGTGGGGCCTTCGGCTTTGCCTTGGTCCTTGAGTACTACGGCACCGGGCAGGCCCGTCCGGTCACCGAGCCGCTGCCCACGGTCACCTGCACCGATCGCTTTGGCCTGCTGACTGCCGATGCCACCCGGATCGGGTTCAGGATGCTGCAACCCCACGAGCTGGCCGCCGCCCAGGGATTCCCCCGGGACTACCAGTTCACCGGCACCAAGACCGAGCAGGTGAAGCAGATCGGGAATGCCGTGCCGTGCGGTCTGGCCCGCGCGCTGGTGACCGCCGCCTTGACCCAGCAAGCCCACCATTCTGTTGAGACCAACAATATGGTCCGAACCCAACTTCGCGCTGCCTGAACCATGTCTTCTCCTGCCTTCCAGCTCTACGCCGACGACTTCCTGTCCGGGACCATCGACATGTCCCAGGAGGAGGTCGGGGCCTACATCCGGCTGCTCTGCCATCAGTGGGGCAAGGGATCGGTGCCGGACGACAAGGCGCGCCTGCAACGGATCGCCGGCGGACGGGTCTCGGACGCGGTCATGGCCAAGTTCCCGAAGGGGCAAGACGGGCTGCTCCGCAATCCTCGGCTGGAGGCGGTCCGGGCCGAGCGGGACCAGTACAGTGCCAAGCAGGCGGGACGTGCCAAGACCGGGTGGGAGACACGTCGGCGGCATATGCCGGACGGAAGCCATGCGACTGCCGAAACTGTGCCGGATGAATGCCGCGGCAATGCCGCGGCATCGCCCGCGCATATGCCGCGGCAATGCTCTCCATCTCCATCTCCATATATAGACCCCCCCCCGCGTGCGCGCGAGGATGGTGTGGGTACTCAATTTCCACCAGACGTGGAGGTGCCGGTCGAGCTGCCGGCGGGGTTTCCGCGGACGGTTCAGGATGCCGTCCAGGCCTCGGCGACGGTGGGGTGTCCGGCCGATTTCGTGGAGATCGAGTGGCAGAAGGCCCACGGCCGCGGGGGGCGCGATGCCAAGGACGTCCCGATCCGCAACTGGGCTTCGTACCTCGCCACACAGTTCGCGTACTCGCGGAGACGAGGTGGGGATTCGAATCGCGAAAAAACGGGCGCGCCGACCTCGGGGACTTCGTCGAGACCGCTGTTTGCCAGGGTCAAGGACCTGGAGGCGGAGGTGGAGCGGCACCCGGGCAACCCGAATAACAACGTCGGCACAACCCAGCAGAAAAAAGATCGGCGGCCGGAATGGCTGGCCAAGCAGCGCGAGTTGGATGCGTTGCGGCGGCAGCTGAACCAGCCGGCGACGGAACCGGTGGCTTGAACCTATGAACATCACCCAGACACCCCACCCGATTGGACCTATGCCCCGGGTCGTCCGCCTGGACGATCACAGCGAGTGGATCGGATTCTTCATCGTCGCGGCCATGGCGCTGGGCCTTCTGGCGGCGTTGGGGAGGAGGATCACGCGATGAAAAGGAACCAACTGATCTACGTGGCGCTGATAGCGGCCGCTGGGTGCGGTGAGCCGCAATCGCGCTGGTATGAGCGCCATGAGCCAACCACGGATGCTGAGCGTGAGGCGGTGGCTCGCCACGTCGAGGCTATGTTGTCCGCGACTCCCAAGGTATTGAGCGGTCACGACCAAGACTGGGACGACGCGATCGTGGCAGCACACCGCGAAGCCAAGGAAACTCTTTGCCGGCCGACCTTGTGGGAACGTCGGTACAACAGCCGGTTTGACGATGTCGGAGAAATGACGGGGCGTTGGCGCTATGCGGAAGAGGTGAAGCCATGAGCGATCCGTTTCAAACAATTCATCCCGATCAATTCGTCATCACCGAAGCTGATCAGAATCAGGCGATGGGTTCAAAAGAACTGAAGGACTGCCCATTCTGCGGTAGGTGGGCTCTTTCGATTGGCGTCAAGAACCCGGACACCGGCAACACGGTCTACACGGTGCATTGCTCAAATCAACTCAAGTGCAGCGCCAACACGTTCGCTTGCAGTAAAGACCCATCACAAGCTAGGTCGGTGGCCATTGAGCAATGGAACAGGAGGAAGCCATGAGCGACGCCACGCATACAAATCACGAGCATGAACCCGCGGAGGCCGTCGCCGCGTTGTGCCATACTTGCAAGCATTGTGGAGTGTTGATTGAGGGCGAGAGTTGCGAGGAATGCGACGGCTACGCTGGGCATTTCTCGATGCGTCATGCATGGCAGGACTGCTCCACCTGCAAGGGATCAGGAGTTAAGCGATGGGTGGAGGTGAAGCCATGAGCACTGCACACGACCTCATTCGCGCCCGTTTGTTGGCGCGCGCTGGGTTGGTGGATCGCCCGGCGCCGAAATACACACTGGCCGAGCTTGAAGCCTCGGAGTGGTCACCTGAGTTCGAGCGACTCATGCGCAACAGATTGATCATGGGCGCGCTCAGGTACGGGAAACTTGGAGCGCCCAACAAGACCAAGTACGACCGGACCAAAAGCATGGCCCGCCGACTCTCCCTATATCAACAGACGGGCAACATGGAACTGCTTGTGGACATCGCCAACCTGTGCCTCTGCGAATTCGTCGAATGCCATCATCCGCTCCGCCATTGGCATGTGGTCGACGGGGGTGAACACGTGGAGGCCAAGCCGTGAGCACATCACCACGAATTGACTCAGTATTGGGACGGCTGGCTGAGCAGGGTCGCGAGCTGTCTGAGCGGTCGTGCCCTCAGGCTTTGGTCGATGAGGCTCGGCGCATCGAAATCGAACTCACCGCCGCAAAGGAGCGTATCCAGCGGTTGGAGAATGCGGGGGGCGCGGCGCTTGATCATGCGGCTGACTCAAATTGGCTAAGGGCTGTTGCGGTTTGGGAAGCAGCCAAGGAGTCAAAGCCATGAAAGTTCGAGACCTGATTGAGAGCCTGCGCAGGTTCGACCCCGACGCTGCTGTTGGTGTGCAGTGTTGCGATGGTGACGAATCGTGGATCCACACTGACATCGCTATAGAGTCGAACGGTTTTGGTGTCGGTGCAGAAATCGCAATCGTGAGAACGGATTACGCCGCTCCAGATGGGGCGTTCCGGGCGCCGGGGGCATATCCGTGAGCGATTACCTCCCATCCGATGCCGAACTGGACGCGTTGCCGCATATGGGGGCGACGCCGCCGGCCGCTCCGGCACCCGAGGCGGCCAAGCCTCGGCCGCAGCGGGGGTATCAGCGCGCCGAGGAGCTGCCGCCGCATTCGACGGAGGCGGAGGCGGGGGTGCTGGGGTGCATCCTGCTGGAACCGTCGGCGTCCATGGATGTGGTTTCGGAGAAGCTTTCGCGGCCGGGGCCGGCGGCGTTCTATGACCTGCGCCACCGGGCAATCTATGAATCGATCTACGAGATGTGGGACAAGCGGGTCGCCATCGACGTGATCACGCTCATGGAGCGGCTGCGCAATGCCGGGACCCTCGACGAGGTCGGCGGCATGCCCTTCATTGCCAGCCTCCAGGATGCGGTGCCGTCGGCGGCCCACATTGACCACTACGTGGCGATCGTGATGGAGAAGTGGACGTGCCGGAACCTCGTGCAGATGGGGTCCGACATCATCCAGCGGGCGCGCAACCACCAAGGCGATGTCGATGGGTTGGTGGCGGACATCCAGACGTCCACGTTGGCGCTCGCCGATGGGCACGTGACGGCCGGGCCGAAGCGCGGCACGACCATCATCAGGACGGTCTACGAGCAGATGGAGAAGGCCATGCGTGGCCGGCAGCAAATCACCGGGCTCAAGACCGGGCTGCATTACTTCGACAACATGACCTGCGGCTTGCAGGCCGGGGAAATGGTGGTCATCGGGGCGCGGCCCAGCGTGGGCAAGACGGCGCTCGGGGTGACCATGGCGTTGGAGGTGCTGCGCGGTGGCCACACCGTGCTGTTCTTCAGCGTGGAGATGGCGGACGTACCGATCATGCACCGGTTCCTCGGGGCCGCGGCACGGGTGGATACCAGGACGATCCGCAACGGGTTCCTGTCGGACAAGGCCAAGCGGAACATCGTGGCGTTCCAGGCCGAGTCGGCGGAGTGGATGAAGCGGCTCTACATCGACACCCGGAGCGACATCAATGGACGCGATCTGTTCGTGTCGACCCGGCGGGCGATCCGCGAGCACGGGGTCAACCTCGTGGTGGTCGATTACCTCCAGCTGATGTCGGCGGTGCGACCGAGCGACAGCCGCGTGAACGACGTGGCGGAGATCTCGCGTTGGGTGAAGCGGACGGCCAAGGACCTCAACGTGGCGGTGGTGGCCCTCGCGCAGTTGGGGCGCGAGTCGGTGAAGGTCAAGAATGCGCGGCCGACCATGGCGGACCTGCGCGAGTCGGGCCAGATCGAGCAGGACGCCGACATCATCGGGCTGTTGTACCGCCCGGACCTAGGCCGGGAACCGGACTATGACTCGATGTCGTGGATCCAGCATCACGAGCCGTGGTGTCCCAAGGAGAACTCGGGATGGTTCGGGGAGAAGATCACGTTGCCCGGACCTCAGGGGGCCTCGGTGACGTATCCGGAGGCATGGCGCGAGGAGTTGGATTTCATCCGGCTCGATGTGGCCAAGAACCGGCAGGGCGAGACGGGCGAGTGCGATCTGGTGTTCCAGAAGCGGGCGACGGCGTTCTGCGACGCGTTCCGTCCCGACTACGGCAAGAAGCATCAACAGGCGGAATTGATCGGAGGCGAGGAGGTATGACCGCGTTCGAAGCGTCGAAGTGGATTGCGTGGGATCACTCGGGCGAGAGCCCCAAGGCGATGCTGCCCCGGGAGGCGCCGGCGGAGGCGCGCGAGATGATCCGGGGCAATCGCGACGAATGCCTGGAGCTGGCGCGCCACCGGTTCATGGAGGCGCCGCCCGATGGGTTCCCGAACCGGCAGTGGGCGGCGCGAGAAGATCAGTCGCCGTGGGTCATGGACTACGCCATGCGGCAGGCGGGTTCAAATCCGCTGATTGCCGGGTGGCTCTCCAAGAAGGCCACGGAGCCGGCCAACAACCGGGTGGGCGAACGAATTGCGTTCGCCGCCGAACAGCTCGTGCTGTGGCAGCTGGCCCGGCACAAGGACCCTTTCCAGTTCGTCGTCGATATGAATCGCGAACTGGCAGTTCAAACCAAGTAAACGTCTATGCTCAACGTCGTCATCATCGAGGGAAACCTCACACGGGATCCGGAGAAGCGGCACACGCCGACCGGGAAGGTCGTCCATGAATTCACCATCGCCTCCACTGAGAAGTGGAAGGACGACGAAGGGCGGGATCGGGAGCGCACTGTGTTTGTCGGGTGTGTGCTCTGGGGGAAGTCGGGCGAGACGTTCGCGACCTACCATAAGCAGGGCCGGCGCGCCATCGTCGAGGGCAAGCTGGTGCAGGAAGAGTGGGTCGACAAGGAGACCAACAAGAAGCGAAGCAAGACCAAGGTGGCGGTGGAGCGTTGGCATTTCGCCGGTGGCAAGCCGAATGGATCGCCGACGTCCGCGGCTCCGGCCAGCGGTGAAATGGATCACCTGCCCGAACCGCCCGAGGGGCTTGGGTTGAACTGAGGAGGATCTATGCGACGCATGAGACTCAGGCGAATTCGATGGCGGCGAGGCGAGGTTGGTCTTGCTGGGATCATATTTGAGGATTGGTTGTACATGTTCAAATGCTCGAAGACTGCTACCGAGCGTACGAATCGAATTGCCCGCAAAGTCCGAGCTGTAATGTGGGCGCGCCTTTCCAGCCAACGCCGGTTGCGCCGCAACATCCGACGGATCATTCGCGAACAGCAGCACACGATCAATCAGCTCAAAGCCCGTGGCTGACCTCTCCGACATCGATCTCCCGGATGAGCCGCATCATCCGTTGTTCCCCCTGCCCACGCTGGCAGAGGCCCAACAGCTCTTGAGGCGTGGGCAGGGGGCTTTGGCGGAGGTGCTCCAGTTTCGGCGGCAGGCGATCCAGAAGGCGATCGCCAATCCGCTGGAGCATGAGCCGGAGCCGGCACACTGGCGGGATGCCCGGGCCGTGCTGCACCTGGGGGAACTTCGGTACCTCCGCGGCCGCAAGCGGCCGTCTGAGGCGCAGCGCGAACGGGCCAAATGGCTCCAGCGTTGGTTGGAAAGCAACCAGCGGGCGTTGCAGGTCGACCCGGTCCGGCTCCTCGACCAGGTCGGTGAAGACCCGGGGTTGAAGATCCTGATCCTGCTCGGCGGGAACCGGTCGGCCAAGAGCCGGTTCCTGGGCAAGATGCTGTGCGAGACATTGGAGCGCCTGCCGGGCACGGCGTGCCTCGCGATCTCAGAGGACGAGATGGCGTCGATCGAGACGCAGCAGCAGGTGGTGTGGCATTACCTCCGGCCGAAGTATCAACACCTGAACGGCAAGCGGGATCCGCAACGCAACTTCTATGTAAACCATAGCCAGGCGAATGGATTCTCGGAACGCCGGCTGGTGTTGCCCAATGGATCGAAGCTGATCTTCGCGACCTATGGCGAGGAGCCCGACGATTACGAAGGTACGGAGTGGGGGCATGCAGACGATTGGGGCCTCCAGTTCTGGGGCGATGAGAACATGCGCCTCGGCTGGTTCGGCATGATCAGCCGCCGCGGTCGGTATCGGCCGGGCTGGGCGGGCTGGTCTTTCACGCCGATCCGGGGCATGACGCCCACAATTTCGCAGGCGGTGGGTCAGGCCAAGACGCTGGTCAGTCGGCCGGCGGCATTGCTGCCAGACCGGGTCAATGTGCCCGGGGTGCCGGTGGGTCACATGCCCTATGTGCAGTTGCCGGCGGCCAAGGATGCGTTGACGTTCTACTTTCATTCGGAGCTGACGCCCTTCGGCGCCGGTCCGCACGGTACGGGTGAATCGTACTGGCCCAAGGTGCAGCGCGATTGCGAAGGCAAGGCCAGCGACTATGTGATGCGCGTGGCCTATGGGTTCACCCGCGAGCAACGGGGCCGGGTGTGGGGACGTTATACCCGCGAGGTGCATTGGGTGCCGGTGGATCGGTTGCCGTCCGAGGGGACCAACTACCTGTTCGTGGACCCGGCGGGTGGGCGCAATTGGTTCCTGATGTGGGTGCGTGTGGCGCCGGGCAATCCGCCGCGGTTCTTCATCTACCGCGACTGGCCGGATGCTCAGACCTATGGCGAGTGGGCCGTGCCGACCATGCGGGCGACCACGGAGGACACCCACAAGGGATGGGACGGCGATGCCGGGCCGGCGCAGAATTCCATGGGTTGGGGGGTGGCGGCCTACAAGCGCGAGATTCTTCGCAAGGAGACCATCGATCCGGTGTTGAACCCGACCGGTCTGTGGCGCGAGCGCGATCCGTACCGGTGCGCCCGGCTCGATGCGGCCATGCGTGCTGCGGAGTTGCAGCCGGTGGGCGCGTTGCCCGACGGGCGTCCGCTGTGGTCGCCGGAGCAGGTGGCGATCCTGCGCGAGCGCCAGTCGGAGCCGATCCGCGAGGAAGTTCGGTTGCGATTCATCGACCCTCGTGCGGCCGCGAACCCGCAGGCCAGCGACAAGGGCGGTGTGAACATCCTGCAACTGTTCGCCGCCGAGCAGCGCCGGACCGACGGCCAGGTGGATGGGCCGCGCATGCCGCTGTTGCAAGCGTACTCGGGCAAGGGCCTCGACGATGGGTTCACCCACGTCGCCGAGCTGTTGCAGTACGACGAGACGCAGCCTCTCTGTCCGCTGCTGAACGAGCCCCGGCTCTATGTGGCGGACGCATGTCTTCAGATCGACTGGATGTTCCAGAACTACACTGCCCGTGGCGGTGAGGACGGAGCGTGCAAGGACCCCGCCGACCTTGTGCGCTATCTGGCCCAGACCCAGTTGGTGCGACACATCACCGGGGAGAAACTCCGGATGGGCGGGTTTGTGGAAGGACCGGTATGACTTCGAAATCTAACTCACCATCTCCAAAGTACCCCATCCAAGTCCGCGACTGGGTCGACTCAGTTGGAAACCAAGCGTTCCGGTTTGCGGAGTCGTTTGAGCCGTATGGGATCAACCTGGTTGCCCGGGGCCCGTACGACATCGTGGCGTCGCACCGGACCGTGTCGGTGGTGCGCTTCACCGCGACCAACGGCGAGGATTTCGAACGCTTCATTGCCGCCCTTCGGCTGGCGCAGAAGGTAGCCAAGATCATCAGCACTTGATATGGACCAGACCGCACGCATCACCCGCTCCAGCGAAATCACGGCCACCACGTGGCGACGGCTGCCCATGCTGTTGCCGCGGGGGGTCGTGATCGAATGCACCGGGTTGGCCGTCCGAGAACTCAACGCCCTCGTGGCGTCCGGCAAGGTCCGGGTTCACCGGGCCTGTGAGAACGGGAAGGCCAAATACCTCAAGACCGACATCGGCCGGTTGATCGGGATGGAGACGTAAGACGGCGCCGATCCAGTCCTTTGCGTGCCGATTGGTACAGGATGGGTGGACGGACTGCCCTACGGGCTGGCATAGGGACCGGTTGACATGAAGAACGCCCGCAAACCGGTCCAGCGTCCGCCCGCCGATCCGCGTCAGGAGCGGTACCCCGGCGGACCCGACGTGACCCGCCTCAAGGCGGAGTGGCAGATGAGCGTTGCCCATCGCGACGCCTCGTACTGGACCCGGCTGCGGGTGAACTACCAGGCACGGTTCAACCTCCGCGACAACAAGAGCTGGGACGGCCGCAAGTGGCGGTCCAAGCGCAACAAGAAGCCGTTCCCGTGGCCGGGTTGCTCGGACATCGACGTGAACCTGATCGACAAGTACGTCCGCGAGGACGTGGCCTTGCTGATGAAGGTGTGGAAGACGCAGCGCATTGCCGTCCGGCCCACCAAGCCGGGGCGCGATGCGGGCTGGGCCAACCAGGTCACCGGGCTGCTGCGGTGGATGTTGTACTCGAACATCGAGGAGTCGGAGGCCGAGACGGAACTGCTCGCCAACATGGTGCTGGAGCGCGGCAGTGCCGCCCTCGGGATCTGGTGGGAACGGACGGAGCAACTCCAACGCGACTGCATCCGGCTCGAACAGATCGAGGCGGCGGCGCAGAACGCCCAGCAACGCATGGCACAGGGCGAGCAGGGCGAGGCTCTGCAATTGCAGGCGCAGCTTCCGGCGCTCGTTCAGGACCCGACCCGCGAGGACGACGCGGTGACGCTCATTGGCGCCGCCCTCGGCGACAACGTGGCGATGAAGCCCGCCCGCCTGCGGCAGGTGATCCGCGACCTGCGCGACACCGGCGAGGCGAAGTTCCCGAGGTCGGTGGTGGTGCGCGATCGGCCGACGATCCGGGCGCTTGCCCTCAACGAGGACATCATCCTGCCGCCCGAGGTGTGCGACGTGCAGAAGACGCGTGTGGCGTTCATCCGTGAGCGGCTCAGCGAGACCGACCTCCAGGAGCGCGTGCGCTCCATGGGCTGGGACCAGGACTGGGTGGACCGCGTGATCGAGACGCAGCGGGGCAAGTTCCGCAGCGAGATGCTCGGCCGCCGGCGCTCGGGACTCAGCGGCGGCAACTGGGGAACCGGCCGCGACAACGAGCTGAAGCTCTTCGAGATCGTCACGGCCTATGAACGGTTGTACGACGCCGACGGCATCCCGGGGATCTACCTGACGACGTTTCATCCGGGGTTGAAGGAGGAGGAGAGCGTGGCCAACCACATGCTCCTCGAATACGCCCATGGCCAGATGCCGTTCGTGGTGTTCTCCATCGAGCGCCGGAGCCGGCTGATCGACGACTCCCGAGGCTACGGCGAGCGGGCGTTCTCGCTCCAGGACTCGATCAAGCGCCAGTGGGACAGTCGGCTCGACCGGACCGACGTCGCCACGTTGCCGCCCTTCTTCCATCCGACCGGCGAGGAGCCCGAGTCGTGGGGCCCGGGCGTGAAGTTGCCCACGGACATGCCGGACCGGTACGGGTACTTCGAGTCTCCCCGGTATGACCCGGGATCGAAGGAGATGGAGATCACGGTGCGCGAGTTCGCGGACGAGTACTTCGGCCGGGCCCGCGAGAACAACCAGGTCGAGGCGGCCACGCTCAAGGGCGAGCTGGTCCGGACGTGGCTGCTCGGGTGGTGGCAGTCGGCGACACAGCTCTTGAAGCTGTGCCAGCAGTACCTGCCGGATGAAGTCTTCTACACGGTCGTCGGCGGGGCCGAGCAGGCCCGGCCACTGCGGGCGACGCGCGACGAGATCCAAGGCGAGTTCCACCTCCAGCTGGTGTTCAACTCGCAAGACCTTGATCCGGAGTTCGTGAAGGAGAAGCTGACGCTGATCGAGCGGGCGCTCCAGATGGACGTGGACGGCCGCATCGACCGCGGCGAGGCGCTCAAGAGCGTGTTCGCCCTCATTGACCCGACCTATGCCGAGACGCTGATCCGGCCGGGCGAGGCGGCCTCGCTGGCGCAAATCGAGGATGAGCAGACCACCCTCCTGAAACTCATCTCGGGCATCCCGGTGGACGTGAAGGGCAACGAGGCGTTTGCCCTGCGCAAGAGCGCCTTGATCAAGACCATCCAGATGTCGCCGGTGATCCAGCAAATCCTGCAACGGAGCGAGCCGGCCCGAGAGCAGGTGGATCGCCGGTTGAAGCAGCTCGATTTCAACATCGAGCAACGGATGGTGAATCCGCAGGTCGGGCGTCTCCTCGGCACCCGTCCGGCCGGCATGGATACCCCCGCAGCCACACCTGTCGCATGACGTACGAGGAACATCTCAAGCGGGCCCGGTCCCTGTCGCCCAAGCAGGCCCGGGAGGAGTTGGTGCAGATCGCGCGCGACCAGCGGTTTGCTGCCGTGGTGGCCTTCGTCGAGGCGCACCGGCTGTCCTGGTCGCAGGCGGTGGGGGCGCAATCAATGGCCAGCGACCACGGCAAGCTCGCCCACGCGGCGGGTTCGCTGCATGCGACGGACCGCCTGATCGGGGAATTGCGGACCCGGTTGCGAGGGCGGGCGCCGGGGTCGGAGAGCGCCGGCCCCGGGGATGAAGAGCCGGGCACGCCCGACTAAGAGCGTGCTGATTGGTATCAATCGATACCGATTGATACAGCCCCCCTTGGCACATCGGGGTCGAATGTGCGACATGCTGGCCTGTTAAGCGCCTGCTGGACGCCTTCCAGCTGAACAGGGCCTTGCGGCCCTAACAACAACCGCATGTATGTAAACCGTTCCATTCGTCTCGCTGTTGAGGCGGCCGTCGCTCCCGATGGGGGTGCTGCCGTCGCCGCAGATCCCACTCCGATCGTCGCGCAGACTGTGCGCGTCGAACCGACGGGTGAGGCGAAGTTGCTCGCTGTCTTGAAGTCACGGCGCCAGGCCAAGCGCACGGACTCTGCGGGCACGACTCCCAAGGCCAACGCACAGTCACCGGCAACTGCTCCCGTCGATCCCGCTGCAACCGCGGATCCCGGCGACGTTTCCGGAACCTCCCCAGGGGATTCAAAGTCGGCCTCGGCCCTGGACGGCTCGGCGCTGGAAGGCGCCCAGTCGAATCCGGAGCCCGAGGACAACGCCCCACCTGCCGACGAGACCGAGGACCCGAACCAGCAGCCGAAGGCCATCCGGTCGATGATCAAACGCATCGACAAGCTGACTGCCCGACTCAAAGGGTTGGAAGCGGAGAACGAGAGGCTGAAGGCAGCGGGCACCCCGGCCAAGCCGGCAGCAACGGCGACGCCAGGCGATGCCGCCGGCGGTGACCCGCGGGTGTCCGATCTGGACTCCCGCATTGCCACCTTGAACCAATGGCTCGAATGGGCCGATGCGAACGAGGGCGGCGGCACCACCGAGATCAACGTCAACGGCAAGCTGGAGACACGCGAGTTCACGCCCGAGCAGGTGCGCCAGATGCGGCGCAACTTCGAGTTGAACCTCGTGAGGCTCACCAGCGAGCGGACGACGTTGGCGGCACGGATCGAGGAGGACCTCAACGCGAAGCGCCAGCAGATGGACCAGGCGTTTGCGAAGCGGTTCACCTGGGCCGCGGACGAAACAACGGACGAGGCGCAGCTCCTCAGTCAGTTCGAGGAGAACATCACGCGCCAGTTCCCGCAGGCATCCAAGATGCCGGGGTTCCGGACGTTTGCGGCGTATGCGGTGGAGGGGATGATGGCGGAGCAACGCCGCCAACAGGCCCCGGCCAAACCGCAGGCGCCCCGGCAGCAGCCACCCCGTGTGGCCGTGCCGCAGCCGCGTGGCCAGATCCAGCAGTCCACGGCCGCCAGCGAACTTGCCAGGGCCGAGGCCGACTTTCGAAGAGCCCCCACGGAGGAGAATCACCAACGGTTGCTCAGTCTGCGCCGACAGGCGCGTGTCCGTTAAATGCAAGCCAACTCCTACCAGACGCCCGGTACTACGGGCGGCAATCGTGAGGATCTTGAGAATGACCTGACGATCATCGAACCCGAGGAGACGCCGTTCTTCTCGCTGGTTCCCAAGAACAACAACGCCAAGGGCACGTTCCACGAAGTGCTCGCCGACCGCCTCCGCGTTCCCCGCACGTCGGGTTCGCGCGAAGGGGATGCCGGCGCCAAGGGCGGCAACAAAGCCACCAAGCGGCAACGCTTCGGTGCCTACCTCCACCGCTGGCACGACAGCTACAGCGTCACCGACGTCCAGCAGGCCATCGCCAAGCGCGGCGGCACGGCGGCAGTCGACGACGAAATCGCGTATGCCGAGATGAAGTGCATGCGCGAAGTGAAGCGCGACATCGAGGCGACCTGTTGCTCGGCCATCGAGACGCAGGGCCGCACCGACGACGAGATGCAGCTGCGCGGGGCCTTCACGTGGCTCGCCGCCAGCAACAGCCCGCAGGTGCCTTCGGACTTCGTGCCGCCGGCTGCCCAGCGCGTGTCGAGCGTCACCACCCTGGTGGAAACGGGAGCGAACTCCCTGAACGCTGCCCTGAAGTCCCTCAAGGGCCAGTACGGCGTGGCGAAGGAATTCGAACTCATCGCCGGCAACAGCTACATCGAGAACCTCGACATGTTCACCCGGACGGGTGACGCGGTCGCGGCGAACGAGAAGCGGTTCCGCGTGATGAACACCGGCGGTCCGGTCGAGATCGGGCTCGTCGTGAACGTGTTCCGCAGCTCGTTCGGTCGCGTGAACATCCACGCGAGCGACTTCCTGCTCATCAACTCGACCACGGGTGTGGGTCAGGCCGACGCCTGCCTCATCCTGAACATGCGCCTCTGGGAACTCTCGTTCCTCGAATCGCTGCACTCGGTCGAGGACGAGAACGACGCGTCCGGCGAATCCGGATTCGTGAAGGCCATCGGCGGCTTGTTCTGCAAGGCGCCCTACGGCAACGCGTTCATCAAGAACTGAACCGCAACTCCTCAAGCCCCCTCAGGAACTACCATGAGAAGCTACACTCTTTCTGCTGCGCAACGCGCGGAGCTTGGATTCACCGACCTGTTCGTGCTCACCACCTCCGATTTCTCGGTCGGGTTCAGCAACAAGCAGATCACCCTGGACGCTCTTGCCGCTGGCGATGTCGTCCGCAGCGCCTTGGTCGACGTGAAGACGTTGATCACCGGCCCGACCGGCGCGCCGACTGCGCAGGTCAAGATCAACACCGCAGCCGTCGCCATCACGCCCACCGTGGCGGTCAAAACGGCACGCTTCGGGGTGACCAACAACACGGTCGTCGGTGCCGCCGGTGTCACGTCGGCCGACTCGATCGTGCTCGATCTCCAGCTCGGTGCCGGTGACGGCGCCGCAGCCACGGCGGGTGAAGTCTGGGTGTGGGTCAACCGCTCCCTCGACACTCCGCAGGAACGCAGGATTGAGGCCTAACCCATACCGCCATGCTGACCACCGCCGGAAAGTACACCAACGTACGCGCCGCAGCGTCTCGCCAGCGCCCGCGACGCTCGACCGGCGGCTCCACCACTGGCCGGCGCCCCATCGACGGGGCGCCGGCCATTCTCATCCCGCATCGCGCCAAGTTGATCAACATGCGCGAGTGGTTCTGGAGGGAACTCCGGGACGGCCGGCTGGTGCGCCGGATGCTCGAGCGAGAGAAACACCAGATGCCGCAGCTGATCCGCGAGGTGGCCCGGCGGGAACACGGCACCAAGGCGAACCCGAAGAGCGATTTCGAACTGTTGGCCACGGTCCCGGCCCGCCTGTACCACCGGTGGAAGAAGGAGGACCCGGATTTCTGGTCGGATGATTCCAACCTCAAGCGCCTCAAGCGCGACAATCCCGATCTGCCGGTCTACATCCGATGAGCATCCGCCGGGTCAACGCGAGCACGGTCCTTCGCCAGGCAGCCACCTTCCGTGGCCAGCCGTGGGGCGTGGAGGCCGGCGAGAACGGGGTGGACAACCCCACGTTCGCGCACCTGGTCAACTGCTTCAACACGGCTCTCGAAACCGCGTGGGCCGATGCGCCGGTGCCGGAGATTCTGCGGGTGGAACGCCGGCAACGGTGCCAGACAACCTTCTACAGCGGCGACGCCTCGGGAACGACCATTGCCGCCAGCACCCAGGTCTACGATCCGGAGACCAAGAAGAGCTGGATCAACGTGCGCGCCATCTCGGGCGTGGAACCCCTGAACATTCCCGGCAGCGCCCCCAGCTTGTGGGTGGAACTGAAGCGGTCGTGGGAGGATGGGGCGATCAATTTCAACCTCGGGTCGGTGTCCAACACGGCCGCCGTCGGCGACGTGTACCGCTACAGTGGCGACGGGTCCCTGGGAGGTTCGTACTGGTACTGCTACGCGAGCGGACCGGCCTCGTACCTTGCCAACCCCAGCCTACGCGCCGGGGTGTTCTACCAGCTGCCGACATTCAATCCCGACTTCGGGCGCGATGTCGCGTGGCACACGCCCATGGGGTTTGTGCTCGGCGTCTGGAACGGCAACCCGGAGACCGATGATCCGGATGTGCTGCCACTGTCGTACGAGATCACCGACGACGGCGTCCGGGTGTTCGAAGATCCGGGCGAGGCCTGGTTCAAGTTCACCACAGTGCCGCCTGCCCTCTTTGGTGCGCCGTGGTCCGCGTCGACGGCCTACGCCATCGGCGACCAAGTGTACTACCAGAGCGGCAACACTGGCGACTTCTACAACGTGATCGCCGCCACGACCGCAGGGGATACCCCGTTGTCGGCGCCGGCCAAGTTCTCCGTCGTCGAGATCCCGGCCCGGTACACCGTGTGGCTCCAGTACCAGATCGCCGCTGACTGGTACGAGTTCGACGACAAGATGGAAGACAGCCTGCCCAAGCGCGGCATGGCCGAACGCGAATGGAAGCGCCTGAAGTACGTACTCAACCGGCGCGAACGCCAGAGCGGCCAACTCAACGTCCAAATCCGAAGCTGACCTATGCCTGCAACGTGTATCCAAGTCGAGATGTCGCCCGTGCCGAGCGGGTTTGGCCAAGTGAACCTCACCGGCACGGCCCAGACGTGGGCCACCATTGAAGGCTCCATGGGAATTCCGGCCGCCGCCAGCCAGCAGATGTTGCGTGCGCTGGTACAGGTGACCGCCAACGCCGCCATGGTGCGCGTCGACGGTGGAGCGCCGACGACCACCGTCGGAATTCTGCTCCCGGTCGGATTCCAGCAAATCTGGATGGCATCGTGGCTTCGCAATGCCCAGTTCATCAACCAGGGCGCCGGCGCTGCGACGCTGAGCGTCCAATACCTCCAGTGACATGGGCAAGCGCCTCGCAGACCTGCCGAGCATTGCGGCCGTCAGCATCGATGCGGACAACGACCAGGTGTACGTGGTCGATGGGTCCGCAGGGGCTGCCGGGGACCGTCGCATGACGGTGCGTGAATTCGCGGCGGCGGTCGCCACGGCGAATCCCATTGGTTCATTTCAAGCCGACACGTTGACGGCGCTGAAAGCCATCGCGTCGAGCAGTGGCAATCGAACGTGCGTGCTCCGTGGCAATGCCTCCGCCTTTGACGGCGAAGGGGGATTGTACTCGTGGGTGGCGGGCGCTTCGGATGCGGACAACCCGCTGACCGTTGTGCGGCCTTCGGATTACCCGGGCACGGTCGGCAATCAAGGAGTCTGGAAGAAAGTCGTATGAATCTCGTCCGATCAATTTGGCTGGTGCTGGTGTTGACGCTGCCGTTCTCGGTGAACGCCCAGCGGTATGTGCGGTCATTCCCGACGATTGACGCCATGTTGGCTGCCAATGCCGTGGATGTGTCCACCAATGCCATCGTCCTTGGAAGGAATGCGGCCAATGACGGAGGCGGCGGTTCGTTCTACTACGATTCGACCTCATCCGTAGCGACAAATCGGGGCACAGTCTTCAAGCCCAACACGTCCAACGGTCGATGGGTCCGAGTTGTTACTGACGCCACCGTCGATGTGCGAATGTTTGGAGCAAAAGGTGATGGTTCTACCGACGACACGGCGGCCTTCCAAGCGGCTGTCGATTGGGTTGATCCTGTCTCAGGCAGGTCTGGTTCAATCCGCGTTTCACCTGGCCGATATGTTGTGGACACGGTCAGATTTCAGGCAGGTGGACAAGAAATATTCGGAGTGGGCCATCCGGAACGCGGTTCCGATGTCGAAACGAAATCACCTGTGGTGATCTACCACAAGGTCGGCGCTACCGGAGATCTGTTCGAATTCAACAAACCTGGGATCGGCACCTCTGGAGCGCCTTCCTACCGGGTTAGAAAGCTCGTCACCATCGGTCACCCGGACGCAAACCTTCGTAATGCGCGAGTCATCTCGGCGATCAACCCAACCAATCGCCACGAATTCACCATCACACCCTGGTCTGGGTTCAAGGCGGCTGGTGGCTCTGGGTACACGACTGCGACCGTAACCATTTCCGGCAATGGATCCGGAGCGTCCGGAACGGCCACAGTCAGCGGTGGGAAAGTCACCAAGGTTACCGTTACGTCCGCCGGATCAGGATACACGTCGGCGACCGCAACCATCTCAGGAGACGGTTCCGGAGCAACCGCCAGGGTTCTTCTCCGCAACGGCACTGTTGATCGAATCCTGATCGATGGATTCGCAGACCCAAAGGGAGGCGACCCGTACTACGGATTTGTCCATTTCTGGACGGCGACAACCAATTTTCTCGGTTCCGGCATGCTTCAGGCCATGGATTTTGGAACGGGGATTGTCACTCTCAAGAATCCATCGGACTTCTACGCAAACGACGCATCAACGAATGTTCTTCAGCCGGGATATCTGGTAACCTTCCCGGAACGTGATGAGTGCTTCGTCAATGGGTCATCCGTCGGCTTTCAGAATCTAACCTCTCGGGAGGGCTACGCATCATTTGCGGTCAACGATTGCCAATCGTTCGTACTCGACGACTGTATCGCAATCCGGTTCTTCACCGGACTCGTCAACTACGGTGCGGACACCGCGAGGATCAGCAACTTCGAGACCTACGGAACGCGATGGTCCAGTATCCAAACTGAGCCATGGGGCCAAGGCACGGACATGAAAGTCAACAACGTGCTAAGCAATGGACCGTTCTTTGCCGACGACGGTTACGCTGACACGACGACCTATACAAACACGGCGTGGCGTGCTCAGACGGTGGGGTATGGGTTCTTCGGAGCCCAATCCCAGCATGATCAGATTGTCGCCGGTCCATCTGTTTACGGCGCGCTCTGCTACGGCGCGAATTCATCGATCGCCAACGACTTCCTACTGGAGGGTCCTGTGGCCAACCCGGTACTGGTTCTCAACGGCAATTCCGTCTTCAGTCGGCAGCGGCCTTTCATAGCCACAAATCTTCGACTCAACGCGCCGCAGGGATCAGTTCAAATCCCCAACAACCGGCCGTCCATACCGGTGATCAAAGTCGGAGGCACGGCATCCCGTGTGGACATCGGTCTTCTGACGGTTTCTCCATTCTACACGGTCGGAGGTTCCTCCTCGTGGACGTGGGGAAACCTTTACGAGTTCCTGACCGGATCGGTCGACTCCGGTGTCTCGGTCAGATTCATCTTGGATCCGGACAAGATGATCACGCAGAACCATGACACATCGTCGACGTATCTCGCGCAGTCCATAATGCCCACTACGCCCATCTTTCGTGGGGGGCAGGTTGGACAGCCGCTGGCAATCTTTGACAGACCAAGCACCTCTGAGCGCGTCGGCGTTGGAATCTCTGCGGGCCTTCGACTGATTTATCCGTCTGGAACGGATGGCTCCGGGTTGACGATGAGTACAACTGTCACCAACGGCACAATAACCGTTGCCGTCACTTCTGGTGGCAGTGGATATATCTACCCGCCCGATATCACGATCACCGGCGACGGCACCGGGGCCCGGGCCTTTGCGACCGTATCCGGAGGCGTCGTTCAGTCAGTGACTGTCTACGAGCAAGGCCAGAACTACACCACCGCTACCGCCAGTGCGGCCAACGTCAATGTTCTCGACGATGTTGGACACACTTTTGCACGCACTTCGACGACCGCCACTTATACTCTTGGTTCCAATGCCGGTACGGCTGCTCCGATTACGGGTGTGATTGAAGGAGAACCGGGATTTGGAACTGATGTGGCTGGTGGTCCGTTGCAACTTCGATCTGGTCGATCCATTGGCGCTGCATCCTCAGGCTTGTTGCAGCTTGCAACAACCACTCCTGGGAGTTCTGGCACCAACCAGCAATCCTACACCGTACGCCTTCAAATTGGGGGGGGTGGACAACTCATGTACACGGGGCTTGCGGCTGATCCAACTATCAACGCCGTGGCTGGGTCTCTCTACTACAACAGCACCTACAACACCTTCAAGGTGCACAACGGCTCGGCCTGGAAACAGGTCCGAACGGGAACTGCAATCAAGGTTTCGGCCACGCTCGATTTCCCGAGCACGGCTGCTCAAAGCGAGTCTGGACTGACGATCTCATGCCCGGGAGCCTTGGTTGGGGATGTGGTTTATCTCGGGGTTCCGGCAGCAGCAACCACGGCCGGCAGCTGCTTTACGGCATGGGTTTCGGCTGCTGATACCATCACGGTCAGGTTCTCCAACTACAGTTCCGCCGCCAAGGATCCTGCCTCTGGCACGTTTACGGCGGCGGTGGAGCAGTTCTGACCCATGAGCACCAACACCTCGTTCATCAACATCGATCCCCAAGGCGACGCATTGCACGCGCACAACCAGATCATCGATCTCGCTGACCAGCTGGCGAGCCGGTCCCAATGGACGCTGTTCCTCGCCATGTTCGTCCTGTGGCTCTTGGTCTCGGCCTTCGCCGTCCGGTACATGGTGATGAAGCGGGATGAGAGCAACGAGGCCCTGCTCAGCAGCGAGCAGCGCCGGGTGGACATCATCCGGGAACTCAGCATGGAGAAGGAACGGATGGCGCAAGACTACGCCCGCCGCCTCGAGGAAATCGTTCGGCAACAGGCCGAGAACAACCAACGCATGATCGGCGCGCTCGAAGGGATTCAGCGCGCCATGGAAAGGCAGGCAGAACACGCATGAAACGCATCGTCGCAATCGTCATCACGGCACTCTCGGTCACGCTGACCGGGTGCCTCAACGGCCGCAGCGGTCCGGGGCAGCTGACCCGCAGCCATCTCCAATTTGAGAAGACCAAGGACGTCGAGAGTCTTGACCTGGATTCGCACAAGGACGTCGAAGTGGAGTCGGTCGAGCGGATCGCGCCCGACGGCTCGACGGTGAAGATCAAGGGATACCGTTCGCGCGCCAACGAAGCCGCTATCGTCAACGCGACGAAGCAGGCCGAATCGGCAGCCAAGGTCGCGGAATCCAACGTGGAAATGTTGAAGATCTTCGGTGGCTACGCCCTTCAGTGGGCGTCTGGCGGCACGGCTCGGCCGCAGCAACAGGTGATCGTGGTCACCAATTACGTGACCGTACCGGCAACCAACGCCCCGGCGAAGTGACATGCCCAAGGACGCTCCAGTAGGGGATCGCGACGGCAGTTGGATCGGGGTGAACACCCAGATCGATCCGACGCTGTTGCCCCCGGGCCTGCTCGCCGATGGCGCCAACATGCGCTGCCGGACGGGCCAGCCCACCACCCGGCTCGGTCGGGCGGTCTACGCGTGGGCCAATCGCTGGGACGTCAACGGCAAGGTGCTGCCGTTCTCCAACCTGTTCGGAACCGGGGTCTTCAAGGATCCCCGCAGCACCGAATGGCTGGTCATGGCCGCCGACGGCGGTGTCTGGCGGACCCGGCCCAACAACAGCATGGCGGCCATGTCGCTGCCGTCGGGTATCCAGATCGTCACCGACGTGACGTTCTGCCAGGCCTTCGACAAGCTGTTCATGTTCCGGGGTCGCTACCTTGCCCCGCTGGTGTTGACCGACATCGACACTCCGTGGAAGGACATCGTGGACCGGTGGAATTCCACCGCCACCTACGCCTCCGGCGCGATCGTCGCCCGAGGCCCGTGGCAGACCGCCGCCTCCGTGACCGGCAGTGGGGCCACGGCGACGGTTACCACCGCCACCGAACACGGGTTGATCACCGGATCGGACATCGAGATGACCGGGATCACCCCGGCCGCCTTCAATGTGCGGGCCACGATCACTGTCGTCGATCCGTACACGTTCACCTACAGCTACGTGGGCGGGGCCTACGTCAGCGGGACCGGGCTGTTCTCCAACCATTCGGCCTACTGGAAGGCCGCCAGCGGTGCCTCGGCTGGTCAGGAACCGGGCGTGCATGTCGCCTGGACCCGCGATTACGCGGTGCTGCCCAACGGGGACAACGCCATCAGCAGCCAGAACCGGCTGCTGGTGCCCACGTGGTGGCAGTTCGACAACAACACCGCCGGGAGCCCGGGATCGTACAAGGCCAAACGGGACTACGTGGCCGCGTCGGATTACCTCGACTACATCCACGTGGCGCTCAACCAGTATTTCCGCATCAACCAGGGCAGCTCGGACGAGTTGTTGGTGTTGCGCGAGGTTCGGCCCGGCAGCGTCGCCGCGTTCAAGACGGGGTCGGTGTTCCTGCTCGACGACGTGATCGGCGACTTGTCGACCATGAGTCAGCGCCGGCTGCCCATCGGGTACGGCCTCGTGAATGCCAAGGCCATCGCCCAGGGGGGCAGCAACCTCCACTGGATGGCGCCCAAGCGGGGGGTGGTCTCGTTGGTTCAGACGATCAACAACGAGATCCAAGGGGTCGACGTGCCCCTCAGTGAACCGATCCAGCCATGGATCGATCGCATCAACTGGGCGTACGGGTCCAAGATCCGGATGGAGTTCTGGGACAACAAGCTGTTCGTGGCGGTCCCGCTCGACGATGCGATTGCCGAGTCGCTCGACCTGATCGAGGGCCAGACGTACACCAACTGGCTGAACGTCGAGGACATCCTCGGGTGGACCCCGGGCGTGATCTTGCACTGGACCCCGGGACAAGGTTCGACGGAACTGCTCTACGCCAACGGCGAGATCTTCGACTCCGAACAGACCCTTGAATGGAACGGGGACCCCTTTGAGATCTACAAGGCCGATGGCACTGCAGCTGCCCCAGCCAGCACTCTCAAGCGGGTGCTCAAGGGGGTGAACAACACGGTGTTGATCTACGATTTCCAGCGCGCCCAGTGGCAGCCCATGGACACCGGACCCGACCTGAGTGTCCGGGAATGGTTCAAGCTGACCGTGGGGGGCGAGGAACGCCTCTTTGCCGCCGGCGAGGATGGACTGGTGTGGTGCTACGAGGCCACCGACAACGGCGACATGGTGTGGCATCCGCTGGCCGAGAGCGGGGTCAAGTATGCGGACATCGCGGCCCGGGCCCGGACGCGCGCCTACATGGGCGGGGCGGACGGTGTGAAGGCCGGCAATGCCGCCGCGATCGCCATTGCCACGTGGGACCCGACCTACTCGCTGTCGATCATCGCCGACGGTGTGAATGAATCCACGACGTTGGTGAACGCCCAGCGCCGGAGCCGGACCCGGTACATCAAGCCAGCCACGGCACTGGCGTGGGACCCGACCAACGTCAACGACGACTTCGAGACGCCGTGGCGCGAGGATTACTCGATCGCCCAGGACCCAGGCGACAATGACCTCCTGCTGGCCGATGGGACCAACTTCCTGCTGGCTGACGGATCGACCTCCTTGGTCACCGCCATCGACGAGATGGAACTTCACGACGGCGTGCCGTTTGACCGGTTGCAGGATCAATGGGTGCCGCTGCGGTTGTCCGGCCAGTGGGGACGATCGTTGCAACTGGAGATCACCAACACCACGGGCCGGATCACCCTCCGGAGCGTCAACCTCGACATGGAACGGGTGACCCGATCACTCGGCTTGAAAGTCTGATATGCCCCTGAGTCTTACCCTTGTGTGGGCGGTTCGCCCGCAGGACGGCGAGCGGTTCTCAATGAGCCGCTTCCGCGAGATCATGGACGGGCTGAGTGTTTCCCTCGAAGGAAGCCTTGGCAGCGCCGTGATCGGTACCGGGTCGATCACCAGCGACAAGCTCGCCGACACGTTGATCACCGGGTTGACCGATGCCACGCCGTTGGCCAGCGACACGCTGATGTTTCACTCGGCGGCCGCCGGTCAGCCCCGGGAATGCACGATCCAGAACGTGCTCGATCTTGGGTTCGGTGCGTTCTCGGCGGCGTCGACCCCGGCTCTGACTGATTTCGCCTTCGGCCTGGTCGGAGGCAACAACCGGAAGTACACCCTCGCCGATGGCCTCCGCGAAGCGATCAACGGCCAAACCGAACTGACCGGCGCCGCCTCCATCGACAAGGCCTCGGACTACGTGCTGGTCTACGACGCGAGCGCCGGGGCCGGCACCAACAAGAACCGCAAGACGCTGGTCAACGCCCTCGTTCAGTCGGTCACCAACACGCTGATCGCCGATGCGACGGCGGCCAGTTCGGTGGCGTCGTCGGACCTGCTGTTGATCAGCCAAAGCGGCACCCAGAAGCAGGCGACGGTGGCCCAGTTGCAGGCCGCCATTGGCAGCGGAGTAGCCAAGGCGTGGGCCAACATCACCGGGAACCAGAGTACCACCGCATTCTCCGGTGTAGCCTACACGGCGCCAAACACCCTCACGATCACCGGGCACGGACTCAGCAACGACGACGTGATCTGGACCACCGGAACGGGCAACGGACTGACCCAGTACGTGCCCTATTACGTGAGTGTCGTGGATGCCAACAACGTGAAGGTGGCCACCAGCAAGGCGAACCGGGCGGCCGGCACTTTCGTGACGATCACCACGTCGGGCGCCCACAACATCGTCAAGTGGACGTCGAACCCGGTGATCAACTCGTTCAACGTGGACGGAGTTTGCCCGGCGGGCACCAACGCCGGCAGCCTCGTGGTGGACTTCACCACGGACATGGCCAACGCCAATTTCGTGCCCACGGTGTCCGGGTTCTACTCCGGGGTTACCCCGGGATTCTTCTACTTGCACCCGTACGGGTTGGCGGTCGGCTCCGTCAGCATTCAACCGTACGACAGCGGCGGCCTGCCGTTGGCGGTCAACAAGGTGTTCCTCTCCATCTTCGGCACGTGAGGCCTGACTTCCATCTGGTGGCGCTGTTCATGCTCGAGTCCCGCCCGGACATCTTCCGGGAGTGGCCGTTCGAGAGTTTGCGCGACTGGCTCCAGGATCGCTGGAATCAACGGATGATGGTCGTGGTCGAGGAGGGACGGAACAACGTGATCGGCGTGGGCATTGGCTGGCGCGCCTGCAAGCCGGACATCGACGATCCGTGGACCCGCTGGGATGACCACGGCAACTGCCTGTATGTCTCCCAACTTCACGCCAAGACGCCTCAGGCGCTGGCGGTGATCCTTCAGCTGTTGGGCCAGCGGTGTCCGGATTGGCAGAAGCTGACCTTGTATGGCCGTCGCCACGGCAAACTGCGCCGCCTACCGCCGCAGTTTCTGACCCGGCTCAACCACTTCATTCAAACCCGAATCTGACCATGGACATCAGTGCTCCCCCGCCGCGGAACATCGCCCAGGAAGGCGCCGACACGTTGAAGAGCCAGATCGAACTGGCTCCCGATCAGTTCGCCGCCAAGGCGCAGTGGGATCCGCAGTACGTGGATCTCCAGAATGCCAACGTGCGCCGGACCCTGCTGGGCAACGGCACGGCGCCGGGCTTGCTCGACACGCTGGAGACGATCTCGCCCCGGTTGCAGGCTTCGTCGGACGCCGCCACCAGCGCCCAGCGCGAGCGCGACGTGGCCGATGTGGCACGCTTGGGGTCCAAGGCGACGGAAGCCATCCGCAGTGCCAATCCCGAGCTGACCGCCCTCCGTGCGCGCCTGATGAGCGACGCCACCGCCGGCCTCGATGCGGGCACGGGGTTGTCCGCCGAGGAAACCCGGCAGACCCAACAGCGGGCCCGGGCCGCCGCCTCGGCACGCGGGTTCGGCCTTGGTCCTTCGGATGCCATCAGCGAGGTGCTCGCTCTCGGCGATCGCGGGGCCGCCCGGCAGGCGCAACGCCAGACGTTCGCCCAGCAGGTGGCTGGATTCGAGGCGGCCAACACGACCGACCCGTTCATGGCGATTCTGGCCCGACCGTCTCAGGCGGGGGCCGCGGGCCAAAGCCTGCTGGGGCAGGGGGCCGGCAACATCGCCGCAGCTGGGGCGCAGAAGTTTGATCCGTTCAGCGCCTACGGATCGGACCTGAACAACACCAACTACAACGCCGACGCCGCCGCCCGCATTGCCTCGGGCAACGCCACGGCAGGTATCATCGGCGCCGGCCTCAGCGCCCTCTGACCATGTACACCGGAAGCCCCCAAAGTCCGCTGGCCCTGCTGCTCGGGACGCCCCAGTCGAGCGCCAACGTTCAGGAGAAAGCCGACCAGCTTGCCCAGCTGGGGCTCGGTGACTCCCTACTCGGCCGCGGAACCCAGGGCTATGCCGACCTGCTCGGTGCCCGGGATGCCTTGAAGTCCGGTGCCCGGGACTACGTGTCCAACAAGCTCGGCATGTCGGACGGTTCAAAGTGGGAACAGCTCAAGAGCCTGTGAAGATCCACCGCAAATTCGGATGCACCGGTCTGGCCATCGCCCTCCCGGGGCCGTGGCAGCTGGAGGTGTGGTTCTGCCCGCCGGGCACCGTGATCCCCATGCACGTGCATGATCGCATCCAGTCGTTCCTCGTGTTCCTCGGCGGCCGCATGATCTGGTGGAAGGACAACCTCGCCGGACGCCAGTTCACCTGGCGCGACATCGGCCGGGGGTTCCTCGTCAAACCCAACCGACGTCACGGGGCACTGACTGTTACGTGGGGCTTGTTTGCCAACCTCGAACGCTGGTCCGGACCCAAGACGTCGGCCTCCATCGACATCGCATGACGCTCGCAGAAATCATCAAGACGGCCGCCAACGGCAACGCCGACGCCGACGTGTTCCTCGTCGGCTGGCACGAGTATTGCCACCTGATCGACGACATCGTGGACCGAGATGCCAACGCCACACTGGCGATCGATGTGGGCGCCATGGCTGCGGCGCTCTACACCACACCGTTCTTCGTTGAGCACGCCGAGAAGCTGCGGCCCCTGATCCTGCTGATCACCTGCCTGTACCAGGATTCGGTGGAAATGGAAGGAGGCGAGACGTGGGAACGCCGGGTGGCGGATGTGATCCGGCACACCGGGGCCGACATGATCCGGGTGGTGGCGCTGATCACCGGCGGGTACCGGCACATGCGCCGCATCTCCCGCGATCTGCACTCGATCTGCTACCACGCCCACCACGACGCCGACGGGAACCCCTGCTGACCATGGTGCGCGACGTTCACATCAAGGTGCATTGCCCGACCGAGGACCATATCCAGATGGCTCGGATGGTGTTTCGCACGGTTCGGATCGGGTTTCCTCAGGCCCGGATTTGGGCCCATGCCGGCCACCTTCCCCCGGCAGTGATGAAGGAGATCGAGGCGTGCGGCGCCAAGTGTTACCCGGTGAGCCGGGTCGGCCACGACGAATGGCTGGAAAGCCTCCTGCAAGGGCTGGCCGATCCGTTCGTGGTGCTCGACACCGACGTGGTGTTCCACGAGGTGATCGAGGACTTCCAGCATGCGGGCCCGATGGCCGGCGCCTTCGAACCGCAGCACCACAACCCGGTGACGGACGCCGTGCATTGGGCGCGCCTGCATCCGTCGGTCCTGTTTGTCAACCCGAGGCTCATCCGCGAGCGACTGCGGGCGTGGTATTGCAAGCATTCGGGACCGGCCGTGCCAATGTTTGGCTACATGGTGCGCCAGCAGTGGCTGCCCCATCCATCCGGTCTGCATTTCGCGGACACCGCGTGCCTGCTGTACAACGCCATCGGGGGCGATCCCTTTCAGGAACCCATGCGGGACCGGTTCACCCACCTGCACTGTGGATCGTGGGCGGAGGTCGCAGGCAAATCGATCCCGGGGCTGCTCGATGCCCACACGTTGGCCATCGATAACCCGAAGGCCGTCCGCGGACTCTGGCGGAAATATGAACAGTTCTATGTCGACCACGCTGCCAACCCCGGAACCTCCCATTTCGTTCATGGATCGGGAGGGCAATCGCCATCCCCTTAAGGACGTGAAACCGTTCTTTGTTCCCAATTTCGTGGAAGCCACGCGCATCGCGGACGGTGTGCGAGTGGTGGTCCATCGCGACGAGTTCCTCCGCAAATCCAAAGGATAACCATGCCCTACGCCCCCGGTCAGCAATACGACTTCACGCCGCTCTACCAAGGGATAGCCAAGCTCGGCAGCAACATCGGCGACTTCCTCAAGCAGCGGTCGGAGGAGAACAAGCAGTTGCTCAACATGGACAAGGCGCTGACGGGCATGCGCCGTGCAGCGCCCAACGCCTTCGCCTCCCTGGATGAAGAGACCCTCCAGCAAATGGCGCCCCGGGACCGCGTGCAGCAGACGCTCGGCGTGCTCCAAGGGCACGCCCTCGACGCTGCCATGCAGGAGCGCAAGGCCAAGGCCTTGAACGGTGACCTCGTGAACGAGATCCTTGCGCAGCAGGCGACGGACAAGAGCCAGACGCTTTCGGCGGATGCGGACTTTCTGGCGGCGATCACTGGGCCGAGGCGTTCTCCCACCTTGTCCGGTGCCGTGTTGGACGCCATCTCGAAGGCGCCGCGGTCGCCGTTGGCGGGTCACATCCTGACCCAGATGGTGAACAACGAGACGCACCCGTCGGCCCGTGACGGAGAGATGCCGTGGAGCGGACCCGAGGTGGTCACCAAGACGGATGCCAGTGGCAAGCCGGTGCGCTTCGGTGTCACCGGGCCGAAACAAGCGGTGGTGCTGCCGGATCGCGAGGCGGACGCTGACGCCAAACTGCGGTACGCCGGGCAACTGCGGTCGCAGAAGCGGTCGCTGCTCGCATTGATCGGGGACCCTGCCAAGTACGGGAACGATGCGATGAAGCAGCGCATGATCGACGAAGTGGACGCGATCGATGAGGAGTTGAGCGGCCTTGGAATCAAGGTGCCGGGGAAATCCCCTGCGCCCGCTGGCGGATTGCCGCAGGCCGCCGGGGTGAAGCCCGGCACGATGGCCAAGCAAGGCGGCATGCTTTACCGGTTCGACGGAAAGAATTGGAACCCGGTCGGTCCTGCCAAATGAGCTTCGACCCGAACCAACCGTTTGAGATCGTCGACCAAGGGCCGCGCTTCGACCCGGCGGCTCCTTTCGAAATTGTGCCCGAGCCCACCCTGGGCGAGAAAGCCTCGCACGTGCTTGGCACGGTGGGCCGGGCGGCTGCCGACACGGTGGCCGCGTTCCCGGACATGATCTCCACCCTCGCAGAGCGGACGGACGCGAGGTTGGAGCAGGGCAACTGGATGCGCAGCAATGATCCCAAGCATCCAGGCCGGGAGAACTACGCCACCGCCAAGATCGCCCAGATCATCCGCGACTCCGCCAACAACATCCTGCCGGCGCCCGACCCCCGGATGTCGGATTCGTTTTGGCTGACGGACGTGCCATCGGCGGTTGGTACCGCAGGTGCCATGATTGCCGGGGGTGGGGCTGCCGCTGGTGTCACCCGGGCCGCCGGCTTGGGTGCGGTGGCCGCCAGTTCCGCCGCGGTCGCCGCCGGCACGGGCATGGGATTCGCCGCCGAATTCGAAGACGCATTCGACCGGGCCACCCGGTTGGGTCAATCGCCCGACGAGGCGCTCGCCCGATCGCTCGGGTACGCCACCGTGGCGGCCATGATCGAGAACAAGCTCGGGGCCGGGCGCATGCTGCGCCGGTATTTCCCGGGCGCCGGCGATGCCTTCGCCACCCTCAACGCCAAGGGCGTAGCTCCCAACATCGCCAAGGACTTGGTGGCCGGATTCGCCGAGGAGGCATCGCAACGGTTGGCCCAGAACGCCATCGTCGCTGGGCAGTTGAATACCGAGGGTGCGTGGCGCGAGGGTGCCGCGGGCGCCGTTGCCCAGGCGGCGTTCGGGTTGCCGGCCTCGTTCGCTCATCGCCACGGGAACACTGCGACCGCCGATCCGTTGGCGGAACTTCCCGACGTGCCGCCGCCGCAGGAGCTGGGACCCACCCCGGGAGTCGAAGACGACTTCCGGATGGAGTACACCGCCGGGGAGGATCCGTCCGCGTACGCTCCGCCCCTGCCCGAGCCTGCCCAGGTGGCCGAGGGAACACCGGTGCCGGACGAGACCACCGATCCGGAAACGCCGATGCCCTCGGCAGTGTCGAGGTCATCCGACGAGGAAGGGTCGATGGGAATTCCAATGGACCCCAATGCGGACGCGGCCGTGACGGGAAATCCCGCAACGGAAGGCACCCAAGGAACTCCCGATATCGGGAATCCGATTTCGGCCCCGGTCGCGGATGTCGCTTTCGGCCAGCAGTCGCAGGCGGGTCTCGAGGAATTGGCCCCGGTCGAGGACTGGAGCCCGGTGATCTCCGAGGCCAAGGGCAAGAAGGTCACCATGACTGTGGATGTCGGCGAAGGCGAAACCCAGTCAGTCGAGATGTCGGCGCCCCGGGCCATCAAGCGCCAGCGGGCCGTCGTCGATGTGCTCGACCAGATCCGGAACTGTCTCACCAAATGAAACTTGATCGCGAAGAGGACAAGGCATTGATCGGCACGGCATTGACACGCAAGCAGGGGCTCGACCGGGCATTCGTGGAGAAGCAGGTCACCCGTCTGATCGATGCGCTGCGGTCGCTCATCCAGCTCGAACGGCAGGAGAAGAGCGACGAGGCCAAGGAGCCGGAGACGCCCATCCACATCACGGTGCCGCCGGTGCAGGTGATCCAGCGCGATCCGCCGCCCCGGCCCCGCCAGTACCGGTTCCGCATCGAGCGCGACGGCGCCGGCCGGATCAAGGAAGTGATCGCCACCGCCGAGGACTGACATGGCGTGGGCTCCCACATTGCTGTCGGGACTCGAGCTGTGGCTCGACGCCGCCACGGCCGGCAGTGTCGACGGCACGCCCGTTGCCACGTGGTCGGACCTTTCCGGCTGCGGGCATCATGTCACCCAGGCAGCGGGCGCCCGACAGCCGTTGTGGAAAGCCAACCAGCAAGGGGGCCTGCCGGCGGTGGTGTTCGATGGGTCCAATGATTTCATGGCGTCGGCGGCGTACGCCTTTCCAACGGCCACGGCCACGTTGTTCGCCATTGCTTTCACGCCATCGACCGTGGGCGGGTCCGTCGTGGTGTTTGGTCCTGATTCGGAGGCGGTCAGCGGATTTGGGCTCACCCTCAATGGCGGTGGCGCCGGCAAGCTGAATGCCTCGTCGGTCGGAAATGTCGGGTTGAGTTCGTTCTACTCGACCACAGTGCCCAAGCTGGCGTGGCACCTGATGGGTGGCATCTTTGATCGCACGCTGGCGAGTGGCGAAACCACCACCAATGTCGACGGCGTGCTGACCGGCTCGCAGATCAGCAATCTCGACAACACGGATTCCACATACGGTACTAAATCGTGGTCTGTCGGAGCCGGTTCCGGAGGGGCCCGGGTCGGCAATGTGTCCATCGGCGAAGTGGTGGCGTACAACCGCGTGTTGTCGACCATCGAACGCCAGACCGTCGAGGGGTACCTGATGTGGCGCTGGGGATTGCAGGCGCTCCTGCCGGCGGGTCATCCGTACCAGTTCTTTCCGCCGGGATCGTCGGGCACCGATGGCCCGGAGGATCGCCTCGCCGCCAATCGTAGGCAGGACCAGCTGGCCCGCCTGCGCGACGACGAGGAGTGTCTCGAAGCGGTGTTCCGTACTTTTGCCACCTTATGCCACTGATCGACTGCATCACGCGCGCCGGCAAGGCGTTGCCCAAGGCCATCGCGGATGACCTGATGGAACGCCACGACAAGCTGGTGGAAGCCGGCTACACGACCGAGCGCGCCGCGCAGGAGGCCCTCGGGATTGTCCGGCAGGAGTCGGTGCGGGATCTGGACACGATGCTGAATCAACTGGGGTTGAAGCGCCCGGAATTGGTCAGCCAGCAGACGTTGGCCGAGCGGGCGATCACGCGCATCGAAGGCATGGAGAATGCCATTCGGCAGGGAACGTACTCCGATCCGTTCCTCCTGACGCCGTTTGCCCTCGCTGTGCTCAAGGCGGCCAAGCTCAGCATCAAGGCAGGCCAGAAGGTGGCCGAGGCGGTCCGCGCCGCCATCCAGAGCGTCCGGTCCCAGATGCCCGACGCCGCCGACTCGGATCGCGATGTCGAGCAGGCGCTCGTCAAGGCCCTGACGCTGCCCGAGCGCCAGCATGCGCAGAAGATCGAGGCCGCCACCGACGTGTCGCCGGCCATCAAGGAGCTGATCGGCAATCGCACGTACCAGATCATGCCCGAGCACGAGGCCGAACGGCAGGCTCGGGCGGTGATCGAGCGCGTGGGGGGCGTGACCGAGGCGATGCTGGCCTTTGCCGACCGCAACAACGGAATGCACGAGGCGGTCCGGACGAAGCTGGGGACGTTGATCCTCAAGGAATCCGCCGGCGCCGAGCAGCGCGCCCGGGCCGCCGGCAAGGTGGCTGAGGCCGACGCGATCGCCGAGGCGGCCGCCCGGTTCATCGACCAGCAGGTGTTGCCCCGCAGCACCGAAGTCGCCCAGGCGCTGCAAGCCTTTGCCGACTTCGGCTCCCTGACCCCGGCCGGTCACGTCCGGTACTACAAGCGGATCCTCTCGCAGGCGCAGGAGGCGGCACAGCGACGGTTTGGGACGCTCTCGAACTGGATCGCCGACCAGATGCGCAAGGCCAACGAGTGGACGCTGGGCCAGATGGTAGGCGACCGCGGCTTTCAGGATGCTGTGCGGACGGCCATCGACCAGACGATCGCGGACTCGCCCGAGGTGCAGGACGGGATTCGCAAGGAGGTGGCCGACGAGTTCGGGTCCATGGGGCCCATGGTGGACGACCATTACTCGGGCAAGCAGCCGGGCACGTTGGAGGACAAGCTCGCCCAGCAGGGGGTTCCTGATCCCAAGGGGACGGCGGCCAAGATCGAGAAGCGATGGAGGGAAGGGGTCGACAACCGCAAGCGCACCATCCGCCAACGGATCGCCGCCCAGCGCCGCGGGGCCCTCGCCACCACCGACCTCGACACGCTCATCCGCCGGAAGCTGACCATGCTCCGGATGAAGCTCTCGGAAGTGGTCAAGCGCCATTACCTGGAGCAGGCCGCCACGGGGCGCCGCATTGCCGACGCCCTCGTGCAGGATGCCGGCCTCACGGGATCGGCGGCGCAAATGCTGGCGGCCTCGATCCAGGCGCGATTCACCAAGCTCGCCACCGCCCGCAAACAAGCGATCCTTACCCGCCTCACCACGCCTCAGGCCAAGCGGTTCGTCGCGAAGGGTGTGGCGGATCGGATCATCGAGTTCTCGAACCTCGGCGGGTTCAGCCAGGAACAGTTCTGGTCGGCCATCGCAGAGAAGTTCGGACTGCCGGCCTACAACTCGGCCACGGCGGCGGAAATCGTCAAGCGATCGAACGCTCTACAGCTCCTTCCCGAGGGTTCCGTTCAGCGCCTGCAAGCGACGCAGGAGCTGATGAACTTCATCGCCAAGACCAAGGGCGTGGATGTCGCCGATCTGGCGTGGTCGTTCTGGTACGCCAACACCTTGTCGGGTCCGCTAACGCACTTCGTCAACGCCCTCAGCAACGCGCAATCGCTGGCGCTCAACCTCGGGGTGTCGATGGTGCGACATCCAACGGAGGTTCCCCGCATCCTCGAATCGGCGGCCAACGGCTTTCGCCAAGGCATGTCGGAGGCAGCCAACACGCTGCGCACCGGGTTCTCGGCGGTGAAGGGGGACAAGGTCGAGGCACAAGGCGCCCTGGAATTGAAGCAGTGGACCGGCTGGGCCAAGCCGCTCAACGCGTGGAAGTACGTGGGCCGGGCGCTCGCCGCCGCGGACGTGGCATTCTACATGCCCGCCCGGGAAGCCCAGGCCGCCACGCTGGCGCGGACGATCGCCAAGGCGGAGGGCTTGAGTGGCAACGCGCTGGAGGTCCGGGTCAGTCAATTGCTCGGACTGCGCGATCAAGCCGGCAACGATCTCCGGGCCGAGGCGGAGGCCATGGCGCTGGTCGAGGCCGGCGATCTCGAGAACGTCGGCCAACGTCCGGACGCCAACTGGCGCGCCCGACGCATTGCCCAGATCCTCGACCGGGGTCGGCTGCCGGAACTCCGGGAGCAGGCCCATCAGTACGCCCTGCGCGCGACGTTCAACAACAAGCCGTACGGGCTGCTAGGGGTGGTCGCCGAGGCTTTCAACCATGCCCGGCGGAATTCCAAGGCGATCAACTTCGTGGTGCCGTTCGTGAACGTGGTGGCGAACGTGACCAACGAGAGCCTGAATTACACCCCGGTCGGCACGTTCCGGGCGATCCTTGGGCACGGTGGGCAGGTGGGCAACTGGCGGTTCGGAGGCGAATTGTACGGCCGACCCGCCACCGCCACCGACGTGGCCGACCTGCACGCCAAGGCGGCCCTCGGCACGGCGTTGCTCGGCGGCCTGGTCGCACTGGCGGCCGAGGGGGTCGGCCACGAGGACGACGACGAGCGATTCCAGCTCTACGGCGCCGGACCCGACGATGCAGCCAAGCGCAACCAGCTGCGGGAGACCGGCTGGATCCCGTACAGCATCCGGCTCGGGGGCAAGTGGTACAGCTACGGGAACAGCCCGCTGGCAATCCCGCTGTCGATCGGCGGCAATTACCTGGACGCGACCCGGTACGGGAAGCTGGACAAGGTCGACGCGCTCGACCGTGTGGGCTGGGCCATCCTGGAAGCCGGACACGTCATCACCCAGCAGTCGTTCCTGGACAGCGCGTCGGGGTTGTTTGGGGCGCTCGATCGCAATAGCCCGAACCGGTCGGCCGACCGCATCCTGCAAGAGGCCAGCCGGAGCGCCACGTCGTTCGTGGTGCCCAATGCCTTGCGCCAGATCGACCGGATGTTCGATCCCAAGGTGTACGATTCGACCGGGGTGCAAGGGGCCCTCGTCAGCGGCATCCCGTTCGTCCGGGCCATGAACCGACCGGCGCTCAACGCCCTCGGGGAACCGGTGTCGAGGAGTCCCATGGCGCGTCTGTTGAGCGCCGAGGGTGGCGACCGGTTGTGGAAGGTCATGGCGGCCAAGCAGGCGTGGGTGACCGTGCCCTCGGCCCGCGATGGCCTGACGCCGGACAACGTCTACGAGATCACGGCCAAGCGGGGGCCGATGCTGCGGGCGCAACTGGAGGCTGCGCTGCCGGCCATCCAACGCCTGGACAACGAGCAAGCGCGGAAGCTGGTGCTGAGGATCTCGGAGAGCGCCACCAAGTCGGCCGAAGCCCAGCTGAAGCTGCTACCGAGCCAGCGCAAGGCGGCCGAGCGGGCCGCCGGTAAGTAGCATTCCGTGTAGCGCGAGGCTGTTTGAATGTGGAAGTGCTTGGTGCGGAAGCTGTCGCGTTTCACAGCGACCAGCTTTCGAGTCAGGTGCCTTCAACCACTCAGCCACCTCTCCGAATTGACTCAACCGCAAGCACTTGCGAACCAAGCGTCCTAAGCACCAACGGCTTGCGACACGCTACCACCCCCGTTTTGTGTGTCAAATGTAGTCTCGGTGATGACATTTGACGGCATTTGAGACGCACCGCCCGATGTAGCATTCCCTGTAGCACCGCCGGGAAAGGACACGATCTGGGGCGTGTCGCTCACCGCCGGCAGGTGTCGCCACGCCGGCACTCCTTCCGGGCAGCGCCAGCCGAATCGGCCATCTCCAACGCAGTCGTCCCCGAAGGCGTAAGTGGACTTCACGATGGAAGCCCCGGTGCGCTCGCCGAGTTCGTCGGCGATCTGGGCGTAGCCGGTGCCTTGGCTCAGCCGGACCCGGACGTAATAGGCCCGCATGGCATGGGGACGGCGCCGAGGCAGGCCCAATGCCCGGGCTGCGGCGGTCAAATCGCGGCTCAGTCGGGATTCCTTGCTCTCGCCAAACGCGGCCAAGGGGTGTTCTGGGGCGTCGGGATCGGGAAACAGCCACGGGGTGGAGGGCCACCGTTGCAGCACGTAGGCATCCCAAGCGGCAAGGAATTGGGCGAGGTCGGGGTGGATGACGACCGCGGGGTTGATCCCCCGCTTGCTGCGCGCGATGGCCAGCTTGGTGACGATCGGCCCCGCGGCGTGCTGCACCTGGTAGCGGGCGCCGGGTTGGTGGCGGCCGGCCACCATGCCCGCCTGCCGCCGCAGGGCGCCGGGCTCACCGGGCCGCAGGCCGGTCATGGCTTGGAAGAGGAGTTGGGCGCCGCTGCACGCGGTGTCGGGATCGGCCATGAGGTGGCCGCACAGGCGGTGGAGTTCGGCGGCATCGTGGGGCATATCTTCCGGGCAGTGGCGGATGTTCTCGCTCTTGCGGAAGCGGGGGCGACCGGTGAAGGGATTGGAGCGGATGCGCTCATCGGCCACGGCCCATTGGCAGAGGTTGGAGAGCGCGACCAGCTGGAGGTCGGTGGATCGGTCGCCGCTCTCCTCGCCGGTGGCTTGGGAACGGCGCCACGCGGCGAAATCCTTGATCTGGCGTTGTCCGACGGCGCCGGGGTCGCGTTCGGACCAGTATTTGAGGGCGGCGTCGATGAACGGGCGGAGGCGGTTTTGACGGGGTGTGGTGCGAGGGGTGCCATCGGGCACGGGCATTCCCAGCTGGATCCAGTCTTCGGCCAACGTGCCAAGGGTGAGGCGGGCGCGCTGGGCGGTGGTGGCCCGCAGGGTGGCGTAGCGATCGCCGCCGGCGGCCGCGGCGTTCAGTTCGTCGAGGGCGTTGCGCAGGGCGGCCACTATCCCATCCGGGGTCCACGGCGGCGGAGCCGCAGGGCTCACGGCTTTCCAGACATCGGATTCCCCGGAGCGGTACCGGAGAAGCCACGAGGCATCGGCGCCGTTCCCGGTCCGCTTGCGCAGCTGGGCATCGAGCGGACCGCCACGGTGGCGGGCGAATCGAACGCGCAGGGCCTTGCCTTCGCCATCGCGCTCACTGACTTCGTACAGGTGTCCGGGGTATCCGGGGATGGGTTTCATGCTTAGTTCCAGATCCAATTGTTGACCACCCATCCATCTTTGCCTTGCTCAAAGGTTACCCACAGCCTCTGCCCTTGGTTTCTGTACTCCCAAATTGTTGCCACCCACGGCGTCCCTAAACTGGCCCCAGCTGTGCGGACTTCGGTGCGGTATGGTGGCCCCAGCAAATCTGTCACTTGTGACTGGGTTTGCCCAATTTCGAGCTGCGATGCCATCAGCCGGAATCGGCGTTCCAATAGCTTGGCCGCCCGGGCTTCATCGATAGCAGATTGATCCGGCTTGGGTGTACTGCACCCGAACCCAAGGCATAGGACAGCCATTGTCCAATACCTTGATTTAAGTATGCGCATGCTCACCGAGGAGGAACGTGCGCAACTGGCTGAGGAGATCCAACGAGTCACATCAGGCCGACCATGGGATGATCGACTCAGGATGGCAGAAGCGTGGGATTTCATGGCTTCCGAGGTGCGGAGGTTGGCTTTTTTTTGGGCGCAACCAACGCCCCCGCCGTCGCAGCTGCCTGGGCGGCCGCAGCAACTGGAGCTGGCGCTTCGGTGACTCGATACGGCGGAGCCGCCTCACCGGCGGATGATGTGCGAGCTTTCCAGTCCTCTCGGATCAGGTGCTCGATGTAGTCCGAGAAACTCCGGAAATTCTCGGCGTCGGCCGCTGCTTGGGCCTCGCGATACAAGCGTTCGGAGATGCTGATGGATGTGCGGATCGTACTCACACCGCAGTTTCCAGCTTCGCGTCGCGGCGAATCAATGCCTGAACGTAGTCGGAGAACGAGCTGTAGCCGGTCTGGCGCTGCTGCTCTGATCCCAAACGTAATATCATCTCGGGCATGCTGATGGACGTACGGGCCAGCGACACCAATGCCCTCTGGCGCTTCGCGGGTTTTGTGCCGTGTTCAATCATGCGCCGAAAGTAATACATTCCACACACGAACGGTCAATTGCATTTTGTTGTTGACGTTTGCGCAATTCGTAATACTAGTTGCGCAGAACGTATGACGAAGCGCACAACGAGGGTCAAACGTACGTCGATCGTGATGCCGTTGGATGTGTACCAGAAGGGCACCAAACTGGCGGAACAGGATCGGCGTTCCTTCAACAACTACATGGTCCTGTTGGTCGAGCGGGCGATTGCTGATCGGATCACCCCACCAGCCCCCACCCCAACCAAGGAAGGCGAGGTGGTCGGATGAACTCGTGGATGGACCTGCCGACCTATCAGGGCTGTCGCACGCCGATCCCTGCCGGTGCCCGGTGCCGCATCGTCGATGCCGGACCCGCCACCGGCCGCGTTGTGACCGTGGTGTGTCCGTTGGTGCCGACCGCCAATGGCACTTTGGTCCCCGGCGAATTCAATCTGTCGGGCACCCAATTCTGGCGCATCCAATCCGCCGATGGGACCACGGGTGAGATCGCCCGGGCTCACCTTTCGCGCCCCATCAAGAAAGGCGAGGTGGCCTCGTGATCGCTCCTTTCGAAGGCCAGTGGGTCGTGGTCGAGGCCTCGATCGTCTCGGGCCGTGACCAGACCACCCAATTTCCCTTGGTCGGCCGCGTGCAGTATCGGGCCGGCGATTGGGCCCAGCCCGATGGGTACTCCGTCCGATCGCATCCGTCTGAGGTCGTCCACATCCACCGCTCTGTCCCCACCACCGGCCGCGCTCCGTTCGCGGTCATCCCAATGGAGGTCGCATGAGAGTCGCCGGAATCATCATCAGTGTGGGCCTGATCATCTCGGGCATCGTCGCCTTGGCCATGTGCATGGCCAATGACCCCAAGCACGCGCTAATCGCCGTGGCCTCAGCCGTGGGCGCCTTTGCCGCTGCCACGGCGTCGTTGAAATGGGGGCGCTCATGACCACCACCGGAATCATCATCTGCACCCTGTCCGCGGCTTCGGCCTTCGGCGCCGTGATCGGCGGTTGCATTCTGGTCGCCAATCGGTGGGCAGAGCGGCAGGCGGACGAATTTTTGCGGGGACTGCTGGCTCGTGACAGGGAGTTTGAGGATTTCTCCCTGGGGTGTGCTGCCGCCAGCGGTCCCCACCAATTTGCGGGCGGTGCCCGGGAGCAATCGCAAGCCGTACCGGTGGCCCAAGGTAAAGCGCAACACTCACTCGCGTGCGCTGGGTGGCCGATCGGCATTACCTCCATGACACCCCCCCGGCAGCGGAGCAACCGCTGCACTCCCACGCCGCCCGCAATCGTTTCCAGCCTGATCCGCAGCCGCGCGCTGCGCCGCATCTGATGGCTGAGTCAATTCCCACCGCCGTGAGAGTCCCGCTGCATGTGCATGCATCGGATGGCCGCGGCTCAGGGCGAGGCAGACACCTGGCACAGGTGATCGGACCGTCCCGCTCGCGCTGAGGGTAAATGTCGGCCACGGACGGTCGTGGCCGACGAAATCACCGATGACACCATGATCAATCTGTCGCCACGAGAAGCTGAGATCCTCGCTCTGATCCGAGCAGGCAAGCGATCCAAGGAGATCGCCGCTGAATTGGGAATTGCGCTGAACACTGTGCACGCCCACCGCCGCAACATGATCGAGAAGGCTAGTGCCAGATCGATGTTGCAGGTGATCGCTGCAATCGATTCAGCAGCCACGCTGGATGGACAGACTGTGCCCGCGAAATGATCTCCCCTGATCAAAGGAATTCTCCGTCCGCACTCTCCCGAATTGGGGAAGTAACGGCTGGCCGCAACGTGCGGGAAGGCACGGCCCGGAAGTCTGGAGTCCGAAATTGCGCGAACGTCAACACTACAGCCAGACGTGACGTGACAGCCGGGAGAGACCGGCAAATTTTGAGCGCGTTTGGATACGTCCAAGAAACGACACCGGTAACGCCTTGGACGTGGGAATGCCAAGTTGCGGGCTCGATCCCCGCCGCGCTCACCAATTTGCAGCGTCCGACTCGTTGCCCCCACAGCGCGAAAGCTCGGTGGGGTCTGCCATCCGTGAGGACGCAGGATCGGGCGCTGCATTTCCATTTTATCGGGATAGACGGGCGCCGACCGGATCGCGACCGAGTCCGCCGTGGAACGAATGGGCATCGGATGACTTTGCCCTCGTGAAATCCCCGAGCTATTTGCCATGACTTCCCCCGATCCCATCCAGGTGCTGGCTGCCGCTCGGACGCTGTCCGATGCCGGCTGGTCGATCACCTGTCCGGGCCTCGATCGCCTGCGCGCTGTGTCGATCACCCAGGCCGCCGAGGCCCTCGGGTTTGATCGCCGGAAGGTGGCCCAGCTGGTCGAGCGTGGGGAATTCCCCGGCGCTCGCAGGATCGATGGTGATGTGCGCATCCCCGTCGCCGACCTGGCTGCATGGTGGGATCGCCAGCCGGCCGCCGCCTCATTTTCGAATTTGGCCGCTGCATGAGCACCACAGCTCAGATCGATCTTGCCGCATTCGCTGCCGAGATGGAGCGCCAGCCAGAGTTGTTTTCTGCCGACTGCATCCCCGTCGAGATCGCCACAGTGGCCGCCGCCAAGGTTTTCGTTCATTCCGGAAAGATCACCTGCCGCGACGAGGCCAGAGCGGCCACGATTGCGGTGGTCTACCAGCAGACCGGAAGCAAGCGTCGCACTGCCGAGCTGTGCAAGTGCAGCCGGCACACCATCGACGCTGTCCTGGCTGAGATGGAGGCAGGTGGCAAGTTGGCACCGCTTAAAGATAGACTCCCGACGCTGCTGGCGACCGCCGCCGCCGAGGCAGCCGAGTGGATCCGGGAAATCATCGAGGAGCGCGCCATCAGCCCCGAGCACGCCGCGACCCTCAAAGCTCTAGGGGTTGTGGCCGGGATTGGGGCCGACAAAGTGGCCGCCGCGCCGCCGACCGAGCACCGGCACGTCCACGTCCACGTCTCCGAGGTCGAGGACTCAGCCCGCCGGTACCAGGACATGCTCTCGATCCGTCCACCTGACATGGTCT
>ERZ724521.47-NODE-47-length-42063-cov-8.629642_pt1 | contig 42063 bp, 39 predicted proteins | sample MGYA00376054_ERZ724521 | MGnify/ENA primary metagenome ERZ724521 (study PRJEB28724, sample SAMN07190883) | activated sludge metagenome | isolation source: activated sludge of sewage treatment plant in Hong Hong | place: Hong Kong | collected 2016-03-17 ... | reverse complement strand
CTTTTGGCCACATGGCGCACTCAACTCCGATCTCGAATCGGCGGCCCGGATCGAAATCGGAGTTGGGTGCGCTATTTGCCGATAACTCCCGCCTCGAATCCCCCCCCCCCGAGATTCCAACCCGCTCCCCCTTCACCAGCCCCTGCCGGCTTCAAGGTGACGCAGGTTTGCGACCTCTCCGGTGGCAAACCTGCGGCACCTTCGAAAAACACACCCGGCACGTCTCGAGGTGCCGCGCATTCAGGACCGTTACGGGCTTAAACGTGCGGCACCTGCGAGCAACCCAGGTGTTGCAGGTCCGGCGGGTTGAAGCTGGAAGCGGGGCGAAGCTTGCCGGCTGCAGTTAGTTTTCCCGCATGGGATATGAGACTCGTTGTCTGATTGGTGGAGAGTTCGTTGAGGGAGAAGGCGCCTCGATCGAGGTTGAGAACCCGGCTTCCGAGGAGATCGTCGCGACCGTTGGTTCGGCTTCGCTGGAGCAGCTTGACCTCGCCGTCGCCAAGGCGACCGAGGCGAAGGCCAGCTGGGGCGGGATGCCGGCCGTTGACCGGGCTCCTCTGCTGCACGGGATCGCCGCGGCCCTGCGCGAGAAGACCGACGAACTCGCGCTGCTGATGACCACCGAGATCGGCCGGCCGCTTTCCGAGTCGGCGGACGAGGTCGAATGGTGCGCGGCCTGCTTCGACTACTACGCGGAGGTCGCCCGTTCGGAGATCGGACGCGTGATCCCGCCGATCGAGGCCTCGCAGTTCTCGGTCGTGGTCAAGGAGCCACACGGGGTGGTCGGCTGCATCGTGCCGTGGAACTTCCCCCTCCTCTTGCTGGTCTGGAAGGTGGCCCCGGCCCTGGCCGCGGGCAACACGATCGTGGCCAAGCCCTCCGAGCTGACTCCCCTCTCGACCCTCGCGATCGCCGAGGTCTTTTCGGAGCTGCCGGACGGCACGGTGAACCTGCTGGCGGGAGCTGGCGATGTCGGCGCCGGGATCTCCGGCCATCCCGGGATCGACTGCGTCGCATTTACCGGTTCGGTTGCCACCGGCCGGAAGGTCGGCGTCGCGGCTGCTTCCCGCAATGCCCGGGTCAACCTCGAGATGGGCGGCAAGGACCCGTTCATCGTCTGCGATGACATCGGCACCGACGGGCTCGAGGTTGCCGCCCGTGGCGGTGCCTGGGCGGCCTTTCTGAACGCCGGCCAGGTCTGCACCTCATCCGAGCGCTTCTACGTGATGGAGTCGGTCTTCGACGAGTACGTGAGCGCCTTCGTCGAGCACACCAGGTCGCTAGTGATCGGCGATCCGCTGGAGTCGGCGACCGACCTCGGGCCGATGGTCTCCGCCACCCAGCGCGGCAAGGCGCTGGGCCAGGTCGAGGACGCTGTCGCCGGGGGAGCCGAACTGCTCACCGGTGGAGGAAATGCCGGATTCGGGAAGGGCCATTACCTCGAGCCCTGTGTGCTGACCGGGGTTGACGCCGCGGCCGATCTGCTCCGCGAAGAGACTTTCGGGCCGGTCGCGCCGATCGTGCCGGTCAAGGACCTCGACGAGGCGATCGCGCTCGCCAACGGCCTCGACTTCGGCCTCGGCGCGAACATCTACACCCGCGACCTTAAGCGGGCGATCCGCTGCGTGAAGGAGGTCCGGGCAGGTTCGGTCTGGATCAACGACCCCCTGACCGACAATGACGCCGGACCCTTCGGCGGCTTCAAGAACTCAGGTATCGGCCGCGAGCTCGGCACCGAGGGTCTAGACGCCTTCCGCGAAGCCAAGCATGCCCACATCGACACCGAGATCGAAGTCAAGGACTGGTGGTACCCCTACGGGTGATCCCGGGCGGGGCCGCTTCCCTGCCGGTTCAGGAAGTGGCGCCGGTGGTGCCGGTGCTGCCCGCCGGTCCGGTGGTGCCGGTCGTGCCCGAGGCCCCGGAGCTGCCACAGGTTTCGAAGCCGAAGCCGTCGGTCAGCTGGTAGTACTGGCCGGCCAGAATCGAAGCCTTCTTGCCCGCGGAGATCATCGCGTCCTTGTCACCCGAGGCAATCGCATCGGCTGCCTCCTTCGCGATGTCGACGCGCTGCCGGCCGAGGTCGATGATCTGGGTCACCGTGGTCTGATCGGCAGTCGGGGCGGTCAGGCCCTCGAGTTCATCGAGCATGGCGGAGAAATCCGCGGCCTGGTCCTCAAAGTCCTGGGCGGCATCCTCGAGCTCGCCGTTCCCGATCGCCTGGTTGAACTGTTGCTCGAGTGTGGCCGAAGTTGGCTGGTACTGGGCGCAGATCGCGTCAGCGTCAGCGATGAAGCCCTCCCGCGAGAGGTCTTCTTCACTGGAGCCCCCGCCACAGCCGGCCAGCAAGGCGATCGAAAGAGCGCAGAGAAACGCGGCCGGGATGAACCGCGAAGCGCGGGTTGTGTCAGAGGGGAGATTCACCATCGGCAGCCTATCTCCGGACCCGGCGCGGCCGTCAATAGACTCGTTGCCATGTCTAACGGTCAGGACAGAACTCCTTATGTCGACGCGCTGCTCGCCTTTGCCCAGAGTGATCCGGGCAGGTTCAACGTGCCAGGTCATCAGGGCGGGATCGGTGCGGATCCCCTGCTGCACCAGCTGGTCGGGCAAACCGGCCTTTCCGATGACATCCCCGGACTGATCGAGGGCATCGACGTTGGTGATCCGAATCCGTTCCAGGAGGCCCAGGCGCTGGCCGCCGGAGCATGGGGCGCGAAGCGGACCTGGTTTCTGATCAACGGGGCCTCGCAGGGCAACCAGGCGATGTGCCTGGCGGTCGCCCACATGGGCGGGGAGCTGGTGGTCCAGCGGAACGTCCACTCCTCGGTCATCGACGGCATGATCATGGCCGGGTTGAAGCCAACCTTCGCCGCCCCGGAGCTTGACCCGGACCTCGGCGTCGCGCATTGCCTGACTCCCGACGACCTGGCCGAGGCGCTGGACCGCTGCCCGGATGCGAGTGCGGCGGTGGTCGTCTCACCCACCTACTTCGGGGCCTGCGCCGACATCTCCGGACTGGCGGAGGTCGCCCACAGCCGCGGCGTTCCCCTGGTTGCCGACGAAGCCTGGGGGGCCCACCTCCACTTTCACCCTGACCTGCCGCCCAGCGCGATCGAGAGCGGCGCCGACCTGGTCATTTCCTCCACCCACAAGATCGTTGGCAGCCTGACCCAGTCGGCGATGATCCACCTCGCCACCGACCGTTTTGACCAGGCGATCATCGACCGCTGCATTTCGATGACCGAGTCAACCAGCCCGAACTCGCTGCTTTGCGGTTCGCTCGATGCCGCCCGGCGGCAGGCCGCCATCCATGGCGAGCGGTTGCTCGGGGAGACGATCGAAGTTCTGGTCGAGGCACGGGAAGAGATCCGCTCGATCCCCGGCCTCGACGTGCTCGACGAAAGGCTGCTTGAGCGCAAGAGCGTGGTCGGCTGGGATCCCCTCCGGCTGACCATCGACGTCCGGGGAACCGGAAGCACCGGGTACCACATCGCCGAGCTGGCCCGGGACCTGGCCGGAGTCAATCTCGAACTGGCCTCGGACACGGTCGCCGTCGCCGTATTCGGCATGGGGACGGGCACCGCCCAGCGGGCCCGCCGCCTGATCGACGGCGTCCTCACCGCCCTCGAGGCGATCGAGGCCGAACCGGTCCAGGAGAAGCCGGAGTTCGCGCCGCCCCCGCTCTGGGGCGATCCCGCGATGACTCCCCGGGACGCGTTCCTCGGCAAGCAGGAAGTTGTGCCCTTCTCGGAAGCTGAGGGCCGGATTGCTGCCGAACCGCTTGCCACCTATCCGCCCGGGATCCCCAACGTCCTGCCCGGCGAGCGGCTGACCCGCGAGACCCTCGACTACATCACTGACTCGGTCGACCACGGGGGCTACGTGCGAGGTGCGGCGGACCGCGAGCTGACCACGCTCCGGGTTATCGCTGAATGAGCGAGGTCCTGCCCGGGCCGGGTTCGAACATCGCGCTTCGGACCCTGCCCAACCTGCGCGACCTGGGTGGATACTCGACCGGGGACGGCAGCGTCGTAAAGCGGGGCCTGCTTTACCGGTCGGTGCTTCTGGGCCGGCTCAGTGACGAAGACGTGGCGCGGGTCCGCGAGCTGGACCTGCAGGTGATCTTCGATTTCCGGACCGCGGCCGAGCACCGGGCGACGCCGGACCGGGACGTCGGCGCCAGGACGATCAACCTCGACGTGCTCGCCGACCGGACCGGCGAAGGCCCGGCCAGCCTGCTCTCGAAGATGGACGACCCGGAGGCAATCAAGGCGGCGCTGACCGACGGGCGTGGCGCCGGCCTGATGCGCACCGCCTACCGGGAACTGATCGAACTTCCCTCGGCAACAAGGTCCTACAGCGCTTTCTTCACCGAAGTCGCGACCGCCGATTCGCTGCCCGCCCTCTTTCACTGCACTACCGGCAAGGACCGCACCGGCTGGGCGGCGGCCGCAACCCTGCTCTTCCTCGGGGTCGACGAAGAGGACGTCTACCGCGATTACCTGCTGACCAACGAGCAGCTGCTGCCCGCCCTCAAGCCGATCCTCAGCCACATCGAGGAAGCCGGGATCGAGTTCGACCTGCTCCGGCCGGTGATCGGGGTCGACCGCTCGTACCTGGAGACCGCGGTCGACTTGATGAAGGAGCGTTACGGGTCGATCGACGGCTACATGCGGGACGGACTCGGCCTCGAAGATGGCACTCTGCTCGCCCTGCGGCGCCGCCTGCTCGATACCTGAGGCGCCTGCTTCGAGGCGATACGGCCAACAGTGTTTGTCTGCGCTGGCTAACTGTGTTAGCCTCGGGCTCATGCCTTCGATCCACACAACCGAATTGATCGATGCCTCGCCCGACCGCGTCTGGCAGATCCTGGCCGACCTTTCCTCCTACCCGGACTGGAACCCGTTCATCATCGAAGCCTCGGGCGAACTCCGGGAAGGCGAGAAGCTCTTGCTCAGGATGCAGCCTCCCGGGGGCAAGGCGATGAACTTCAGGCCGACGGTGCTCAAGGCCGATCGCGGGCAGGAGCTGCGCTGGCTGGGCCGGCTCGGGTTCCGGGGCATCTTCGATGGCGAGCACTACTTTCGCCTCACCCCGGAGGGCGGCGGGACCAGGCTTGATCAGGGCGAGGAATTCACCGGCCTCCTCCCCCGCTTCATGGGCAAGGTTCTCAGCCAGACCGAGCGGGGATTCGAAGCTTTGAACGCGGCGCTCAGGAAGCGGGCCGAACGCGACATCGAAGCGCCGGCCGGCCTTGCGCCGGAGAAAGAAACGGCCGGCAGTTGAGCCGGCGCGCAGAGATCACCGCCGCGGCCCGGTCGATCCTCGAGCAGGAAGGCGAGGAGGCCCTGACCATGCGCAACCTCGCCGACCGTCTCGGCATCAAGGCTCCCTCGCTCTACAAGCACGTGAGCAGCCGTCGGGAGATTGAAACGCTGCTGGCCGCCGAGGCCCTCAACGAGATGCGTGAATCACTCGCCGCAGCCGACGGCCTGGAAGAGATGGGCCGTTCCTACCGGGCCTGGGCCATCGCCAACCCGTCGCTCTACCGGATCGCCACCACCCGGCCACTTGACCGCGAGAATCTGCCGACCGGACTCGAGGACGCCGCCGCGGCACCTCTGCTCGCGGCAGTCGACGGCGACCGGGCACGGGCCCGCGCCTTCTGGGCCCTGGCGCACGGCCTGGTGCTGCTCGAACTGGACGGCCGGTTCCCCGGGGACGCCGACCTCGAAGCCGCCTGGCTGGCGGGGATTTCCTAGTCGGCGCGACCCGGGTCGCCTTCGATCAGTTCGATCCGGTAGCCGTCGGGGTCTTTTACGAAGCAGAGCCTCGACCCGCCCTCGCTGACCGTGTACGGAGGCTTTTCGGGTGCGATGCCCTGGTCTGCGAGGCCCTCCAGGGTGCTGTCGAGATCATCGACCACGAACGCGATGTGCCCGTAGCCGGTGCCGATCTCGTAGGGCTCCTGCTGGTCGTAGTTGAAGGTCAGCTCGAGCCGGGCCCCGTCGCCTTCATGGCCCATGTAGACGTTCACCGCCTCGTCTCCGATCGGCAGGCGATGGTGCTCCAGCAGACCGAGCTTCTTGTAGAAGTCGATCGACTCGTCGAGGTCAAAGACGCGGTAACAGGTATGGATCAGGGAGGACATGAATGGAGCCTACCCGCCCTCAGTAGGCTCAACCCCATGAGCACCTACGAGCGTGTTGCGGAGTTGCCGGTGAAGATCGAATCGTGGTCGATGGAGGGCCTTTCGATCAAACCTTCGCCGGAGTTCGAGCGGTTGACGACCGTGATCCGCCTCGAAGGGGCCGGCCAGACCGGACTGGGCGAGGACATCACCTACGAGGCGCTTGACCAGATCGCCCTTCAGGATGCCGGGGCCACTCATGACCTGACCGGGCCGAACACGGTCGGCGAGTTCTGCGAGCTGATCGGTGGCCTTGACCTCTTCCCCTCCCCGCCCGAGCGTGACGTCTCCCGGCTCTACCGTCGTTGGGCCTTTGAGTCGGCCGCCCTCGACCTCGCTCTCTGGCAGGCCGGCACCTCGCTGGCCGGGTACCTGGATCGCCCGCTGAACCCGCTGACCTTCGTCGCCTCGATGGGGCTGGCCGGTGGTCCCGGCGGCACGAAGTCGGACGTCGGCCGGCTGCGGGTCAAGCTCGACCGCTACCCCGACCTCAAGTTCAAGCTCGACCCGTCGCTCGACTGGGATGACGCCCTGATCGGCGAGTTGGTCGAGACCGGAGCGGTCAACACGCTCGACCTCAAGGGCCAGTACAAGGGCACGGTGGTCGACATCGAAACCGACCCGGAGCTTTACCGCCGGCTGGTTCTGGCTTTCCCGGATGCCTGGATCGAGGACCCGGACCTGACCCCCGAAACCCGCGAGGTGCTGAAGGATGACTGGCACCGGGTGACCTGGGACGCGCCGATCCATTCGGTCGCCGACATCGCGGAGCTTGAACACAAGCCCACCGTGATCAACATCAAGCCCTCCCGGATGGGTGGATTGAAATCGACCCTCGACGCCTACGACCATTGCGAGGCCGAAGGGATCGGCGCCTACGGTGGCGGCCAGTGGGAACTGGGCGTCGGTCGCGACCAGATCCAGTATCTGGCGGCGCTCTTTCACCCGGACAATCCGAATGACACGGCACCGGTCGGCTACAACGCGGCGGAACCCGAGGCCGGGCTGCCGGTCAGCCCGATGAAGGTGCCCGGAAACGGCTTCGGAAAGCCAGATCAGAGTTAGAGTCATCTAACCTCGCGTACGGCGATCCAAAGCCGCGGACTGCGCTAGGTTGGTGTCGGCGACTTGAATCGACCCCTCGAAGAACGGAGCAGAAGATGGCCAAGAAGAAGAGTTTCGCGAAGGCGCTGAACGAACAGATCTCGAATGAATTCGCCGCCTCCCAGCAGTATGTGGCGATGGCCGTCTACTACGACAGCGAAACGCTGCCGCGCCTGGCTGCGTTCTTCTACCGCCAGGCCCTGGAAGAGCGTGAGCACGCGATGATGATGATCCAGTACCTGCTCGACGTCGACGAAGAGGTCGAGGTTCCGGACGTCAAGTCGCAGCCGACCAAGTACGAGGACGGGATCACCCCGGTCAAGGAGGCGCTGGCCCAGGAGGAGCGGGTTTCCAGCGAGATCTTCGGACTTTTCGAGCTCGCCCGCGAAATCAAGGACTACCGGGCCGAGCACTTCATGCAGTGGTTCGTCAAGGAGCAGGTCGAGGAAGTGGCCCTGATGGGCGACCTGCTCAACGTGGTCGAGCGCTCGAAGGACAACCTGCTGCTGGCCGAGGAGTACATCGCCCGCGAGAGCTTCGGCGAGGAAGGCAACGACCCGACCGCCCCGCCTCCTGCCGGCGGCAATTGATCTTCACCCTGATCGCGTGAGATAGGCCCTCACCCCCTGCGGTATCCTCACCGCAGGAGGAGTCGGCCCCTGCGCCGATTCGGGAATAGGGAGTCCGGCGCTAGAGGCGCCTGGCGAGAGGAGAAATTGATGATTCCGGGGATTCGTTTCGCAGAAACGCGCCGCCATCTTGCGTTCGCATTCGCTTTGGCTGCATTCGTCTGCTGCCTGGCTTTCGGCGCGAGTCGTGCCACGGCAGCCGAGCCGGCCGTATTCGAGGTCGGGGCCGCTTCGTCGAGCATCAACCCGGATTCGCCGCAGTACGTCGGTGGGTACGGCTACAAGCAGGGCCCGACCCAGACCACCCACGACAACCTCGAGGCCCGCGCCTTCGTGGTCGGCAAGGGCAAGGATGCGCTCGCCTTCGTTTCGGTTGACCTGGTCGGCTGGTTCGCCGCCTACGACGGTGAACAGGCCCCCTACGGAATCGACGCCACCCGGGAGAAGATCGCCGACGCCCTCAACTCGCGCGGCTACGACATCGGCCGCGAATCGGTGATCGTCTCCAGCACCCACGTTCACGCGGCACCGACCGTGGTCGGAATCTGGGGCACCCTCGACGGCGAGTACCTGAAGAAGGTAAGCGACGCCGCGGTGACCGCCGCTTCGGAGGCCGCCGACGCCGCCAGGCCGTCCGAGATCTGGACCGGGGTCGGTGACATCCGTTCGTTCATCTGGCAAAACGGTCAGGGCACCAATCACCCTGACGGTTTCGAGTACGACAACGCCCTGCCGATCCTCTGGGCCCGTGATCCCGACACCGGCGCGACGAATGCCCTCTACGCCAACGTCCCGAACCACCCGGACCAGTACCAGGTGGACGACAACAACTTCGAGATGTCGGCCGACTGGCCCGGCTACGCCAGGCGCAAGCTCGATGCCCTGAACGGCGGCACCGCGGTGCTGGCGGCCGGCACGCTGGGCCGTCAGGAACCCCCGGGAAGCGTCACCGCGTATTCCGAGGTCGAAGCCCAGGGCGAGATCGTCGCCAACGAGATCCAGCGGACCATGGCCAAGTCCACGCCGCTGACCGATGACACGATCGCGGCCAGCGAGCAGTTCATGGAAACCCCCGCAGACAACGACGACCTGCTGCTCGGGATCAGCATCTTCACCTATCCCGGGGCCTGCATCGACGGGATCGAACGCTGCACCATCCCGCGTTCGAAGGCCCCGCCCTACATGAATGAGGTCTCCGGAGAAGATGTGATCGGCACCTATGTCGAGGCCGCCCGGATCGGTGACGTCGCGTTCGCGACCAACCCCGGTGAAGCCTTCCCCGAGGTCAATTTCGCGATCCGCGACGGTGTGACCGGCCCCCGCCAGGTCAACGTGATCGCCCAGGCCGGCGACATGCTCGGCTACTACTACCAGCGCGCCGACTACACCGACCAGCAGTTCGGCTCGAGCGACTTCGAGGATTACAACGTCGGACCGGAGCTGGGCCAGGCCAACGCCAACAGCGCGCTCGCCGGGCTCAATGAGATCGGGTTCACCGCCACGCCGGAGACCGTCCACGCAGCGTTTGAAAGCAGCGTGGCCAGCAAGCCGGGCATCCAGTGGTACCCCGACGAGTACGAGTCGACCGATCCGACCTTCAACATCCTCGGCTCGGCCGCCAGGTCACAGGACGGCACCGCGCCGGTCCCGACCTCGATCAGCTGGGACTTCGGAGACACCACGACCGGCACCACCAGCGTCGGCGAGCGCTTCGACCACACCTTCCCGGGGCCGGGCAGCTACGAAGTCACGGCAACGGTGAGCAGCAACGGCCTGACCCGGAGCTGGACCGACACGATCACGGTTGACCCGCCACTCACGGCCGATGCCAGCGTCGCCAAACGGACCGGCCAGGGAGCCAGCCTCCTCGGCGGCGCCCTCGGCGGTTCCGGCAAGATCGTGGCCGCCCACTGGACCTGCCAGGACGGCAAGAAGGTCAGCGGACTCAAGGTGCTCTGCAAGAGCCCGAAGGCCGGCAAGGCCTCGGTGACCGTGGTCGATGGCGCCGGCAACACGGCAAAAGCAACGGTCCCCGTGGCCAAGGCCCCGCCGGCCAGCCTGACGATCAGGAAGATCAGCGTCAAGCCGACCAAAATCAAGTACGGCAAAAAGGGGACCATGACCGTGGCCGTGAAGAACCCCAGCACCACGAACGCGACCGGGTTCAAGGTCTGCGTCAAGGTTCCGGCGAGGGCGAAGAAACAGATCAAGGCGATGCCGGCCTGCAAGTCGCCGGGTAACCTGCGTGCCGGAAAGTCGGCCTCGGTTTCAATCCGGATCCAGGTCACCCGCCAGGCCAGCCCGGGCATGAAGGTGAAACTGCCGGTCGAGACAAGCGCCAACGGGGCCAAGAAGAAGACCGCATCGATCTCGATCCTGGGCAAGCCGGGCGGCGCGGTGTCTTCGAGCTACGCCGCCGGTTGAGCTGACACAGGTGCCGCACGTTCTGCCCCGTGACGGGGCTGAACCTGCGGCACCTTGAGTGTTCGGGCTACTGCCGCAAGGTCTTCAGGGCGCCCGACCACTTTTCGAGCGAATTCAGCATGCCGCCGGCGCTCTTTTCGTGGATCTCGGTGCCCTGGAGATTCCCCTGGTCATCGAGCAGCCCGGAAACCCCGGGGATCGGCACCATCTCCGGCACCGGCATCACCGACAGCTGGGTCAGCGTCGGCTTCAGGGCCTGGACCGCGCGGGCCCCGGCCCAGACTCCGCCGTAGCTGACAAAGGAGCAGGGCTTGTATGACCACTCGTGGTAGAGGTAGTCAATCGCGTTCTTGAGCGCCGGGGCCGGGGTCGCGTTGTATTCCGGGGTGACGAAGACGAAGGCGTCAGCCCGGTCGACGATCGCGCTCCACTTCTTCGTGTGCTCCTTTGTGTATTCGCGCCGGCCCGGCATGTTCGGCTCGTCCATGAAGGGGAGATCGAGCTCTTTCAGGTCGGCCACCTCGACCTCGAAGCGCTCGTCCGCTTCGGCGATCGGGACAAACCAGTTGGCGACGGATTCGCCGACCCGGCCGGGACGGACGCTGGCGATCACAATGAGAAGTTTGGTCATGGGCCGAGACTAGAGGTTGCAACCTCTAATACCCTTCGTCAGTTCCTGACCATGGACCAGCGCAGCCGACCGAAAAGCGACGAACGGATCGACCCCGACGACCTGGAGACCGCCCTCCGGGTGATCGGCCAGCTCGACCGGCTGCCGGCCGAACATCCGGATTCGGTCACCATCCAGCAAGCCGCGGCCGGTCTCTACAAGTCGGTCAAGAAACGGCGCAAGCTCGAGAAACGCCGGCAGGTACTCGAACACGACGCCGAAATAACTGCCCGGACGGCCACCGCCGCACCGGGGCGGATCGACGACGAGACGGAAGGGCTGCCGCTCGTCTCCAGCGCGAAGGGCGCCATCGCCGGCACCCTGATCGAGGCCCGTGCCTGTTACATCTGCAAGCAGCCCTTCCACCAGGTTGACGCCTTCTACCATCAGCTCTGCCCCGACTGCGCCGCCTTCAACCACGCCCGTCGTGACGCCCGCACCGACCTGACCGGCAAGCGGGCGCTCCTGACCGGCGGCCGGGCGAAGATCGGGATGTACATCGCCCTGCGCCTGCTTCGTGACGGCGCCGACACCACGATCACCACCCGTTTCCCCAACGACGCGGTGCGCCGGTTCCGGGCGATGAAGGACAGCGAAGAGTGGTTTGACCGTCTCCACATCGTCGGGATCGACCTGCGCGACCCGGGGCAGGTGGTCGACCTCGCCGACTCGATCGCGGCCGGGGGACCGCTCGACATATTGATCAACAACGCCTGCCAGACGGTCCGCCGCACGCCGGATGCCTACGCCCCGCTGATCCGGGCCGAGGCCGAGGAGCTCGAACCGGGCCCGGTCCCGGACATCGAGACTTTCGCCCGCCACGGCGAACATCACCTTCAGCCGGCCCATCTCGAGGACGGCAATTCCCGGTGGGTCGGAAATCCGTCAGGGGAACCGGAAATCCGACCCACCCCGAATGCGGCCTCGCACTGGGCTCCGACACCGCATGCGATTGCGGCGATGGCACTGACCGCCGGTTCGGCTGACTTCGACCTGGTTGATTCCGGCCGGGCAATCGACGCCGGTGGACTTGTCCCCGATGTGGTTGACACGAACAGCTGGATCCAGCGGGTCAACGAGGTCGACCCGATCGAGCTGCTCGAGGTCCAGCTCTGCAACATGACCGCACCCTTCATCCTGATCAGCCGGCTGCGCCAGGCGATGGCCGACTCCCCGGCCAGACGGACCTACGTGGTCAACGTCTCGGCGATGGAAGGCCAGTTCTCCCGTGGCTACAAGGGCCCCGGCCATCCCCACACCAACATGGCCAAGGCGGCGCTCAACATGCTGACCCGGACCAGCGCCCAGGAGATGCTCGAGGCCGACGGCATCCTGATGACCGCGGTCGACACGGGCTGGATCACCGACGAACGCCCCCACCCAATGAAGAAGCGCCTGGCCGATGACGGCTTCCACGCCCCGCTCGACCTAGTCGACGGCGCCGCCCGGGTCTACGACCCGATCATCCGCGGCGAAGAAGGCGAAGACATCCACGGAGTCTTCCTCAAGGACTACAAGCCTTCGCCCTGGTGACCTCCGGTTGCGGGCGAGGTGGACATCGCTGCCCTGACTTGAGAACCTGCGGTCATGAGCCCCGAACCTTCCGGAGAAGTCGAACGAACCGCGGGCGGCCGCGACCTGATCCTGCGGCGGGACCTGCCGCTCGAACCTGATCAGGCCTGGGCCTGGATCACCGAGTCGGGGAAGACCGGCCAGTGGTTCGGTACCTGGACCGGCGCGGGGGAAGCCGGCGGTGAAATCGAGGTGACCATGGTCGCCGAGGAGGGCAACCCGAAGTCGGCGATGAAGATCAACGCCTGCGAGCCGGGCCGCTCCTACGAGGTGACCGGCTCGGATGAGTCCGGCGGCTGGAACCTGGAACTGAAGCTGGAGGAAGGGGAAGGCGGGACCAGGCTGACCTTCATCCACCACCTCGGTGAGGAAGACAAAGTCGAGATGATCGGGCCGGGCTGGGAGTTCTATCTCGACCACCTGCTGGCGGCAATCGAGGGAAACGAGAAGAAGGACTTCAGCGAGTACTGGCCCGCTATGGGGCCGTACTACGCGGAGCTTGGATGAACGGGAGCGACGGGACTTGAACCCGCGGCCTCTGGCGTGACAGGCCAGCGCTCTAACCAACTGAGCTACGCCCCCGTGAGGCGATCGGTCGAAACCGACCGGGCGGGCATTATCGCAGTCTCGAACGAACGGCGACATCTGACCCTTCCCGATTCCCGTTCCGGGGGCGTTTACCCACCGTTTGTGTGGTCAATCGCCCCCGGTTGCCGATCGTTTCCGGCGTTCGGGTTCTAGACTCGCGCCATGAGACTGGTCACGTATGCATCGGAGCGGGGCCCGCGGGCCGGAGTCCAGACCGACCAAGGCGTGATCGACGCCTGGGACCTGGTTGACGGCGAGGGCGCAAGCCTCAGGGAACTGATTGCCTCCGGCCGCCTCGACGAGGTCCGGACCGCGCTGGACGGGGGCGGTGGCGAACCCGTGATGCTGAGCCCGGGCGGAATACTCGCGCCGGTTCCCGATCCGGACAAGATCATCTGCGTCGGGCTGAACTACCGCTCGCACGCCGAGGAGACCGGCATGGAGCTGCCGAAGGCCCCGACCATCTTCGGCAAGTACCGCAATGCCCTGGTCCCGGACGGAGCGACGGTGACCCTGCCGGCCGCGAGCAGCAAGTGTGATTACGAGGCAGAGGTCGCCTTTGTGATCGGCCGGCGGGCAAGAGAGGTCAGCGTCGAAGATGCGCTCGACCATATCGCCGGCTACACCCTTCTCAACGACCTTTCGGCCCGCGACCTGCAGGGCCTGACCATGCAGTGGATGGCCGGCAAGGTCTTCGACGGCTCGGCTCCCTGCGGCCCCGCCCTGGTCACTCCGGACGAGGCCGGGCCGCATGACGGGATCGGCATCAGAATGCTGGTCAACGGCGAGGAGCGCCAGAGCTCGAACACCTCCGACCTGATCTTCAGCGTCCCGCAACTGGTCTCGACCCTTTCGAGCTGGATGACCCTGGAGCCGGGCGACATCGTCGCCACCGGAACCCCTTCCGGGGTTGGCCTGGCGATGGACCCGCGAACCTGGCTTGAAGACGGAGACGAACTGGTCGTCAGCTCGCCACAGCTGGGCGAGCTTCACACCACGATCGCCCGCTAGCAGGCTCAGGGGTGCTTGGCGCCGGCGATTTCGTTTCGGACCGGGGGCAGATCGGCGGAGAGCGGTGCGCTGAGCGGTGCCGATGAAGCGGACGCCCCGGCGGCCTTGTGGCGGCGGTGGGCAGCTGACCACCTGACCCTGACCGGACGGATCCGCATCAGGCGATTCCAGGTCCGGGTTCCGACCACGCCGTCGCCCGGCAGACCCCGCCTGGCCTGGAACCGGCGGACTGCCTTGTAGGTGCTGCGACTGAAGATCCCGGTCGGCTCCATCGAGTAGCCGGCCGCGATCAGATGCTGCTGCAGCCAGAGCACCTGGTCACCGCGATCTCCCTTCTCAAGCGTCACATGACCCGAGTAGGCCCGGTAACCGGACACCCGGCTCACCGGCCTGGCGAGGATCTTCCATTCGGCCGGGCTGGTTTCCTGCCAGGACCACCAGCTCGGCCGGGTGCCGTAGTTGAGCATGAAGCGGCGGTAGGCGAGCAGCTCCCGGGCACCGGGATCCTCGTAGGTCTGGCCGACCGGGAAGATCGGCCGCTTGTAGATGCTGTTCTGCTCCCAGGTGATCTCCAGCGCGGTCCGCACCGAATCCCCGATCGTGTGCCAGTAGACCTGCGGCACATTCGCATTTGCCGCCCCCGGGCCGAGAAAGACCGAATAGGGGTAGCCCGGGTGGTAGTTGGCGTACGGGAAGCCTGCGAGCCCGATCGGGAAACGGCGTCCGACCCGTTGGCGAAGGGAACGGATGTACCAGTCGGCGGCAGCGTAGGCGCCTTCGAATTCGGACTCGGCGTCGATCACGAAGCAGTCCGCCCCGCGCCGCTTGGCGACGGCCGAGATCTTCGCTTCGGCGATCGGCCGTCTGCCGTAGATGTACTGCCAGCCACAGACCTTGAGCCCGGCCCGGTGAAAACGCCGGACCACGGGACGATTGAACTGGCTCCAGGCGTCGACGCCGTCACCCGACTTGATGTAGAGAGTGCCGATGTGGGCCCGCCTGGCCTGGCGGATGATCGAACCGATGTTGCCACCGTTGGAATCGTCGATGTACCAGATCCACATCGCTGCCTTGTTGAAAGGAGCGGTCGCCGCCCTCGTCGTCGTGGACGGAATCGTGAGGCCGGCGTGGGCCTTGCCGGGATCCGACTGGGAAAGCGTGAACAGGACCGGCAGCAGCAGGAGCATCAGCCCGAAGCGCCGGCGGAAAGTCGATGTCATCAGGGTCTGGAACACGGTTGAAGGCTGATCGGAGCGGATTCAGCCTCGCAGGCGAACCCCCGGCAAGCGGCGGCCTTGGACCCGCAAGCAAGCTTTCTTTCATTTCACCTCCCTGCCCTGTAGCCTGCGGGGCAGGGAGAAGTTCAAACTCTGTTTGGGAGGAATCAAAGGATGCGTCGTTACCTCGTTCTGTTGGCGGCTCTGCTTGCCGGAATGTTCATTGTCGGCGGAGTTGCAGACGCTGCCGGCAAGCAGGTGAAGCCAGCCAGGCCTTCGGTCAAGATCCTGACCCCGGCGTCAAGCCAGCTCGCCAAGGGCACCGTCAGGATTCAGGTCAAAGCGAACAAGGGGGCGAAAGTGCGCCTCTCGGCAATCGCCAGATCCTTCGACACGCCCAACCAGCGTCTCTTCACGAACCGCACGCTCTACCTGCGCAAGAAGGCGGGCATGGCGATCAGCATGAGCCTGACCCCGGAGGCAAAGGCCACCGCGCGGACCTGTCAGGCCCTGACCCTGATCATCACTGCGAAGAACGGGAAGAAGACGACCAGGGTCACGAGGTCGGTCAACCGGGATCTCGGCGACTGTCAGCTCAGCCCGGTCGATCTGAGCCGGGCTGCCGACTGCGACTTCATCGCCGAACCGAAGGAAGGCATGTGCATGCTGCCCTTCCCCGACGATTACTACACGGTCGAGGACGAGTCCAGCCCGACCGGCAAGCGAATCCATTTCACCGACGCCGGCATGCCGGTTAACGCTGTGAACGAGCCGATCTCGGCGGCCAGCTACGACCTTTCGGACGGGTTCAGCCAGGGCCAGGGCATCGTCGTGAAGATCCCGGGGGTCGAGTCCCAGGCCGCGGTTGACGCGAATGACTTCGTGCCGATCAACCACATCGGTCAGTACGCCGACAAGAACCAGAAGGCGGTCGTGATCAACGCCGACACCGGCGAGCGCCATCCGATCTGGGTCAACATCGACGCCAACGCCGGTTCCGACCAGGACCGGGTGCTGGAGATCAAGCCGGCCGTCAACTTCGACGAGAAGGGTCACTACATCGTCGCCCTGCGCAACCTCGTCACTGCCGCCGGCAAGCCGATCGCGGCGCCGACCGCCTTCCGCTACTACCGGGATCAGATCCGCTCCAGCCAGAAGCCGATCAATGATCGCCGGGCTCATTTCGAGCAGATGTTCGAGACCTTGAAGCAGGCCGGAATCAAGCGCCGGGACCTCTACCTTGCCTGGGACTTCACCACCGCCAGCAACGAGAACAACTACAAGCGGGCGCTGAGCATGCGCAACCGTGCCTTCGCCGAACTCGGTGACACGAACCTCGGCGACCAGATCGTCCAGGGCTCGGCTCCGCAGTTCACGATCGACAGCGTCCAGGTGCTTCCCACCGGGGACATCGCCCGCAAGATCAAGGGCCACTACACGGTTCCCTGCTTCCTTGAACCGTCCTGCGGTCCCGGCGGAACCATGAATCTCGACGCCAACGGCCTGCCCTCGCGCAATGGCAACTACACGGCGAACATGGAATGCATCATTCCCCGGGTCGCGGTCCAGCCCGGTGCCGAAAAGACCCGGCCGATGGTCTTCGGCCACGGCCTGTTCGGTGATGCCTCCGGCGTCAACGGCGGCCCCAACCCGCCGCTGGCCCAGAAGGGCATGACGATCTGCGGCACCGACGAGATCGGCATGTCCAACTCGGATGTGGTCCAGGTGATGACCAGCGCCCTGCAGAACCTGTCGCACTTCAACGTGCTCGCCGACCGGCTGGCCCAGGGCCTGATCAACGAGCTGTTCCTGGCCCGTCTGATGTACCACCCGAATGGCCTCGGCACCGCTCCGGCCTTCCAGGACGGTGACGGTTTCACGGCCGGACAGTCGCTGATCAAGACCGATCACGTCTACTACATGGGCGCCAGCCAGGGCGGGATCATGGGCGGTCCGCTGACCGCGCTCTCGCCCGACTTCACCCAGTCCTCGCTGCTGGTCGGTTCGATGAACTACTCGGTGCTGCTGCCGCGTTCAATCGACTTTGACCTCTACTCGGCGATCCTCTACCCGTCCTACCCGGGCGATCTGGCCCATCCGCTCCTGTTCCAGCTGATGCAGATGCTCTGGGACCGCAGCGAGCCCAACGGTTACGCCCACGTGATGACCGACAACCCGCCGCCGGACACCCCCGAGCACAAGGTCACCCTGATGATCGCGGTCGGCGACCATCAGGTCTCCAACTACGCCTCGGAAGTGATGGCCCGGACCCTCGGCATGAGCACCAACCAGACGCCGGTCGATGAAGGACGCTGGCCCGATTACGACATCCTCTGGAACGTCCCGAGGCTGTCCGCGTCCGACTATCCGTTCCACGGCAACAACGTCATCTACTTCGATGGTGGACCGCCGCGACCGGAGCCGGGCAATCCGTCGAAGACGATCGGCACCGACGTGCCGCCCTTCGCCAACGTTCCGAACCGTTCGGCCCAGGATCCGCACGGAGCTCCCGGCGGGGCCAGCGTCGCGGTCGAAATGACCTCGACCTTCCTGCAGCCGAACGGCTACATCAGTGACGTCTGCTCACCCCACGCCTGCTACGGCGACGCCTGGGACGGCAGCCTGCCGTAACCGGCAGAAACGGATTCCGAGAGAAAGCCCCGGTGCGGAAACGCCCGGGGCTTTCGCTTTTCAGGGGACCGGGCGGTAGATCATCCGGTTGCCGAGGAGCTGCGAGACCGTGACCAGCCGGTAACCCCGCCCGCGGAGCCCGTCGATGATTCCGGGCAGCGCCTCCACCGTCTGGCTGCGGGGGCCGCCGCCATCATGCATCAGGACGATCGACCCTGAATGCGCGTTACCGAGGACGTTCGACTTGATGTACCCGGCACCGGGCAGCTTCCAGTCGGTTGTGTCGACATCCCAGTCGACAACCTTCATCCGGGCCGCCCGGGCCGAGGCCACGAGCGAGCTGCTGACCGCGCCGTAGGGCGGTCGGAACAGGCAGGGCCGGAAGTGGGTCGCCTGGATGATGCTCCGGTTGGTGTGACGGATGTCGGAGCTGACCGGAAGCAGGGCGTGGTCATAGCTGTGATTGCCGATCTCGTGGCCCAGCGCCAGAACCCGTCGGGCGTATGACGGATACCTGGTTACCTGCTGGCCCAGCATGAAGAAGGTCGCCTTGACTTCCTTGCGCTTGAGGATGTGAAGGACTTCCGGGGTGTAGTCGCTCGGACCGTCATCGAAGGTCAGGGCCACTCGCTTGCCGCCGCGCGGGCCGTTTCGCACCAGCTCGCCGTTGCCACCCGTGCAGCCGACCACCCGGATCGGCCGAAGCCGGTAGACCGCACGCTTTTTCGGGGGGAAGTACGAAAGGCATTCTTCGGTCGGCCTCGCCTTCGGCCCGGACGGCGGGCACTCGCCGGAATGGTCGGCGATCCGCCACGCATAGTTCCCGGGAGGCAGACCGGCAGCCGCCGGGTCGAAAGTGGCGACGAGTTTCAGCTGCCCGACCCTTTTCACTTCTGCCCGGATCACCTTGCTCGAACGCACCCGGCCGGCCTCCGAAGTCCGTGAGACGCCAAGCACCCGGTAGGTGCGGCTTCGCCCGCCGAGGCAGATCCGCACGATCGTGGTCCCGCCGCGGGGATTCATCTGCAGGCAGAGATAGCGGTGGTTGCCGTTCGCGAAGTCGGGCCGGCGGTCAAGCCTGCCCAGGTTCACCTTCTGGCTGGTCCTGATCTGGACGATCAGCGAGCTCCCCTTCTGGGACAGCCTGGAAGAGCGAATCGGGTTCTGGTCGGCGCTGCTGGCGTGAGAAGGGATGAGAATCGCCAGCCCTGCGATGAGCAGGAAGAAGAACAGCAGTGAGACCTGTTGGCGAAGCCTGTCCCCCGACCGAAATATGCCTGACGACCGGGTCATGATGCGCTCCCAGTATAGGCTCCGGCGTGGCCTTCCCGAGTCGGCCGTCTGCCCTCATGAATCCGTCAACTGCCCTCAAGTCCGGCCTCGTCATGCTCGCCCTGGTGGCGGTGCTGGCGGTGCTGCTCGCCGTGGCGCTGCCGAAGTCATTCTTCGAGGACTGGGGCTGGTTCTCCGGCCCGGCCGCACTGTTTCTCTGCGCCTTCGGCACGGCCCGGATCCTCGGCCTGCCGGTTGGCCGCACGCTGCTCGGGGTGTTCATCGCCGGCATCCCCGGCCTGATCGGCGTGGTCACGGGAGTCCACTGGCTCGGCACCCTGCTCGCCGTGCTCACCTTCGCCGTCTGGTGCGGCTACGGCCCGGAACCCCGCCGCGCCTGAAGGTTCAGGTGCCGGCGCTCACCGGCCGCCCGGCACAGGAGGCATGACCAGCTCGACGATCACGGCCCGGTGATCGGTGCCCGCGACCTTCTCCACGTCGTACTGACTGAACGAAATGCCCTTCTCGGCCAGCACATGGTCGAGGGTCACGGGCAGTTTCCATTCGATCCGCGACGGCCAGGTCGTAACCAGACCGCTGCCGGTCACCTCGGCGGCGTCGCGGTAGCCGGTGTCGATCAGGTCGCGAAGGTTCCTGTGATCGAGAGTCGCGTTGAAGTCCCCGGCCAGAACCAGGGGCAGCCTGGCGCTGGAGGCTTCCGGCAATGACTTGTACTCGGAGGCCCACTGCGAGGTCCGGGCCGGCGTGGTCGGGGCCATCGGGTGAACCGAGACGAATTCGATCGGGATCGAGGCGGGAATCCGCACGTCGGCCACCGGCTGGTGGAACTCGGCGGTCAGACTTCCCCGGTCGACCAGCGGCCAGCGGGAGTAGATGCCTCCGCCGGACGCTTCGGTCCCCGGCTGAAGGATCCGGTGGGGATAGTCGGTCGCGAAGCCGGCCCGGTCGAGCCCGGAGGCTTCTGCCGGGGTCAGTTCCTGAACCGCGACGAGGTCGACGTCCCGGACCCGGGCGAGCTCGGCGATTTCATCGGCGTGGGCGTACCCGACCCCGAGGTTGATCGTCATCACCCGCACCGGTTGACCGCCCGGGACCGTCTCCGGCCCGCCGATCTCCCGCGGCAGGACGGCCAGCGCGAGAGCCAGGCAGGCGATCAGCAGGAACCCGGCCGCCAGCCATCGTCGGCAGAGCACGACGATCAGGAGGGCGATCAGCGAGAGCAGCAGAACGTACGGCGTGTAGGCGAGAAGCTGAACCAGCGGGAAGCCGCGTTCCAGACCACCGGTACGGACGATGGCCCAGAGCATGAAGAAGATGGTCAAAAACCAGCAGATCTCCGAGACCCAGACCCGCCGGCTCCGGCCCGCTCGCTCTTGCTCGCCGTCTTCCAAGCCGGGAATTATCCCGACATCGCGGATGGTTCAGCCCGATCCGGGATTCGGGGCTAAGCCTTGCCGTTGCGCTCGCGATGGTCGCAGCCGGGCCAGCAGCAGGGCCGGCGCATGCCTTCCTCGAGCTCTTCCCTGGTCCGGCGGATCCGCCGTTCCCGGGTTTCCTGCTTCTTCGCATCCTCGACCCAGCAGATGAACTCGTTGCGGGCCAGCGGCGTGATGTCCTTCCACGCCGCAAGCGCCACTTCATGTTTGATCAACCCGCTACGCAGGTCGGCGGGCAGCTTGTGCACCACCCCGCCGGGCAACTTCTGAACGCCGGTGCTCATGCCTCCATCGTAGGTGATGGGTCAATGAGACCTCGAACAACCCGGGCAGGAGATGGGCGGTGAGGGACTTGAACCCCCGGCATCCTGCGTGTAAAGCAGGCGCTCTACCAACTGAGCTAACCGCCCCGGGGTCCGCGGACCTGAAGGAGGTGCGCGAACCGGAAAGGGGATTATGCCCGGTCGTTCGCGGTCCGGTCAGGCGGGGACGTCGGCAGCGCTCATCTGGTCAGCCGGGCGGGCGAGGCTGCCGTAGCGGCGCCTGACGACCAGGATCCAGATGATGCCGCCGAGGATCATCGCCACGCTCTCGAGCTGGGCCTGGGTGAGCCCGAGAAAGACGTCGGTGTTCCGCCGCAGGAACTCGACCAGGAGTCGTTCGGTTCCGGCGTAGATCAGGTAGATCGCGAAAAGGATCCCCAGCCGGAACCGGTCCCTGAGGCGCCAGAGGATGTACGCGCCCAGCCCCATGGTCAGGGTCTCGTAGATCGGGGTCGGGTGGACGGTGACGCCGTCCGGGGTCGGGACGGTGCCGTCCGGGTAGCTCATCGCCCACGGTCCGTCCCAGGGCTTCCCGTAATCCCCGTCACCGGAGAGCTGGCAGCCGATCCGGCCGACCGCATAACCCGCTGCGAGGGCCGGTGCGGCGGTGTCCAGCAGCCACAGGTTGAGGAACTTCCGCCACCAGGCCCAGAGGATCACCCCGATCGCGCCGCCGATCGCGCCGCCGTACCAGGTCAGGCCGGAACCACTGAAGATGTTGCCGAGCAGGTCGTCCTTGACATCGGCGTAGTTGTCGAAGATGAAGTAGGCCCGGGCCCCGATCAAACCGCCGATCAGCGCGGCGAAGACCATCTCGTAAGCCCAGTCCGGCGGTTTGCCGATCTCCTCCAGTCGCAGGTGGACGATCCATCCGGAAACGATGAAGGCGGCCGCGAAAGCGAGACCGAAGGTCTGCAGAGTTATCGGGCCGAGCGAGATCTCCGGAATCACGCCCCGGACCCTACCGGTGCGGGTCAGGCCTGCGATTCCGGCCGGACCGCTTCGCCGGCCCTGGCAAAGGGCGAGCAGTAGCCCCGGCGGGAGTCGAACCCGCGCTTCCAGGTTGAAAACCTGGCGTGCTAACCGTTACACCACGGGGCCGCGCGGCGGACATTCTCTCAGTTGAACGCGAGTGGCGGCTTGCCGACCGGTTCCCCGGCCGCGCGAGAAGGCAAAAGTGGCCATATAGCGCTCCATTTAGCCCTCTCGATTCGGGCAGATCCCGAGGCCAGGGGGCGAGCAGGTGTCAGGGGCGAGCGGGTGTCAGGGGCGAGCAGGGGTCAGGGGCGAGCAGCCGTCAGGGGGCGAGCAGGTACTCGAGCAGGGCCTTCTGGGCGTGGAGGCGGTTCTCCGCCTGGTCCCAGACCGCGCTGCGATCCCCGTAGAGCACGTCGGCGGTGATCTCCTCGCCGGGATGGGCCGGCAGGCAGTGCATCACAATCGTCTCCTGCCTGGCGTGCGAAAGCAGATGGCCGTCGATCCGGTATGGAGCGAGGTCGGCCCGGCGTTGCCCGGCGCTCGCTTCGTCGCCCATGCTGACCCAGACGTCGCCGTAGATCGCATCGGCGCGGTGAACCGCTTCGATCGGATCATCGGTCAGCTTCGCGGGAACCTCGGTCTCCAGCTGATAGCCGGCGGGAGCGGCGACAACCACCTCCACTCCGGTCAGCGAGCCGGCGATCGCGAGTGAGCGGGCGACGTTGTTCCCGTCCCCCACGTAGGCGACCTTCAGGCCATTCAGGGTGCCGAAGCGCTGCTTCAGGGTCTGCAGGTCGGCCAGCGCCTGGCAGGGATGAAACTCGGGAGTGAGGGCGTTGATCACCGGAACGCTCGCGTTCTCGGCCAGCGCGACCACGTTCTCGTGGCTGCCCGAGCGGATCACGATTGCGGAGACGAAACGGGAAAGGACCCGGGCGGTGTCTTCCACCGACTCGCCGCGGGAAAGCTGCATTTCACTGCCGCGCAGGACGACCGGGTGGCCGCCGAGTTCCACCGTCCCCACCTCAAACGAGATCCTGGTCCGGGTCGAGGGCTTCTCGAACAGCATCGCGACCGACTTTCCGGCCAGGGCGGAGCCCCCCTCATTGGGGCGGCCGGCCCTCAGCTCCTCGGCCCGATCGATCAGGTTGACGAGGTGGCCGCCGGAGATCTCGTGGCCGTCGATGTATTGCCTGGCACGCGGTTCAGTCAAGAGGGGAATACTAAGGCCGCTTTCAGCCTGAGATAGTGGTGGGTCCAATGTCTGCAACACAGCCCTCCAGCCCTCCCACCCGACTGCGCCGCGGCGAAACCTTCGAAGGCGAGATCGAAACCCTCGCCTACGGCGGCCGCGGCATCACCAAACCGGATGGTTATGTCGTGTTCGTCAACGGCGGGCTGCCCGGTGACCGGGTGCGGGCATTGATCACCAAGTCGAAACGGGGCTACGCCGAAGCCAACGCCCTGGAAATCATCACCCCGAGTCCCGACCGGCTCCCCGACACCGACCTCCACCAGGGTGAAGCCTGCCCCGGCGCGTCGTGGCAGGCGCTGAGTTACGAGAAGCAGCTCGCGTTCAAGGAGGAGCACGTCGCCGACGCCCTGGCCCGGATCGGCAAGCTCGGTGACGTCAACATCGACCCGATCGTCGAGGCCGACGAACAGTGGCGATACCGCAACAAGGTCGAATACTCATTTGGCGAACAGGACGGCGAGCTGGTGCTCGGCTTTCACCCCCGTGGTCGCTGGGACGAGGTGCTGGACATCGAGGACTGTCACCTCTCATCCGAAGCGACCAACCGGGCTCGCAACGAAGTCCTCGCCTGGGCGCGGGCCGAAGGCCTCAACGCCTACGACCCCCGTGACCACCGCGGCATCCTGCGCAACCTGGTCGTCCGCGAAGGCCGCCGGACCGGGCAGGTCCAGACCCGGCTGGTCACCTCGCGCGCCAACTTCCCCAAGCCGCCAGTCGACCTTCACACGATCATCGACGGTCCCTCCGGTTCGACTTCCGGACCCACCGGGGTACTCGGCGAGGAAGTCCTGCGGGAGCGGATCTTCGACCTCGACATCGAGCTCTCCCACGACGCCTTCTTCCAGACCAATACCGAAATGGCCGAGAAGCTCTACGGCCTCGCCGCCGAGTACGCCGGGCTGACCGGCAACGAGAAACTCTTCGACCTCTTCTGCGGAGTCGGCACGATCGGGCTCAGCATGGCCCGGCAGGCCGGTCAGGTCTGGGGCCTGGAAATAGTTCCCGAGGCGATCGAGAACGCGAAGCGGAACGCGAAGGCAAACGGCATAACCAACGCCCGTTTCGTCGCCGCCAACGCCCGCACCGGGATGCGCCCCCTGATCGAGGAAGCCGGCCGGCCCGATGTGGTGACGATCGATCCGCCCCGGGCCGGGCTCTCGGCCAAGATCGTGCGCCGCCTGATCGAATGCGAAGCCCGCCGGATCGTTTACATCTCGTGCAATCCGACCACGCTGGCCCCGAACGCCGCCCAGCTGGTCGAGGCCGGTTATAGGCTGACCCGGGTGAGGCCGGTTGACATGTTTCCCCAGACCCCGCACATCGAGTGCGTCGCCCAGTTCGATCTGGTCGGCGAGGTGAAGTACGTCGAATCCCCCACCGACCGCAAACGTCGTGAACGAGACGAGCGGCGCCAGGCCGCGAAGGAGGCTGAAGGTTGACCCGTCCCGAACAGAAGCGCGCTTTCGGAGTTGCCGCCGGACTTCCGGCCGAGGTCTGCGCCCCCCTGGCCGCCGCCTGCGAGGAGGCCGGCTACGCCTCGGTCTGGGCCAACGACCATCCCCTGGCCAAGGGGCTCGAAACGCTGGCCGAGTTCGCCAAGGGTGCCGACGGGGTCGAGCTCGGGGTCGCCGTGATCGCCCTCGACCGGCAGAGCCCGGCCGAGATCGCGGCCGACGTCGAACGGCTGGGGCTGGACCCCTCCCGCCTCTGGATCGGGGTCGGAGCCGGATTCACGAAGAAGCCGCTGACTTTCATGACCGAGCAGATCGGAGAGCTCCGGGAGAAGTTGCCCGGGATCCGGGTGATCATGGCCGCGATGGGCCCGAAGATGTGTGCCCTGGCCGGCTCCGAGTACGACGGCGCCTTCTTCAACTGGATGACCCCGGAGTTCGCCGCCGGCGCCCGGACCAAGGTCGAGGCCGGCGCCGCCGATGCCGGGCACGAGGCCCCGCCCGTCTTCGGTTATGTCCGCACCGCGGTCGGCCCCGATGCGGCGGAGCGCCTGGCAAAGGAAGAGTCCTTTTACCGCGACCTTCACGACGGCTACCGGAACCACTTCGCCCGCCTCGGCGAGCCGGAGGGAACGGTCGGGGTGGCGGCCGCCGATTCGGCCGAAGCCCAGGAGAAGCTGGCCGCCTACGAGGCGCTCGACGTGATCGTGGTGCGCGGTCTCGCCTCGGCGAAGGTCGAGCCGATGGTCGAGCTCGCCAGGGCCGCGGCACCCGCCTGATAAACCCCCGCAAATCCCGATAAAGAGCGGTTTTCCGCCGGTCGCTCTGGTTGGATTTGCGGCGATGTCCGCACCTCCGCTCGACCCTGCGCCCAGTCCCTCCCCTCCCTCCGATGAACGTCCCGGCATGGACGTGACCCGTCCCCGCACTCCGGCGGGCATGATCGGATGGTCGATTTTCGCCAGCCGCTGGATCCAGGCCCCGCTCTACCTCGGCCTGATCGTCGCCCAGGCGGTCTACGTGGTCAAGTTCTGGAAGGAACTGGTCCACCTGATCACCGACTTCAGCAGCTTCGACGAAAACGCCGTCATGCTGACGGTTCTCGGTCTGGTTGACGTGGTGATGATCGCCAACCTGCTGATCATGGTGATCATCGGCGGCTACGAGACTTTCGTTTCCCGGATCAAGGTCGAGAACCACCCCGACCAGCCGGAGTGGCTTTCGCATGTGAATGCCAACGTGCTCAAGGTCAAGCTGGCGATGGCAATCGTCGGCATCTCCTCGATTCACCTGCTCAAGACCTTCATCGAGTACGGAACCGAAGAGACGGGCCTGACCTCCACCGAGGTGATGTGGCAGACCATCATCCATTTCACCTTCGTCCTTTCGGCGATCGGTCTCGCCTACATCGACCGTTACCTCTCGCCGACCAAGGACGACGGGCTCTGAGCGGTCGCGGCTTGGTCGCCGCGATTCGCGGGTAGAGTCCGGACATGCCCGACCGAGAGAAGATCTCCCGCTACGCCAAGGCAACCGCGAAAGCCGGCAAGGGAGGTGAACTCGCCGACCTGCTGCTTGAGGCAGCCGAGGTCAACCGCGCTTCCGAAGGCTGCCTCCAGTACGAGGTGCACCAGTCCGTCTTCGACCCGGACACGATCTGGGTGACCGAGGCCTGGGTTGACCAGGATGCGGTGAAGGCCTCGCTGGAGGATGAGGAAAACAAGACCCTGATCGACCGGGCGCGCCCCCTGATCGAGGACATGGAAGTGATCGAGCTGCTGCCGCTCGGCGGAATCGAGGCCAGGCTGGACGACCCCCGTGCCGCCACCCCGAAGCCGGGATACAAGCTGGTCAACGTCGCGGAAGTAAACGACGGGGCAAAAGACCACGGTCTCGGCGAGATCCAGGAGGCCCGCTTCGCGATCGGTGACCTGGAAGCAAGCCAGGTGGGCGTGGCCTGGTTCCGCATGCATCCGAACCAGCGCCAGCCCTTCGGCCACGTCCACGACCGGGCCGAGGAGGTCTACTTCGTGGTTTCCGGCTCGGGCCGGGTCAAGCTGGACGATGACATCGTCGAGCTCCGGGAAGGCGACCTGATCCGGGTCGCTCCGGAAATCATCCGCTGCTTCGAAGCCGGACCCGACGGGATGGTCTACTACGCCGCCGGCCAGCACATGTCAGGCGACGGCGACGTCAAGCCCGGCTGGTGGAGCGACTGAACCTGCCCCGGCCGGGGTGATCAGTCAACCCCGCCCTCGCCGGCGAAGCTGAAGGCGAGGAAGAGGGCCATCACCAGGAGAACGGTGATCGCGAGCAGGATCAGTCCGGCCGCGACGCCACCGAGGATCGCGCCGAGCTGGGCTTCGAAGAGTCGGCGGTCGGTGATGCCACGGCGGACGTCGATCCAGCCGAGCGATCCGAGAAAAGCCGCGATCAGGCCGGCGGTGAGGCCGAAGAACGGGAGCAGCATCCACCAGGCGCCGCTGTCGTCAAGCGTCTCGGCGCTCAGGGCCATGAAGAGGGCCAGGACGACCACGTTGGCGATCGCGAAGACGCCGAGGATCATCGCCGCGAGCGCCTTGCCGTTCGCATGGCCCTCGCGGGGACCGATCACCGTTTGTTCGACGGTTCCCATGCCGGAATTTTAGTCCGACATCCCCTAAAGAAGTCACCGAGTGCCCGGTTTGTGCCGGTATGTGGCGCAAAGTGGAATCTCGCGGGGCCGGAGCGGGCCGGCGGGGCGGTGAAGGCGGGGCGGTTTCCGGCAGGTGCTGGTGCCGGGCGGGTTAGTACGGGGGGAGGTCGTCGTGCCAGCGGCCGAGGGTGCGGAAGGCTCGCCAGAAGCGGCGCTTGGCGGTTTCTTCGTCGAGGGCACCGTCGATGTCCGGGGTAAAGAGGGCGTCGCAGGCGGGGCTGAAGGCCTGGATCTCGCCTTCGCGGGGCTCGAGGGGACGGGCCAGCGGCAGGGCGAGACTGTTGATCGTCTCCAGGGCGGGCTCACCCATCACGACGACGATGCGGGGCTGGACGATGCCCATCTCGTCGGCCAGGCGGGCCACGCATTCCGGGTCGGCCCGGGTCGGATCCTCGACCGGGCACTTGGCGCAGACCGTGCCGTAGATAACGGTCGGGTCGATGTTGAGTCGTTTGAAGGACTTCATCAGGGCGTTGCCGGCCCGGCCGTAGAACGCCACGCCCTCCTCCACCTCGGCGGTGGTCGGGGCGAACTTGACCAGCATCACGTCAGCCTGCGGGTGACCGGAGCCGAGCACCGGCATCACCTTCGTGGTCAGGCAGGCGTCACAGCCCTGCAGATCACGGTTCAGCTGATTCAGCTCCCGGATCGCGCGTTCCAGATACTTCTCTTTGATCTCGTTTTCGGTCGCAGGCATCGCTGATGCCTTATTAGACGCCCCCGGCGGGGCTCCTGCCGGATCCCGGCTGTCACCGGGTCCGTGCATCAGCTCTTGCCTGCTGCACGTTTTGGCCCACGCGCCTGCTTCGAGCCACGGGCCTTGCGCCGGCCGCCTCTGACGGCCTGCGGGTCATCGACCTGACGCTTGGCCGCCTTGGGCCGCCCGGTGGTCTGAATGAACTTCAGCGCCTGAACGTAAACGAGGTTCTTGTGGCGGCGGGTGATCTCCGCCTCGCGCATTGCTTCGAGGAACTCCTCGGGCCCGTCGAAATCATGGAGGCGGTTGCGAACCGCCCCCAGACCCTGGGCGACATGGCTGTCGGAGCCGGCCGCCGGGATGATGTTGTACTTGCGGGCAAACCGTTCGGCTTCCTCGTTGAAGACGGAGATCGCGACGCGGGGGTTGAAGACCTCCATCAGGTCGATGTCCTCGACGATGTCGAGCAGGTTTTCGTAATCGGGGACCGAGTGGAGGCGGTCGAAGGGATGCGGCACATAGACGAGGCCGCCCTGGCGCTTGATCTCCCTGATCGTGTCCGACATCGAGGTTCCCTTCGGGATCTTCTCCTTGAGGAAGAGGCCGATCACCTCGCCGGCGTCACCGGTCATCACTTCCTCCGCGACGATGATCTTGAAGTCATCCATCTCCGCCGCGACCTCCGCGGCTTCCATGGCCCCGGAAACCTCGTTGTGGTCGGTGATCGCGATTGCTCCGAAGCCGCGGTCGCGGGCGGTTTCGATCAGCACCTTGACCGGGGTCGCGCAGTCACTCGAATGGTCGGTGTGCATGTGGAGGTCGACCTCGATCAGCGGCCGGTCGCGCAGCTTCTTCCTCAGTTCTTCGTTGCCGGCCGGATCATGGCGGCGGGAGACCAGCCGCTCGTAGATCGCCTCGAATCGCCCGGCCACCCCGGACCAGCTTTCAACCTCGAACTTGCCGCACTGCGCCCGGAAGCCTTCACGCAGCCGGGAATCCTCGCCCAGCCGCTGGATCTGGCCGGCCAGCGTGACCGGGTCCCCGGCCGGGAAGAGCAGGCCGCGCTGGCCGTCCCCGACCAGTTCGACATAGCGGCCGATCGTGGTCGTGACCGGCACCGCGCCGGAAGCGATCGCCTGGCGAACGGCCGCCGGGTCCGGCCGCGGACCGTTGGAGGCAGCCACGAAGACATCGGAATGGGAGAGCAGGTCTGCGAGCGAAACCTGTTCGGGACCGATCACCTTGATCCGGTCGCGAATGGCGCTGGCCACACGAAGCTGGACTTCGCCGGGATCGTCCGCGTAGATGCTGGCGGTCCAGTCGAGGTCGGCCGGCAGGCGCCGCAGGGCCCGCAGGAAGAGGCGGAGCGCCCCCGGTTCCTCACGCTCGGAGAAGGCGATCTTGAGCGGTGGCACCTCGACCCGGGCCGGCTCGGCCGGGTCGACCCCGGGGTGGGTGATCTCGTATGAACCGGGGAAGTAACGGTTGAGCAGCTTGGCCGAGGTCTTCGAGGATGCGGTCCTCGCATCGAGGCGGCCGAAAAAGATCTCGAGCAGGGGCCGGGCGAACTGGGTCGCGAAGGGCCGCTCCTCGGTCTCGTGAAAGGTGCCGACGTTGAGCGAGAAGGAATGGCGCAGGGCGGTCGAGGAGAAGCCGGGCACGAAGGGGTCGTGGACGTGGACGATGTCAAAGCGACCGGTCCCGAGCAGGGCTTCGACCCGGTTGCCCACGTCAACCGAAACCGGGGCCTGACGCTTCCCGGTGCGCGGGATCTTCACCCCGCCCCCCATCGAAAGGACCCTGGGTTCCTCCCCGGGGCGGTAGAGGGCGTCGGGGTCGTCGGCGAGCTCGGCCAGTGCCGCCCTGGTCTCGGTGACGCCGCCGCGGCCCCCGGAAGGGGCAGCGATCAGCACCGAATGACCGCGCCGGGCCAGCTCTTCGCTAACCCGGCGCGTGTACTCGTTGATGCCACCCCGCTCGCTCCAGGGGAACGGGGTGAACTGAACTATCGAAAGGGCAGAACCCGTGGTCAAATCAGGCTTCGGACTTCGCGTCCTCGGCCGATTCGGCGACCGGCTTGGTGCCCGGGAGAGCCGACTTGCCGCGAGCGTTCTCGACGATGAAGTCCTCCGTCTGCTGACGGGCCTCGGCGTCCGGCCGCTGATTGTGCGGGGACTTCATGAGGTACGAGGAGGGGCCATCGAGCTGCCCGGCGATGCCGTTGTTCAGGGCGAGCTTGATCAGGCGCACGGCGTCGATCACGACCCCGGCCGAGTTCGGCGAGTCCCAGACCTCGAGCTTCAGCTCGACGTTGAGCGGCACGTCACCGAAGGACTTGCCCTCGAGGCGGATGTGGGCCCACTTGCGGTCGGTCAGCCACGGCACGTAGTCCGAGGGGCCGACGTGGACGTCACGGTCCTCGAGCTCGGTGCCCATGATCGAGGTGACGGCGTTGGTCTTCGAGATCTTCTTCGAGTCGAGGCGCTCGCGCTCGAGCATGTTGAAGAAGTCCATGTTGCCGCCGACGTTGAGCTGCGAGGTGTGCTGCATCTCGACGCCGCGCTCGTGGAAGAGGCGGGCGAGCTGGCGGTGGACGATGGTCGCGCCGACCTGGGACTTGATGTCGTCACCGATGATCGGCAGGCCGGCTTCCTTGAAGCGGCCGTCCCAGTAATCCTGGCTGGCGATGAAGACCGGCAGGCAGTTGACGAAGCCGACGCCGGCGGCGATCGCCTGCTCGACGTACCACTTGACGGCGTCTTCGGAGCCGACCGGCAGGTAGCAGACCAGAACGTCGGTCTTGGTGTCCTTGAGGATCTGGACGATGTCGGCGGTCGGGCCGGGGGCCTTGGTGATGACCTGCTTGAGGTACTTGCCGAGGCCGTCGAGGGTCATGCCGCGCTCGACCGTGACGCCGAGGTTGGGAACGTCGGCGAACTTGATCGTGTCGTTCTGGCCCGACCAGATCGCTTCGGAAAGGTCCTTGCCGACCTTCTCCTGATCGATGTCGAAGGCAGCCACGAACTCGATGTCCTTGACGTGGTAGCCGCCGAGGTCGACATGCATAAGTCCGGGAACCTGATCCGCCGGATCGGCGTCCTTGTAGTACTGGACTCCCTGGATGAAGGAGTTGGCGCAGTTGCCGACGCCGACAATGGCAACTCGTACCTTGTCGTCACCGCCACGGCTGGCGCCGTTGCCGTTTCCGTTAAGTCCGTTCTCAGTCATGGGTAAGCGAAAGTCTCCTGTGGGTGGGGTGGCATCTCTTGCCGGTTGGGCACCGGTCCGCACGCTGATCAGGGGCAAAAAGCCACGCCTGATCCGGGCGCGGGGCCGGGTAGACCCCTAATGACACCACAAAACGGCCCCGGTTACAGGCTGCCGGGCATTAATTTCGGGCCTGTCCGCCTATTCAGTCGCGGCCGCGTCGAGCTTCTTCAGCTCGGTCCGGACATGCCAGACCCGCTGGAGGGTGGTGATCGCGGTCAATCCCGCCATCACGTAAATGGCGATCGGCAGCAGGTCAAAGCCCGAGATCACTTCCTCCCCGCCGAGGACCAGCCCGGCCGAAAGGATCACGACGCGAACCGGCCGGGTGGCGATACCGACCTTGCATTCGACTCCGAGCGCCTCGGCTCGGGCCCGGGTGTAGCTGACCATCAGCGATCCGAGCACGACCACCACGCACATCGCGGCGGCCACGCTGTCACCACTGTCGGCGAACTGCCAGGCGACCGCGGCGAGCACGATGCCCTCTTCGATCCGGTCGAGGGTGGAATCGAGGAAGGCGCCGAACAGCGTGCCCTTGCCCGACATCCGCGAGTAACGGCCGTCGAGGGTGTCCATCACCGAACCGATGATGAAAGCGATGCCGGCGAAGAAGAAATCGCCGTGAAGCACGAGACCGGCGGCGATCAGGTTTCCGACCAGCCCCATCATCGAAATCGCGTTCGGGGTCAGCCGGGACTGGATGAGAGCGTTGCGGGCCTGCTCCCGGAATTCCTGGGCTGGCCTGCGCGAACCGTTCTGGCCGCCTCCCGGGCCGGACGAAGACTCCATGCGGGGAACTCTAGAGGTTGGAGCCGTGGCTCACCGGTCGGGGCGACAGTCCCGGTCGGAGCCGAACCGGGCCCCGGGGCTGAAGTCGGCGGCGACCTTGAGCGATCCGGGGCGATCGAGCGTGACCCGGGTCCAGTCACCCCGGCCCGGCTCGACACAACCAAATCCGCTCTTGACCTTCCAGTAGGGGGTCGACCTGATTCTCACCTCGAAGCTGCCGGCGATCGGCGCCGCGACCGCGAAGCCGTCGGTGTCAAGTTCGGTCAGGCGGGCCGGACGGGCGACCATCGGCTGCGCGCCGATCACCTTGAACAGTCGCCAGTCGCCGCCGACCGGGATCTCCCTGAGGAACGGAAGCCCGGAGCGGATCAGGGCCGCCTCCTTCTCCCCGGCGTAGTCGAGTTCGGTGTCGGCCGGCAGGGCCACATACCCGACCGCGAGCCGGTCGAGCCACTGTCGGTACCGGTTCGGGCCGAGCCGGTCGGCATAGAAGAGCGGGTTGAAGTTGCGGTCGGTCTGCCGCTCCCAGCCGCGCGCGAGCGGGAATTCCGGGGCCGCCCGGGCAGCTTCCCAATGGGAGGCGATCGGCACCACCTCGACCCTGGCCGGCTCGCGTACGAGGCGTGGCTCGAGGGCGTCGGCCAGAGGCTGGTAGAAGGCCTGGGTCACCGCCGGATCGTCATCGGTCAGCTTGAGATCCCGGATCACCGGCCCGGTCTGCCACCAGACGATCATCGGCAGCAGGATGATCAGCACGCCGCGGCGCCACAGTTTCGGGGTCAGCGGCTCGGCCGCCAGCACGCAGAGCAGGACCGGCCCGAGCAGCAGGGCCCCGAGCCGGTTGACGTTGCCTCCCATCGGCGTGCTGAGCACATAGGAGGCGACCAGGGCGCCGGCGTAGACGAGCATCCCGGTGCGGACCAGGCGCTGGCCCGGAGGGACCATCCAGGCGCTGACCAGGGTCAGGCCGATCGCCGGTATGAAGCTCGAAGTGACATACGGCTCGTCGCCTCCGCCGGGAAAGAGCAGCGCGACGATCGCGGCAACCAGAAAGGAGACTCCGGCCAGCTCCAGACCGCGGCGGTCGGGTCGCTCGGCCAGGAAATGCGCGAAGCCGAGACAGGCCAGGAAAAGGGCGGCGACCGGGCTGGCCAGACCGACCGAGCCGGCCAGGAGCAGCGCCGGGATACGCAGGCCGCGCTGCGAGGCGAAGACCGCCGCCATGGCCAGCAGGCAACCGAGGGCGAAGGTGAGCCGCCCCGAAAACAGGCTGATCGTGGCCGCGAAGGCGAACCAGATCGCCCCGGCCTGGGCCCGCTCGCCCCACTCGCGCCGGACGATCAGGGTGAAGAGGATCACCGTTCCGATCACCGCCAGTGAACCCATCACCCGGAAGCCGAGCCAGGCCCCGAGCGGCGGCGAAAGCAGGGAATAGGACGGCAGGTAGTGGCCGGCGAACCAGTAGTTGTTCCAGACCGTCGGCCCGGAGAGTTCGAACAGCTCGGTGCGGAAGGTCTGGGCGGCGTGATCGGCGCTGTGGGGCGCCATGATCAGGTAGATCACCGCGAGCCCGACCACGACGAGCAGCGGCGCGGCCAGGAATCCCCACGCGGCCGGGCTGGTCAGGGAACGGAGTCGCACCGCCGGGCCTCCGCTCAGGCCTCGGCCCGTTGGCGCTCCGCCTCGCGGCTCCAGGCCCAGGTCTCGGGTTTGATCTCGGCCAGCACTCTCGAAGCGATCAGGAAGGAGAGCCCGGCGACGCCCCAGCCGAGCACGGCATCGATCCAGTAGTGGTTCGCGGTGACCACGGTGACCCAGGCGACCACCAGCGGCCAGCCCGCCCAGAAGGTCTTGGCGAACCAGTTCCTGCAGACCTGGAAACCGGTGACGCCGATCATCAGGGCGACCGCGCAATGCATCGAAGGCACCGCGGCGAAGGGGTTGATGAAGAGCTTGGCCAGGGCGGAGTCGTGGTTGACGCTGGACTGGGCGTTGACCGTGTCAATGAATCCGTACTCGGGGTACATCCGCGGCGGGGCGGTCGGGAAGCCGATGTAGCCCACCAGTGCGATGCCCATCGAGACGAAGAGCATGTTGCGGAAGAAGTAGTAGTAGTCGTTGCGGAACAGGTACATCCAGATCAGGAAGCCGAGCGCCACCGTGAACTGGCTGTTGAGGTAGATCGTGTTGGCGATGTCGATCAGCCAGGTGAAGCCGTGAAGGGCGCTCTGCACACCAGGTTCGAAGAACATCCCGAGGGTGCGTTCGGTGTCGATCACCCGTTCGCCGTTGGCGAAGGCGACATTGGCCCGGCCATCGGCCATTCCGCGCGCCATCTCGTAGAAGGTGTCGGCGAGCACATAGAGCAGGAGCTGGCGAAAGAGGTCAGGCCAGCCGCGGGGGAGCCACTCCCCGATCCGGACGATCAGCGCGGGCATGACTGCTCAGTCTAATGGCGCGCGCAGATTTCTCTCAGGAAGCCTCGGGTAGGCTCCGGCTTTCCAGTCATGGAGCGAGAACGGCCAGCCCGACCCCACAGTGATCAGCGACCCCCGATCGCCTGTCTCGGCGAGGCGATCGCGGATCTGATCTGCGAGCGGAACCTGGCCAAGGGGGAAGCACCCGGGCCCTTCGTTCCGTGGCCGGGAGGGGCGCTGGCTAACGTAGCCGTGGCGATCGCCCGAAGCGGCGCCCCGGCCGCCCTGGTCGGCGGGGTTGGCGGTGACGGCTGGGGGCGCTGGCTCGCCGACGGGCTGGAATCCGAAGGCGTCTCAACCAGATGGCTGGCCACACTCGACGGGGCAGACACTCCGGTCGCCCTGATCGAGTTCGATTCCGGAAACGAGCCCGCTTTCCAGGTCTACGGCGAACACATCGGGCCGACCATGGCCGCCACCGGCGACTTCCTTGAAGAGGCGATCACCGGTTCCCGGGCGGTGGTCATCGGTTCGAACACGATGGTCGGCGAAGTCGAGCGGAATGTGACCCGGCGCGCGGTCGAGCTGGCTGCCGCGGCCGGGCTGCCGGTGCTGCTCGACCCGAACTACCGGCCCAACCGCTGGACCAGCGAAGAACCGGCCCGCGATTTCTGCCGGGAATTGAGCGGGTCGGCAACGGTGGTCAAGCTGAACCAGGGGGAAGCGGAAATGATCACCGGGATCGGGGAGCCGCTCGCCGCGGCCCGGGATCTCCTCAAGCTCGGCCCGGAGCTGGTCGTGGTCACCAACGGTGAGGGGGAAATCGTCACCGCCGGTGCGGTCGAGGCGCGGCATCGTCCCGAGCCGGTCGAAACGGTAAGTCCGCTCGGAGCGGGTGACGCTTTCATGGGCGGCCTTGCGGCCGGTCTCGCCGGGCTCGACTGGGACCTTTCCCGCGCCGCCGAGGTGCTCCCCGGGGCGGCCCTCGCGGCGGCCGCGGTCTGCGGGCACTGGGGAGCCCAGTAACCGGTGGCTGCCTGGCGGGCGAAAGTCGCGAAGAAGGAATGGAAACGGCCCACCCGGGCCCGGGTGCGGGCGATCCGCGACCGGCTGCGGGAGATGTACGGGCGCCCGGTCAACCTGCCGCACCGCCAGCCGATCGACGAGCTGGTCCGGACCATCCTCTCCCAGGCGACCAGTGACGCCAATCGCGACCGGGCCTTTGCCGGTCTGAGGGACCGCTTTGATGACTGGGAGGCGGTTCGCGACGCCCCCGAGTCCGAGGTCGAGGCGGCGATCCGGCCCGGGGGCCTCAGCCGTCAGAAGGCGCCGCGGATCCAGGCCGTCCTCAGGGAGATCGAGGACCTCGACCTCGGCTGGCTCGAACACGCCGACCGCGCCCTTGCGATGGAGTTCCTGACCGGACTGCCCGGGGTAGGGCGCAAGACGGCGGCCTGCGTTCAGGTCTTCACCTGGAACCGGCCGGAGATCCCGGTCGACGTTCATGTGTTTCGGATCGGCGGAAGGCTGGGGCTGTTCCGGCCGAACGCTTCCTTCGAGGAAGCCCACGATGAACTGCTGGCGCTGGTCGACCCGGCCGATTCATACGAATTCCACATGAACCTGATCCGTCACGGGCGCACTCTTTGCCGACCGACGCCGCTCTGCCGCGAGTGCGACCTGCGCCGGATGTGTCCCTACGGCCGCGGACCGGGGTCGGAACGGCAGCCCGCGGGGCGCACCCGGGAAGGCGGCCCGCAGAGCGGGGTCGGAACGGTAGGACGCGGATCGGGGTCCGAAGGGTAATATTCCCGGCGTTCGGCGCACCGTCCACTTTTGCGCCGCCCGTCCATGAACAAGAAGCCCTTCGTCATATTTGGTCTCCTCCTGATCCTGCTGGCAGTGGTGATCCCGTTCTGGGCATTCGAGAAGGACGGCAACACCGCCAACAACGAGGGGATTCCCTCCGAGAGCACGCCGGGCAAGCAGCTCTTCCAGACCAACTGCGGCAACTGCCACACGCTCTACGCGGCCGGCACCGACGGTGACTTCGGTCCGAACCTCGACGCCAAGCTCGCTCCGGCCGGCCCGCCCGCCGACGAGACCGCAGTCAAGGGAATCAAGACCCAGGTCATGGCGGCCATCGAAGAAGGCGCCGACAGCCCCGACGTTCCCGGCCGCATGCCCGCCGGCATCGTCACCGGCACGGTCGCCGACGAGATTGCCGACTTCGTCGCCCATTACGCCGGCGAAGGTTAGGGACAACAAGGCGTCATCCGGTCTTCGCCGGATGACAACGGGAACCCGCCGGCCCGCTTGATTCGCTGATGGTCGGGCCGGCTCCGATTGATCAGTCTCCGCATCGTTCGGGCCCTTGCCGGGTTTATCCTCCTGACAGCGGTTGGGGAACCGCAGAAGGCGCGTTGCCGCGCCTCGCCCCAGACCAAAAGGAGAGAACTTGATGTTCAACACCAAGAACCGCGTGGTCTTCGCCCTGCTGGCGATCTTCACGCTTTCCGCGCTGCTGGCCGGCCCGGCCCAGGCCAAGCGCAAGCACAAGCCGAAGAAGCCGAACACCGTCAAGGTGATGTCCCGCAACCTGTATCTGGGAGCCGACCTCGGCCCGGCGATCAACTCGTCCGACGCCGCCGACTTCATCAGCAAGAACGGCCAGATCCTGAGGGACGTGGACACCAACAACTTCCCGGTCCGGGCCAGGGGCCTCGCCGGCGAAATCAGGAAGGTAAGCCCGGACCTCGTCGGCCTTCAGGAAGTCGCTCTCTGGCGCACCGGCGACGCCAGCTTCACGCCCTCGATCACCGGTGAGTACACGGCCTCTACCGTCAAGGTGGACTTCCTCGCCGACCTGCTCGCGCAGCTCAACAAGGGTGGAGTCAAGCGCTACCGGGTGGTCAAGGTCCAGAACGAATTCGACTTCGAGGCACCCGCCGACTACGACAATGATCCCGCCACCGGCGCAGTCACTCTCGGGGGCGAGATCAACGGTCGCCTGACCATGCGTGACGCGGTCCTGGCCAAGGTCGGTGCCGGCATCCGCACCCGCAACATCAAGTCCGGCAACTACGAGCACATCTTCCAGCCGGTCATCTCCGGAATCCCGGTCAAGGTGAAGCGCGGCTGGCTTTCCGCTGACGTGAAGGTCCGCAAGAGCAAGTGGTTCCGCTTCGTAAATACGCACTTCGAGGCCTTCGGCGAACCGCAGATCCGCGAGCAGCAGGCCAAAGAGCTGCTGGCCGGACCGCTCAAGAGCGGTACAAAGCCCGCGGTTCTGGTCGGTGACCTGAATTCGGATGACGACACCGTCTCCGAGGATGACGCGCTCGCCTACGACGCCCTGACCAAGGGCGGCATGGTCGATCGCGGCACGCAGAAGATGACCTTCGGCGTGGACAGCGGCATCATCACCGACGATGCCCCGACCAACTTCAACCAGACGATCGATCACGTGATGACCAATCGTCCGAAGTCGGTCAAGCTGCTCGCCTCCGGGGTGACCGGAACCAAGCCGCTCAACGGCTACTGGGATTCCGACCACCGCGGAGTCTGGTCGAACCTGCGCATTCCGTAGCGCAACGAGACAAACCGAATTGCCGGAAAGGCCCGCATTTGCGGGCCTTTCTTCGTTAATTTGACGTTCTGTACAAAATCTTATACAGTCCCACTTAGATTTTTGACCATGACCGCACCCTCATGCGGTCTCTGACACATCCAAACAGGAGAAACACAGTGGGAAAGACGATTGGAATCGACCTCGGCACGACGAACTCGTGCGTAGCGGTTCTCGAAGGCGGCGAACCGACCGTTCTCGAGAACTCCGAGGGCGGGCGCACCACCCCGTCGGTGGTCGCCTTCAATGACAAGGACGAGCGGCTGGTCGGCACCGTAGCCAAGCGCCAGGCCGTGATGAACCCGGAAAACACGATCTTCTCGATCAAGCGCTTCATGGGCCGCAAGGAGGCCGAGGTCAAGGAAGAGGAGACGATGATCCCGTACAAGGTCGAAGCCGGCCCGAACGGGGATGTCCGCGTGGACGTGCGCGGCAAGCAGTACTCGCCGCCCGAGATCAGCGCGATGATCCTCGGCAAGCTGAAGGCGGACGCCGAAGCCAAGCTCGGCGAGACGGTCGACTCGGCCGTGATCACCGTCCCGGCCTACTTCAACGACGATCAGCGCCAGGCGACAAAGGACGCCGGCAAGATCGCCGGACTCGACGTCAAGCGCATCATCAACGAGCCGACCGCGGCCTCGCTGGCCTACGGCCTCGACAAGGAAGACACCGACCAGACGATCCTGGTCTTCGACCTCGGCGGCGGCACCTTCGACGTGTCCGTGCTCGAGATCGGTGACGGCGTCTTCGACGTGAAGTCAACCGCCGGTGACAACCACCTCGGCGGCGACAACTTCGACAAGGCAGTCGTGGACTGGCTGGTCGCCGAGTTCAAGAAGGACCAGGGAGTCGACCTGGCCGCCGACAAGAACTCGCTGCAGCGCCTCTACGAGGCGGCGGAGAAGGCGAAGATCGAGCTGTCCTCCGCCCAGGAGACGCAGATCAACATCCCCTTCATCACCGCGGTTGAAGGCCAGCCCAAGCACCTCGACATCAAGCTGACCCGCTCCAAGCTGAACGAGCTGACCGCCGACCTGCTCGACCGCGTGGTCGGGCCGGTCAAGCAGGCGCTCTCCGACGCCGACGCCAGCGTGGACCACGTGGTCCTGGTCGGCGGCATGACCCGTATGCCCGCGGTCCGCGAGAAGGTCACCGAGCTGACCGGCAAGGAGCCGCATCAGGGTGTCAACCCGGATGAGGCCGTGGCGGTCGGTGCCGCGATCCAGGCCGGCGTGCTGGCCGGTGACGTCAAGGACGTGCTGCTGCTCGACGTCACCCCGCTCACCCTCGGTATCGAAACCAAGGGCGGCGTGATGACCAAGCTGATCGAGCGCAACACGACCATTCCGTCCCGCAAGTCGGAGGTCTTCTCGACCGCCGAGGACAACCAGCCCTCGGTCGAGATCCACGTCCTCCAGGGCGAGCGCGAGATGGCTACCTACAACAAGAGCCTCGGCAAGTTCCAGCTGACCGGCATCCCGCCGGCTCCGCGTGGCATGCCGCAGATCGAGGTCACCTTCGACATCGACGCCAACGGCATCATCAACGTGACCGCGAAGGATCTCGGCACCGGCAAGGAGCAGAAGATCGAGATCAAGTCCGGTTCCGGACTCTCGGACGACGAGATCAACAGCATGGTCTCCGACGCCGAAGCGCATGCCGACGAGGACAAGAAGCAGCGCGAGCTGGCCGAAGCCAAGAACATCGGCGAGAACGCCGCCTATACCTCGGAGAAGCAGCTGACCGAGCTCGGCGACAAGATCGACGGTGCCTCGAAGACCGAGATCGAAGACAAGATCGCGGCCCTGCGGGGATCGCTTGATTCGGAGGACGCCGAGGACATCAAGGCGAAGACCGAAGAGCTCCAGGCCGCCTTCCACAAGGTGTCCGAGCAGGTCTACCAGGCCGCCCAGGCCGAGCAGGCTGCGGGCGCCGAAGGTGGCGCTGATGCCGGAGCCGCTTCCCCGGATGAAGAGGAAGTGATCGACGCCGAAGTGGTTGACGAGGACGAGAACAAGTGATCCAGGAGCCGGAAGAGACCACGGGCCAGCCCGAGGTGGAAGAGGTCGTCGACGCCGAAGTGGTGTCGGCGGCCGATCCGGCTGTCGAGGACGCCGTGGTCGTTGAAGACGCGATCGCCGAAGAGGCGGCCGCCGAAGCGACCGTGGAAAGCGACCTGGCGGCGCTGGTCGAGGAGGCCCGCAGCCAGCGGGACGAATACCTCGACCTGGCCCAGCGGACCAAGGCCGACTTCGACAACTACCGCAAGCGCGTCGCGGCCGAAAGCCAGGCCCAGATCGAACGGGGCCGGCTGGAAGTCGTCTCCGGCCTGATCGAGGCGATCGACAACCTCGAGCGGGTACTCGAAGCGGCCGGAATCGAGCAGGAAGCCGCACTCGGCGGATCCCTGCCGGAGGACGCCCCGGTCACCCGGCAGGGCGTGATCGTCGCCTACCGCGACCTTCAATCGGTCCTGCGCAAGGCCGGGGTCGAAGCCTTCGACTCGAAGGGCGAGGCATTCGACCCCAACCTCCACGAGGCGCTGCAGGCGCTGCCGGCCGAAGGCGTCGAGTCAGGCGTCGTAATCGAAGAGATGCAGAAGGGCTACCGCGCCGGGGAAAGTGTGATCAGACACGCCCGCGTAGTGGTCAGCCAGTGATGAAGAGAAAGTGAACGCCGTATGGCGAAAGACCTTTACGAAGTCCTCGGCGTAGGCAAGAAGGCTTCACAGGAAGAGATAAAGAAAGCCCACCGCAAGCTGGTGCGGCAGTATCACCCGGACCGCAATCCGGATGACAAGGCGGCCGAGGACAAGTTCAAGGAGATCCAGGCGGCCTACGACATCCTCGGTGACGAGGAGAAGCGAAAGCAGTACGACTCCGGCGGCGGGATCTTCGGCGGCTTCGGCCAGGGCGGCGGCAACCCGTTCGGCCAGAGCGGCGCCCAGGGCAATCCCTTCGGCCAGGGAGCTCCCGGCGGGATCGGTGACATCTTCTCGACCATTTTCAGCCGCGGCGGGGGCGGCCCCGCCGGGCCGGAACGAGGTCGCGACCTCGAAACCGACACCCGCATCTCATTCGATGATGCGATGGCCGGTACCCAGCTCACCGTCACGATCCCGAAGTCCGAGCGCTGCCCGACCTGTTCAGGTTCCGGCGCCGAACCGGGTACCAGCCCGGAGACCTGCCCGCGCTGCGGCGGTCGCGGAGTCGAGGCCCAGGGCCAGGGGTTCTTTTCAATCAGCCAGCCCTGCCCGCAGTGCCAGGGCACCGGCCAGATCATCCCCAGTCCATGCCACACCTGCGGCGGCTCGGGCCTTACCCATCAGACCAAGCGCTACAAGGTGAACATCCCGGCCGGAGTCAAGGACGGCACCCGCATCCGCGTCGCCGGCAAGGGCGAGGCGGGGGTGCGCGGCGCGCCTTCAGGCGATCTTTTCGTAACCATCCAGGTTTCTCCCTCCCCGGTCTTCAAGCGGCTCGATGACGGCAACCTCGAGGTCGAGGTTCCGGTCTCGGTCACCGAGGCGATGCGGGGCGGGACGATCGAGGTGCCGACCCTTTCCGGGACCAAGCGGATCCGGGTTCAGGCTGGCACCCAGAACGGCGCGATCCAGCGCCTGCGCGGCGAGGGACCGCCGAAAGCCGGCGGCAAGGGTCGTGGCGACATCCGCTACCGGTTGAATGTGGTGATCCCGAAGGAACTGACAGATGATCAGCGCCGGGCGGTTGATCAGCTCGCCGAATCGATGAACGGCGACGACCCGCGGGCCGAGCTGCTGCGCCGGGCGAAGGC
>ERZ724521.44-NODE-44-length-42943-cov-6.004523_pt1 | contig 42943 bp, 32 predicted proteins | sample MGYA00376054_ERZ724521 | MGnify/ENA primary metagenome ERZ724521 (study PRJEB28724, sample SAMN07190883) | activated sludge metagenome | isolation source: activated sludge of sewage treatment plant in Hong Hong | place: Hong Kong | collected 2016-03-17 ... | reverse complement strand
GCTCCCGCTCCTGCGAAACCGGCAGCATCGGCTCCGCGTCCTGCGGCACCTGCACCTACCTATAAGGCAGCCAATCCTGCACCCAAACCCATTCCGCCGATCAGCAAAACTCCGCTGGCGCGGACCGCGACACCGGCGAAGGAGGAAGATCCCGGCAAGACGCGCTACTCGGATAAGGAACTGGAGGAATTCCGTCAGATCATCGTGAAGAAGCTCGAAGAAGCGCGCCATGAACTGAATGTGCTGCAGGCACAGCTCACGGCTGCGAATGAACACGGCACCGACGATACCGCCAGTACGTTCAAGATGCTGGAAGACGGTTCCGAGAGTCTCGCGAAAGAAGAAGCCGGACAGTTGGCCGGTCGTCAGAAGAAGTTCATCGAGCAGCTCGAGAACGCGCTCATCCGCATCGAGAACAAGACCTACGGCATCTGCCGTGTAACCGGAAAACTCATTCCCAAAGAGCGCCTCCGCGCCGTTCCGCACACGACCCAAAGCATCGAAGCAAAGCTCAATCAATACCGCGACTGAGCACGAAGATCCAGCATAACGCCAGACAGAATCGGTTAGATTCGGTCTGGCGTTTTCATGAAATGTAGATGCGAGGAGCGTGACCGAGACCGAGGAAAACGCTCATACATCCCACGTACCGCCTAATTCCTCTCAACTAACCCTCCCTCGGTCTCGCTCACGTCCCTCGTAACTAACCTTCCTCGGTCTCGGACACGCTCCTCGCAACCAACCCTCCCTCGCCTTGCCCTCCATCCCAACCACTCGTCTCCGCCTCGCCGGTATCATCATCTTCCTGGTCCTGCTCATCGACCAGGTGGTGAAGTTCTGGGTGAAGACGACGATGTATCTCGGCGAAGAGCACCGGGTGTTCGGCCATTGGTTCTACATTCATTTCACGGAGAACTATGGCATGGCGTTCGGACTGGAGTTCGGAGGCATGGCAGGTAAGTTCCTCCTGAGTGCCTTCCGGATTCTCGCGTGCATCGCGATCGGCTGGTACATCGTCCACCTGGCCCGGCACCGCGCACATCCCGGCCTGATGGTTTGCTTTGCGTTGATCTTTGCCGGGGCGGTCGGCAACATCATCGACAGCGCCTTCTACGGGATGATCTTCAACGACAGCACCGACGGGATCGCGCGTTTTCTGCCGCCCGACGGCGGGTATGCCGGCTTCCTGCAAGGGCGGGTGGTGGACATGCTGTATTTCCCGCTGGTCTCGGGACGCTTTCCGGATTGGTTACCGATCTGGGGCGGCGAGACGTTCTTGTTCTTCCGACCGGTATTCAACATCGCCGACGCTTCGATCTCGATCGGCGTGATCCTGTACATCCTGTTCCAGAAGCGCTTCCACGAAGGCGATCACGCGCAGAAGACGGAGACCGATGCTCCGGCCGCCACTGACGCCTCCTCCGGACTTTCCTGATTTTCCCGATCCTTTTTTTCGGATTCAGTATCTTGTTGCTTCCTATGAAGCGATCGATTTCCCTCCTGGTACTGTCCCTCTTTTTCACGACTTCCCTGCAAGCACAAGCTCGGAGCGACAGCGCGACCGTCCGGTCCATCTACTCCGAAATGCTCTCGAACGGCAAGGCCTACGACTGGCTGCGCGTGTTGTCGAATGATATCGGTGGACGACTTAGCGGATCGCCGGAGGCGCAACAGGCCGTTGAATACACCCGGAAGGCCATGCTCGAAGCCGGCGCCGATACGGTTTGGTTGCAGGAGGTATGGGTGCCGCACTGGGTGCGGGGCGCTAAAGAAAGCGGACGCATCATCGCGCGTACAGGCGATTCGCAGGAAGTTCCGGTCTGCGCACTCGGTGGCTCCGTCGCGACACCGAAAGAAGGGATCAGCGGCAATGTCGTGGAGGTGCACGACTTCGACGAACTCAAAGCCCTGGGACGCGAAAAGATCGAAGGCAAGATCGTCTTCTACAACCACCCCTTTGATCCCACCTTCATCAATACGTTTGAAGCATACGGCGAAGCGGGCAAGTACCGTTGGTCGGGTCCGAGTGAAGCGGCCCGTTACGGTGCCGTCGCTTCCATCGTTCGCTCCATGACCCTGGCACAAGATGATTTCCCGCATACCGGAGCCATGGGTTATAATGACTCATTGCCGAAGATCCCCTGTGCCGCCATCAGTACGAATGGCGCCAACCTGCTCAGCAATATCCTTCGCGCAGATCCGGGTGCTCGATTCTTGCTGCGCATGGACTGCCAGCTCCTCGACAGTGTACTTTCTCACAACGTCATCGGGGAGATCCGCGGTCGCGAGCTGCCGGATGAAGTGCTGGTCGTCGGTGGTCACCTCGATTCCTGGGATACCGGCGACGGCGCGCACGATGATGGCGCCGGCGTGATGCAATCCGTCGAGATCCTGCGTACGTTCAAGGCCTTGAAGCTTCGACCGAAGCGCACCATCCGCGCGATCGCGTTCATGAACGAAGAGAACGGTCTTCGTGGCGGTAGAGGTTACGCGGCCTGGGCATCGACCAACAGCAGGGAAAAGCATGTGATGGCCATCGAAAGCGATGCAGGCGGATTCACCCCGTATGGATTCGGACTGGATATGCCCGAAGACAAAAAACCTTCCATCCGGAAGTACCGTGAGTTGTTTCGTCCTTACAATGTCTGGAACTTCGAAGAAGAGCACGGTGGCGCCGACATTTCTCCCCTGAAGCCTTCGTTGAAAGTACCCTTGGTAGGCCTGGTGGTCGACTCCCAACGCTACTTCGATTATCATCATGCCGGCTCCGACACGTTCGACAAAGTGAACAAGCGCGAACTCTTGCTGGGAGCCGCTGCCATGGGTTCTTTGCTTTACCTCGTGAGCGAAAACGGTTTCTGACCGCGCGAAGCGCACATGGCTTCCGAAGAACACATCCAGACCCTGTTGTCGGCGCTACCCGACTCGCCGGGCGTTTACCAGTTCTACGACAAGGAGGACAAGCTGCTCTATGTGGGCAAGGCCAAGTCGTTGAAGAAGCGGGTCAGCAGTTATTTCCAAAAAGACCGGCACGTCTCGGGTAAGACGTCCATCATGGTGCGCAAGGTGGCCGACATCCGCACCATCGTCGTGGATACGGAGATGGACGCGCTCTTGCTGGAGAACAACCTCATCAAGAAGCACCAGCCGCGGTACAACGTCAGCCTGAAGGACGACAAGACCTATCCGTGGATCTGCATCCGCAACGAGCGTTTCCCGCGCGTCTTTTCGACTCGCAAGATGATCCGTGACGGTTCCGAATATTTCGGACCGTATGCTTCCGGCCGTTTGATCAATACGCTGCTGGAGCTGATCAACAAGTTGTACAAGCTGCGGACGTGCAGCCTGGTGTTGTCGGAGGAGAATATCACGAAGAAGAAATTCCGTGTCTGCCTCGAATACCAGATCGGTAATTGCAAGGGACCTTGTGAAGGATTTCAATCACAGGAAGAGTACGATCAATCGGTGAAAGAGATCCGGCAGATCCTCAAAGGAAACATCCAGACGGTCATCGGTCACCTGCGCGAATTGATGCAGACCTACGCGGCCGAGTATCGCTTTGAAGAAGCACAATCGGTCAAAGAGAAACTGGAATCACTCGAAAAGTTCCAGCGGAAATCGGTGGTCGTGAATCCGTCGATTCACAACGTGGATGTGTTCTCCCTCGTGATCGAGGAGGATTCCGCTTATGTGAATTTCCTGCGTGTCATGAACGGCGCGATCATCCAGGGGCATACGGTGGAATTGAAAAAGAAGCTGGAAGAAACGCCGGAGGAGTTGTTGGAGCTTGCCATGGGCGAGTTGCGCTCGCGCTTCTTCAGCGACGCGGAGGAGATCATCGTACCCTTCGCGCCGGAAGTCGAATGGCCGGGCATTTCGTTCACGGTCCCGAAGATCGGCGACAAGAAGCACTTGCTCAGCCTGTCGGAGAGCAACGTGCGGAATTACATCCGCGAAAAGCGGTTGCAGGAAGAGAAGCAGCATCCCGAGAACCGCACGCTGCGCCTGATGGAGCAGATGAAAAAAGATCTGCGGCTCACCGAGTTGCCGAAGCACATCGAGTGTTTCGACAATTCCAATTTCCAGGGCGCCTATCCCGTGGCGGCGATGTCGGTCTTCCGGGACGGCAAGCCGTCGAAGAAGGACTACCGGCATTTCAACATCAAGACCGTCGAGGGTCCCGACGATTTCGCGTCGATGGAGGAGGTGATCCACCGGCGGTATAAGCGGATGCTCGACGAGGCGCTGCCGCTGCCGCAACTGATCGTGATCGACGGAGGCAAGGGGCAGTTGAGCGCGGCGGTCAGCAGCCTGGAAAAACTCGGCTTACGGGGAAAGATCGCGGTGATCGGAATCGCGAAGCGCCTGGAGGAGCTCTACTACCCGGACGATCCGCTGCCGTTGTACATCGACAAGAAGAGCGAAACGCTGCGGATCATCCAGCAATTGCGCGACGAGGTGCACCGCTTCGGGATCACGCATCATCGCAAGCGGAGGAGCAAGGGTGTGATCAAGACGGAGCTGGAAGAGATCCCCGGCATCGGTCCACGCACGGCGGAAGAATTGCTACGCGAGTTCCGTTCCGTCCAACGCATCAAAGAAGCCTCCCTCGAAGCCCTCGCCGCCCTCATCGGCGAAGCGAAAGCGATTCGGGTGAAGGAGCATTTGGAGTCTGGCAGCAACCGGACGGAAGGGGCTTCGTAGGATCTCGTGACACAGAGTATCGCAGAGGTAACACAGAGTTTCTCAGAGATCGAAATGTCCTCTGCCTGTTTACTGCAACGACTTTATTTCAGTTGATCGGAAAGGAGTTTGATCTCCATGCGGGGCGACATCTTCTCGTATAGTATCCGGTATACCGAGCTTGTGATCGGCATATGGACGTTGTACTGTTTATTCAGCTCATGAATACACTTGGTCGCATAATAGCCTTCCGCAACCATGTTCATTTCCAATTGTGCGAATTTAACGGAATAGCCCTTTCCGATCATGGTGCCGAACATGCGGTTACGAGAGAAGGATGAGTAAGCCGTTACCAACAGGTCGCCGAGATATGCCGAGTCGTTGATGTCGCGACCGATCGGATGCACTGCGTCTACAAATCGCTTGATCTCCTGAATGGCGTTAGAAATAAGTACTGCGAGGTAGTTGTCTCCATAGCCCAGCCCATGGCAAATACCGCCGGCTATGGCAAATACGTTTTTCAAGACGGCGGAATATTCTGTACCATAAATATCGTCGCTCACGGTGGTCTTGATGTACCGACAAGCCATTTGGCGGGCCAATGAATCAGCAGTATTCGTGTCAGGACTCGCTATGGTGAGATAGGAGAGACGTTCCATGGCTACTTCTTCGGCATGACATGGACCAGTAATAACACCTATGTTTTGTATCGGAACGTCGAATTGTTTGTGTAAGAAGTCGCCAACGACTAGTAGGTCATCCGGAATGATCCCTTTGATAGCGGAGAATACGGAACGGCCATGAAAATCATCCGACTTGATCCCTGCCAGCGAGTCTTTTAGGAAAGCTGATGGAACTGCCAAAATAATGGTCTTGGATTCCCGAATCGCCTCCCGGATATCGGTTGTGATCCGGATCTTCCCAAGATCGAATTCAACATCGGATAAGTAGTTGGGATTATGTCGGTACTTGGAGATAAATTCTGCCGTCTCTTTACTTCTTACCCACCAGGTAATTTTGTCGACATTATTGGAAAGTATCTTGACGATGGCCGTTGCCCAACTGCCACCACCTATGATTGAAATGGATTGATTCTCCATTTAAATGTGCTGATTGATTAGTCTCGGATCAGGTCAGAATGATCCTGCGAATTCCTTCTTTCAAATGTAGTACATTGAAATTGATTAATAAACCAAGATTCAAGCCTGTGAGTTTGAGATAGGTGAGCACCTGCGCACGGTGAATATCCGTAATCAGGTCCACACACTTCAATTCCAAAAGCAATCGATTTTCAACGATCAGATCAGCCCGATAGCCGCACTCCAGTTTGATCTTCTCGTAAATGAGCGGAACAGGATGTTCTTTTCGAATGCATAGCCCCAGCTTGATCAATTCGTAAGCGGTACATTCCTTGTAAGCTGATTCAAGCAGGCCCGGACCTAGCTTTTGATGCACTTTCATGACGCATCCGATAACAATGCGCGTAAGGTCGTTGATGTTTGCATGGCTCATGCCGGAAAATTCCGTCATGAGGTGGATTTCTACAACCGCTTATATGCGGAGAAATCATCTAACCGTCACTGAGCCGTCCGATGTTCTTTTTTGTAACACAGAGAATCACAGAGGAAACACAGAGTAGCACAGAGCAGAATTCAAATCTCTGCGAAACTCTGTGTGCCCTCTGCGTGACTCTGTGCTCCTTTTTTATACGAAGCGCGAAATCTCAAAACGTAATCGATTTCTCCAACATCTCCGCACCGCGTTTGACTTTTACGGTGGTGGTTTCGCCTTTGGTGAATTTGCCGAGGGCTTTCATGTAGGACATCATGTCCACCACTTTGTAGTCGCCGATCTGGACCACTACGTCGCCGGCCAGTAGCCCCGCTTTTTGCGCCGGCTTGCCGTCACTTACGCCGTCGATGCGCATGCCCTCGCCGTCGAACGCGTAGTCGGGCACCACACCCAGGGTCACTTTGAATTTCGGCGCATCCTCGTTCGACTCGTCCTTCGTCTTGGTGAACACGAGTTTACCCGATCCGTCCGCCAGCGCGATCGTCTTGCGGATCATCCCGATGATCGCCAGTGCGCCCGGGTAATTGATCTTGTCTTCGTCGTCACTCGGTTTGTGGTAATCGGCATGCGTGCCGCTGAAAAAGTGCAGCACCGGAATATTCTGCAGATAGAACGACGTATGATCGCTCGGCCCCACACCCGATTCCGTCGCCTTGATCTCGACCTGGTCCGTTTCGATCGAATCGACCAGCGTTTTCCAGCGCGGACTCGTACCCGTGCCGCTCAGGATCAGCACCGGCTCGTCCTTTTTCAGGCGACCGACCATGTCCATGTTCAGCATGTAGTTCACCTTCGTGAGATCCACCGTCGGGTGCTTCACGTAGTAATTCGAACCGAGCAGGCCCTTTTCTTCTCCGGAGAACGCCAACAGCAGGTAGTTGTTGTGCTTCGGCCCGCGGATGCGCAGGTCGCGGCCGAGCTCGATCAGGGCAGCTGTGCCGGACGCGTTGTCGTCGGCGCCGTTGTGGATCGCCGGCTCACCCCGGTAAAGCGAGCCTTCGTGCCCGTAACCCAGGTGATCGTAGTGCGCGCCGATCACCACCGTCGTGGCAGCGCCGTTGTCGATGTAGCCGCAGACATTGTATGCGTCCTTCGTGACTTTGATCACCTCGGCTCCGACCGTGCAGTTTGTCACGATGCTGTCCCGCAACAGTTCCGCCGCCTTGCCCTTCGCGAACAGTACGGGAATGCTCACCGGTGAGACGCGGTGATCGAAGTCGGCTTTTGGATCCGCCTGTGCTGTGTCGCTGTTGATGAAGATCACGGCCGTGGCCCCGCGCTGGATCGCGATGTCGAGTTTCTTCCGCAAGTCGGACCACTCGCCGAACTTACCGTGCGGGTTCGCGCCGTCCGGCGTACCCGATTCCATCACGAAGATCTTCTTGGCGATGTTGAGCTTCCCTTTGTAATCTTCACGACCGAGTTTGTTGTCGTCGATCCCGTAGCCCAGCCGGGCCACATAGCCGGTGATGACGCCGTTGCCGGAGTAGGGGAGCGGCGTGAAGTCGTCGTTGACCTTGAAGCTGTAGTTGTTCACGTACAACTGTGTGCCCGGACCGAAGGTCGCGCCGGCGGTGAAGGTGAATGGCTGCAGGAAGCCTTTCTCGCCTTTCGGTTTCAGGCCCGCCGACTTGAACGACTTCACGATGTAATCGCGCGCTTTGATTTCCCCGGCGCTGCCGGCTTCACGTCCCTCGTAGGCGTCGCTGGCGAGTGTGCTGATATGTTCCCGCAGCTTCGTTTCCAGTTGCGCTTCGGTGAGCGGCGTCTTGGAAACGGTGGAACAGGAAAAGTTCGCCGCCAGGGCGAGGGCGGTGAAGAACAGGGTCAGGAAACGGATCGGTTTCATTGCAGCATAAAGATACGGAATCGACGCGCAAGCCTTGTCGCAGGGAGCGGCTTCCGGAAATAAAAAAGGGCACGCTCGGTGCCCTTTTGACTTTTTTCTGATGATGAATCAACTCGAAACGGCTTCGGCGCCCTCTGCCGGCGCTTCTTTCTTCTCCGGGCGCATGGCCGGGAAGAAGAGCACGTCCTGGATCGAATGACTGTTCGTCATGATCATGCTCAGGCGGTCGATGCCAATACCCAGGCCTGCAGTAGGCGGCATGCCGAACTCGAGCGCGCGCAGGAAGTCTTCGTCGAGCTGCATGGCTTCTTCGTCGCCGCGCTTGCCGAGTTCGAGCTGGTCCTCGAAGCGCTTGCGCTGGTCGAGCGGATCGTTGAGCTCGGAGAAGGCGTTGCAGATCTCCTTGCCGTTGCAGATCGCCTCGAAGCGCTCCACCAGCCCCGGCTTGGAGCGGTGCTGCTTCGCGAGCGGACTCATCTCCAGCGGATAGTCGGTGATGAAGGTCGGCTGGATCAGGTGCGCTTCCACTTTCTCTCCGAAGATCTCGTCAATCAGCTTACCGCGGCCCATCGTATCGTCCACATGAATGCCGATGCTCCGCGCCGTCTTGCGCAGTTCGGCTTCGTCCATCCCGGAGATGTCGATGCCTGTATAGTGCGCGATCGCGCCGTACATCGTATAACGCTTCCAGGGCCGCTGGAAGTTGATCACGTGTTCACCCACCTGCACCTCGGTCTTGCCGTGTAGGTCGAGTGCGATCTTCTCGACCATCTCTTCAACCAGGTTCATCATCCATTCGTAGTCCTGGTAAGCGACGTAGAGTTCCATCTGGGTGAACTCCGGGTTGTGGAACCGGCTCATGCCTTCGTTCCGGAAGTCCTTCGAGAACTCGTACACCCCGTCGTAGCCGCCCACGATGAGGCGCTTGAGGTACAACTCGTTCGCGATACGCAGGTACAGCGTCATGTCGAGCGTGTTGTGGTGCGTCTTGAATGGCCGCGCCGCCGCGCCGCCGTAGAGCGGTTGCAGGATCGGCGTCTCCACCTCGAGGTAGCCGCGGGTGTTCAGGAACGAACGCATCGAGTTGACCAGTTGCGTACGCTTCACAAATGTCTCGCGCACCTGCGGGTTCACGATCAGGTCCACGTACCGCATCCGGTAGCGCTGCTCCGGATCGGTAAAGGCGTCGTGCACATTGCCGTCGGCGTCCTGCTTCACGATCGGCAACGGACGCAGTGACTTGGAAAGCAACTTGACGGCGGTGGCGTGGATGGTGATCTCGCCCATCTTCGTGCGGAATACGAAGCCCTTGATCCCGATGATGTCGCCGATGTCGAGCATCTTCTTCACCAGGAAATCGTAATCCGATTTATCCTCGCCCGGACAGATGTCGTCGCGGCGGACGTAGATCTGGATGCGTCCGGAGGCGTCCTGAAGCACCGCGAACAGGGCCTTGCCCATGTCGCGTACGCTCATGATCCGGCCGGCATAGCTCAGCTCCTTGAAACCGTCGGGGTTGGCGTCGAAGCCGTCGAGGATCTGGCGGGCGCTGACGGTGACCGGCCAGGCGTCGGCCGGATAGGCCTGGTAGCCGTGTTTTTGGAGTTCGTCCAACTTCTGGCGGCGGATCTGTTCCTGCTCGTGCAATTCCATGCTGCGAAATTTTCGCAAAGATAGCGGTTCAGGCCGGATGGCTCAAAACGTTAATCGATACAGAATCAATAAATTGCAACAAGTCCACGCAACGCGCGTTCGGCCCGGAATCGGTAACCCCCTACCTTTGCGGCCGTATACGCCGGACTCCATTAATAGTCATGAAAGATCTCGTACAGCGATTCCCCGAGCAGTTGGAAGAAGCCCTGCGCATTGGCGAACAAGCCAGCATTTCCCGTCCCATTCGCCCCATCCGCAATGTCATCATCACCGGACTGGGCGGTTCGGGTATCGGCGGCACCATCGTGTCCGAGATCGTCGCGAACGAATGTCCGGTACCCGTCACCGTCAACAAGGATTATTTCCTGCCGGCTTTCACCGGACCGGAGACACTCGTGATCGTGTCGTCGTATTCGGGTAATACCGAAGAGACCCTGCAGGCCATGGACGCCGCGCTGGAGAAAGGCGCGCAGATCAGTTGCATCACCTCCGGCGGCAGCGTGGCCGAACGCGCACGCGAGCACGGGCTCGACCTCGTCCTCATCCCCGGCGGCAACCCGCCACGTTCCTGTCTCGGTTATTCGCTCACGCAGCTCTTTTTCATCCTGCATAAGAAAGGGCTCATCGGCGGCGCGTTCGTCGCGCAGCTCCGGGCTTCGATCGACCGGATGCGTATGGAAGAAGCGGCCATCAAGTCCGAGGCGCAGGAAGTCACCGATTTTCTTTTCGGCAAACTGCCGGTGATCTACGCGGTCGACGGTTACAACGGCGTGGCCACGCGCTTCCGGCAGCAGATCAACGAGAACTCCAAGATGCTCTGCTGGCACCACATCATCCCCGAGATGAACCACAACGAACTGGTGGGCTGGGCCGAACAACACGAAGAGTGTGCCGTCGTGATCCTGCGCAACAGCACCGACTACTACCGTTCTCAGGCGCGCATCGAGATCAACAAGGAGATCATCGCGCAACGCACCCCGCACATCCGCGAAATCTGGTCGCGGGGCGACTCCATGCTGGAGCGTTCGCTCTACCTGGTGCACCTCACCGACTGGGTCTCCTGCTACCTCGCCGACCGCAAAGCCATCGACGCCGTCGAAGTGAACGTCATCAACCACCTCAAAGGCTCCCTCGCGAAGCTGGGGGAGCGATGATAGTTCCGCCAGTGCCTTATTCATGATGGAACGCGGATCCCGCGGATAAGGCGGATCCTCGCGGATAACTGTCCGCGCAAATCCGCAACATCCGCGGGATCCGCGTGCCATCAATTCTTGATCACTATCGGGATGCCCGGACTTTTAACCACGGTGGACACAGAGGAATGCACGGAGGGACACGGAGATCGAACGCTGATGTACACTAATTAGCTTCATCACGCAATTCAATCTTGCCTATCGCCGCTGGATGCGGTTCTGTTCTTCTTCGGCTCCGGTGCGGCGTTGGCGGTTGCCGGCTACGGTTTGCTTGCCGAATTTCCAGGAGACGTGGAAGCGTACGAAACGACTATCGTAAAAGCGGTTGAACTGCGCGTCGATGTTCTCCATCCGCACCGTCGACCGGATACGGTCCGTCCAGAACGGATCATTCACGTTGATGCGCAGGGTCACCTTTCCGTCGAGTAACTGCTTCCGAAAGCCCATCGACATGCTACCGAACGGCCGCACCATCCAGGTGCCCCAGACCGATGCGCTGTTGAAATAGCCGTTCACCTCCAGCGCCCACTCCTTCGGTAACCGGATCGCATGGTTGGTATTGAAGGATACCGCCGTTCGCTGCACGTCCACTTCGCCCGCCGAACTGGGGCCCTTGAAGCGGGTGTTGTACACCGTCAGGTTGTTGTTCATCTCCCACCAGGGGAACGGCTGGAAAGGCAGGTTGAGGTTCACACTCAGGTTGTCGTTCGTCTGCAGGTTTTCCGTGATGATGTAGGTCGTCCGCAACGAATCGATCTGCCGCGTGATCTGCGTCATCGCGTTGTTGGTCCGACTGAAATTCAGGTTGATCGAATAGCGTTGCAGGAAGGTGTAGCCGATCTCATACGCGTTCGTCAGTTGCGGTTGCAGGAGCGGGTTGCCTTCCTGGTAGGTATAGGGATCCAGGTAGAACTTGAACGGATTGAGCTGCTGATACGCCGGCCGGTCGATGCGGCGCCCATACGAAACGTGTACCTGGTGCGTGTCGTTGAAGCTGTAAGTAAGGAAAGCGGTCGGGAAGAGCTGCGTATAGTCGCGGGTGAAGGTCGAATTGTTCACCTGTTGGGTGCCCTTCGCGATCGTCTGTTCCGCGCGCAGGCCCAGTTGCAGGCCGATCTTTCCGAACTCCGTCGTGCCGTTGACATAACCCGCCCGGATCGTCTCCTCGTACACGAAGTGATTCGTCTTGCCGGTGTCCGCCACGTCCGCGCCGTTGATGATGTTGAAGAACCGCACGTCGCTGTCGGTCTCCACATCGCTGATCTTGGCCCCGGCCTCGAAGCGCGACTTTTTCCCGATCGGTTTCACATAGTCGGCTTTCGCCGTCCGGATGTCGATCACGGCCGGTTGCCGGTTGTAGGACCGCTCGACCCAGTCGTTGCTGCGGTTCAGGTAATCGTAATGGTCGGTGTAGAAATTGAAATCGGCCTTGTTGTCGAACTGGCCCAGATCGGCATCAACCGAGAGTTCCTGCCCGGCGCTGTCAATCGACCATCGGTAGTTGAAATTTCCGTTGAGGTTGTTCCACTCGCTGTTGTTATCGTTCCGTGTCACGTAACCCGAATCGGGAATGTCCGAAGCATTGAGAATATCGGTCACGCTCCGGTTGTGGTTCTCGCCGGTATTGTAGGTTCCACGGACCAGGAAACCGATCGTGTGCTTAGGCGAAAGACTCACATCCAGTCCGCCGCGGAAGTTGTGGTTGATGTACTCCCCTTTGTCGTAGTTGTCCTGCTTGAAAGTCGAGACAAAGTTCCCGTCACGAAACCGCCGCTGCATCTCCGTGCTCTCGAAATAGAAACCGTTGCCATAATCGTAACTGCCGTAGGCGTTGAACAGCTTGTTCCGGTGATTGACGCTGCCGCCGAATCCGTAGTCGAGGTAGCGGCCCTGTCCGTAGCTGGTGCGCAGGTCGCCGTTGGTGCCGTAGTTGCGGTTCTTGCGCATCCTGATGTTCACGATTCCTGTCGTGCCGGCAGCGTCATACTTGGCGGAGGGGTTCGTGATGATCTCGATCTGCGCAAGCTGATCCGCCGGCATGTTACGCAGCATGTTGTAAAGTTCCTGGGCGCTCAGGTAGGTCGGTTTGCCGTCCATCATCACGAGTACGCCCTGCTTGCCGCGCAGGGAGATGTTGCCGTTGTTGTCCACCGTCACGCCGGGCGACTTCTGGAGGATTTCGAGGGCCGTGCCGCCGGCATTCACGATGCTGTTTTCCACGTTGACGACGATCTTGTCGACCCGGTGCTCCAGAAATGGTTTCTCACCCGATACGGTCGCCTCTTTCAGTTGCACCGACTTACCACCCATGACCAGGGTGGGCAGGGGATGCTCCGTGCCAGCCTCCGTCACTTCGAACTCCGCGGAGAGCGTTGTTTCCAATCCCACCTGCGTCGCTTTTACACGGTAACGGCCGGGCTGCAGGTCGTCGAAGCGGTAAGCGCCTTGCTCATCGGTGATCGCGCCTTTGACCAGGCTGCTGTCTGCCGCATTCAGCAGCATCACGGTTGCATACGCGAGTGGCTGACGGTCGGAACCGTGCAGGATACCGGATACGGTACGATTGGTCCGGGCGAATGCCAGACAGGACAGAAGAAGAAAAAAGAAGAACAACAGGCGGGTACGCATGGCAGGGGGAATGGTGTTACCAAACCTACGTCTCTCAGCAGGTCATGCCGGTTAATGATAGGTTAAGATAAGCCGAATACCTGTTAATCTTCGCTAAAGCTATTAAGATCCGTGTAAATCCGTGATATCCGTGTATTCCGTGTGCTATTGTAAAATGTAACGAAAAGCAAGTGACTCAAGCAAGGTGCTTCATCGCCTCCCGCCGGCTCAAAGGCTTCAGCTCGGTACGTTTCACATAAGCAACGACCGCCTTCGGGTCGGTGTAAGCATACTGCCGCAAACTCCAGCCGATCGCCTTCTGGTGAAAGAACTCCTTCGATCCGCGATGCGGTTCGATCAGTCGCTGCAACAGCGCGAAATCGGTTTTGTCCTTGTACTTGAGCTGGAAGAGGATCGCCGTCCGGTTCAGCCACAGATTGCCGGAAGCGCACCAGGCTTTTGTCGTCGTGGCAATGCGTTTAGGATGTTTCGTGAGAAAATGTCCGACCAGTGTTGCCGCGATGAAATCCACCGTGTCCCACCAGGATTTCGACTCGACCAGTTCTTCGAAAAGTTCGAGGTAGGTATCCTCCCAGGCTTTCTTGTTCTTCCACAAGAGTTCCATCGCGAAGTACTGGAACTCGCGTTCGGGTTGTTTCCACAACCAGCGCACCGAAGCCCGCATCGTGTCGGCATCCAGGTTCTTCAGCTCGGTAAAAAACGGCTTCGACAATTCCGCCCGTTGCGGCTTCTTGATGCCGGCAAAGGGGAATAATCCTTTCATGTAAGCCGACATGCCTTCGGCTACGACGGCATCGCCGGAAGATCGAAAGGTGGTGGCCAGTCGGGAAAGGGCGGGGTGTGGTGCTTTCAAGGCTGATGCAGAACAACAAGGAAGGGTTAAACCAATTCCCGTGACGTCCGATAGTGGATATCCGGTTTGAAGATTGTGTTTTTTTGCGAGAAATGAGCGGAACCTGAGATCGCGTGCGGTGAAAAGCTTAAATATTCGCCGCAAAAATGCGGTGAATAATCACTATATTTATCGCTTCGCTCTTGAAGACAGATGTCAAAGTACATATACGAGTATAAAAATTGGCCAACCTTTACCTGGGAAGAGAAGGTGATCAGCGCCCTGTTTGGTGAGGTGCGTATGATGCAAGGTAGGCTAATCGGTCAGATGAATGCATTGGGATTTTCCGAGAAAGAAGAAGTCACCCTTACAGCTTTGTCGTTGGACATTGTAAAATCCTCCGAGATCGAAGGAGAAGTACTGGATTTTGACGTTGTTCGATCTTCTATCGCACGGCGTCTCGGTATCGAAACCGGGGGATTGGTCCCATCGAGCAGGCAGGTAGAAGGCGTGGTGGATATGATGATGGATGCCACACAACGATTCCGGGAGCCTTTAACTCACGAGCGCTTGTTCGGATGGCATGCCGCACTTTTCCCCACAGGTTACAGTGGCTCAGTCAAAATCGATGTAGGATCATATCGTTCCGGCGAGATGCAAGTTGTTTCGGGTGCGTTGGGAAAAGAAAAGATCCATTATGAAGCGGTCAAGGCTTCAAAGGTTAGGGCGGAGATGACTATTTTTTTAAAATGGTTCAATAAGGATAATTCGCTGGATCCAGTCTTGAAAGCCGCCGTCGCTCATTTTTGGTTTATCATCATTCATCCTTTTGATGATGGCAATGGTCGCATAGCGAGAGCCATTTCGGATATGCTTTTAGCGCAGGCAGAATCAAGTGGTGAGCGATTTTATAGTATGTCGGGACAGATTTTGGTCGAGCGCAAGCAATACTATAGCGTTCTCCAAAAGGTTCAACACAGCTCTGGTGACATTACGGAATGGATGCAATGGTTTTTAAGCTGCCTGAAGAATGCAATAACTTCAACTCAGCAAACGACCGAAAAGATCATGTACAAGGTCGTCTTTTGGAAGAAACATGAAAGAACCCCATTGAACGAACGACAGCGACTCGTCTTGAATCGGCTGTTGGATGGATTTGATGGCAAGTTGCAGACTTCCAAATGGGCCAAGATCACCAAGACGTCCAATGATACCGCATTGCGTGATATCAAGGATCTGTTGGAAAAGGGAATCCTGATGCTGTCAGACGACGGTGGGCGAAGTACACATTATATACTGAAACGATAATCAATCATCCGGTTGCCGATTTCATTTTCAATGATCGGCCGTCAGGAACGCGTTCTCCAATTCGGTAACCCGGGTTTTGAGTTGTCCGATGAAAACGGCTTTCTGTCGTGCGGTTTCGAGCAAGGGCTCGGTACGGGTTTCCAGGTACTCAAGATATAGCTCGCCTACTTCCTGTGTCGTGATCTTGATCAGATCGCGCGTACGTGTTATGGCTTTGACGAGGTCGGAACGGGATTTCATAGCGTATTTTACTAATGCAAATGTACGGCAGCCGGCAAGGGCCGGATATGCTAAAAGTCATCTATGGTAACGGTAGCGCATGAATCCCCGATAAAAACCGGCTGTTTGCATGTAGAAAAGAACCGGGTGGATGTTTCCGGTTATTGGAAACATCCACCCGGTCTTAAAACTACTGACGATGAAGATGAATCTTCGGATCCGTCCGGGTACACTCCGAATCAATTCGGCTGTGCTTGCAATACGTACGGGTGATAAAACAAACTCTTACCTCTGAGCTCGGTGTACTTTAAGACGTCTGAATTTGATGCATTGTAAAGCGATTTCGCGTCGTTATACAAGCCTCCATAAAAGGACCGATAAGATCCCGTGGTAGCATAGATCGAGAAAAGGAAAGACTGTTGGAGTGATTGCAGTTCGATGATCGGATAATCGAGCTTGTTGAACTTCTTGGCTGCCTTGGTAATTCCGCCGTAAGTGGAAGATCCCTGATCGAGTCGGTACTTGATCCTGTTGTCCCACTTGCCATAACCCGGCGCGGTTGAGAGATAATCTGCCGTGCTGACGTAGTTCGACAGGAAGATACCGTCACAATAGTACACCATGGAATCTACTGCCGCCTGGGGATTGGAATAATTCTTCCCCATCCAACCCTCGTAGAAATAGAACTTGGCGCCATAGCGATTGCACATCGCCTTGGTCAATCGTAACAGCGAGAAACAGCCGGCATAATCATTCGTAACCCACGGCTCTTTTTCGGTAAGCGGAGCAACCACGGTTCGCAGATCAGGATAAGCGGTGTACAAAGCATCCCAGGTAGGAAGCTCGGTCGTCTCCCGGATGTCGCAGGTGATCAGTCGAATGCCGTAGGTGCTGACAGCCTTACGGCAAAAAGCGGCGAACTTGGCTCTTTCCGTTGCAGTGGCCATGGAATTGCGCGCGTAACAATTCAGCATGTTGCCACCTTTATTCCGCAGGTAATTCAGGACATTGTCTTCACTGGCGGCATTTCCGATGGTCAGATTGTTCGGATGGGTATAAAATCCGAACAATTCAGGCAGGACTTGAACTTGCGTCGGGGATGACGTTGAAGCCATTCTTGCCGCAGTATTGGATTCGGTCAGCAGGTCTTCCTTTTGACACGATGTAAGGAAAAGTGTAAGACTTGCCAGTAAAAAGATCGGAGCGAGATACAGTCCCTGAACGTTCCACTTCCTTGCCATTTTCTTTGTTTCCTGTTTAGTCGGTTAATTAAGCCAGCGAACTCGGATTTGTCGCGTACTACGGATATTCACTCTTCCATCCGGGAGAACATCGGGTTGATGTCCGTGAAACCCTTGCTAGTACTCGTGTTTCCGAGGATGCGATGTTAGATACAGAGTTTGGCTTCTATATGAACCGGGTTAACAGGAAGGGCAATTCGAAATGAGATTTCGAATGTGTTTTTTACTGATAATCACTCCGTTTTTTTAGAGCAATTTCAGCGCTTCCGTAGCACGGGGGTTTCCCGGACGCAGTTTCAAGGCTTGTTCATAGCATCGGCGGGCGTCCGTTTTTCGACCGACGGCCCGATAAGCGTCTCCCAGGTCATTCCAGGCAATGACGATGGAGGGATAGCGCTGCGTATAGAGCTCATACAACGCGATCGTTTCTTCCCGACGATTTTCCCGCGATAGCTGCTGCCCGACTTCCAGGAGAATCATGTCGTTGTCACCCACGCCCAGTGAGTCGATCAGTCCGTTTCCGTTCTTGCGGAATTCTGCTGCTCCGCGCTTCCCAATCGCATCGTACATCGCTTCCGCGAGGGGGCTCTCAAAGCGCGCTTGCACCACGAGCGGGTCCTGCTCGATCTTACCCAGGAACACCAGTTGGGTAATGCCTGCCATCACACGGTTGGCAATCATCCGGTTGTCATTGGTTACGACATACAAGGCAACATCGTCTTTCGGATAGATCAGCATGTCGGCAAAGTAGATGCCGTTGCTACCGCCATTCTGGATCACCGGCGTTCCCCGGCGCGATTGTCCCAGGGCGCAACCATAGCCGAAGAACGATCGGCCTTCAGTGTCCCATTCTTCGATATGCTTCGTTTGTTGTTTGGCAATCGCGGCAGGCGTTAGGATCTTTTCATCCAGGATGGCGCGCAGGAAGGTTTCCATCGCGCTGATGGATGCATAGAACCCGCCGTTGCCGTAAAGATTCCAGTAAGGTCCTCCGAATTCCCGGTAACGGTCCATCAGCGTTCCCCAGTCCGTGCCTTGGTCGTAGCCGTGAGCGATGCGACGCGTTTCACTGTCGGGATAATCGTACGCGATGTCCCCGATGCCGACCGGTTGGAGCAGTTCATTTCTGACAAACGATTCAAACGACTGGTGACTGACTTCCTCGATCACCGCGGCTGCCACGCTCATGCCTACATTGGAGTACAGGGAACGACTACCCGGTTGGTACATCAAGGGTTCGCGAAAGGCGCGCTGTAGAAATTCTTCCTTGGTCAGCTTTGCGTAATCTCCTCCATCGTTTTCAAAGATCTCCGCAAAACCTCCGGAATGCGTCATCAACTGGTGCAGAGTAATGCCGGATTTATCGGAAGGAACCTTTGAAAAGAATTTTCCCAGCGTGTCCGTCACCTTCAGTTTTCCCTGCTCCTCCAGTTTCAGGACCGCCATGGCGGTGAAAGTTTTAGTGATGGAGCCCATACAGGCCAGTGTCCGCTCGTCGAATGGAATGCGCTGCGCCTGGTTCGCCCATCCGTAGCCTTTTCGGAGGATGGTCGCCCCTTTGCTCATCACGAGCACTCCGCCGGAGAAGTGCTTTTCTTTTTCCAGTTGCTGCAGCCACTGGTCGATGCGTACGGCTGTGTCGCCAACCAATACCGGTTCGCCGGCGGTTGCGTTGAAGAGAAGGGAAAGCAGCAGGACGAGTGTGGAGAAGCCGTGTTTCATTTCGCTAGTATAGGGCGAATGAAAAGCCTTCCGCGTTAAGGGAATCCTAAAGTTGGTGAAGTCGGGAAGCAGGTATCAGTCTTCCCGCGCGAATTCCTGCAGCATGGCATCGATCTTCGAAAAGGCCTCGTCGTCTTTGATGACATACTGTTCGGCGCCTTTCGCGATGGTTTCCGCGGCGACCGCGTAGCGGGTCTGGCTACTGAGGACGATGATGTGGACATTCCGGTCGTGCTTGCGGATCTTTTCAAGGATGGCAAGTCCGTTGGCGGCGGATTTTTGTACCGAGTCCAGGTGGTAATCGAGGATGATCGTGTTCGGCTTCTCGAAAAGATGTTGCAGGCACTCTTCACCGGAATGGAATACGCGCACTTTTCGCATGCCATCGGCAGTGATATGATCGTGTAACATCTGCGCGAAGAGGGGATCGTCGTCGACGATATAGACCGATTGTTTCATCCTGAGCGAAAGGTACGAAATGCCGGGACAGGCCCGAAATGCGGCTCAGCGGACCTCTTCCCGGGGGCAGGACTGCAGGAAAGCCGCGTCCACGGCGGCCCCCAGCCCGGGACCTTCCGGAAGCCGGATACGGCCGCCCGGGCCATACAGCATCCCGCCATCCACCGGATCGGCCGACAACATCAGCGGGGTGTCGAAATCGACATACGGCGTCTCTTGCAGCGTCCAGGCGAAGTGTGCTGCGGCGGTGAAGCCCAGGCGCGACTCCAGAAACCCACCGAGTTGCAGGCGCATCCCGGCCTGCTCCGCCAGTACCGCGATGCGTCGCGCCCGGATAAGCCCCGAGGATTTACTCAGCTTGATGTTAAAACTATCGACCGCTTGCAGGGCTAACAGATTTTGCGCGTCATACTCGTCGCAACAGGACTCATCGGCCATGATCGGGATCGGAGCGTTTTTCCGGATCTCGGGCAGCTCGAAGAAGGCCCGACGTGAGACGGGCTCTTCGCAATGCTGGATGTTCAGCGACTCCATTTGTTGCAACGCTTCGATGGCATCGCTTTTTGTCCACCCCTGATTCGCGTCGATGCGAATGGGAAGATCGTTGCCGATCGCTGCTCGGATCGCGCGCATCCGTTGGATGTCTGCCGCTGCGTGCTCGCCAAGTTTCACTTTCACCACCGGAAATCCGCGTTCCCGGATCGATACGGCATCCTTCACCATCCGGTCCACCGGACCGATGCTGACGGTGTAATCCGTAAAGAGCTCCTCGCCGGCTTTTCCACCGAGGTATTGCCATAACGGTAATCCGGCAGCTTGCGCCGCCAGATCGTGGATGGCCAAATCGAACGCGCTCTTGATGCAGGCATTGCCGTAAATGCGTTTATCCATGCGCGAAAGGCAGTCGACCGGATTACTTGCATCGGCGCCAAGCAATACTTTCGCGATTTCTTTCCCGACACTCATGCAGCCGGCCTGCGTCTCGCCGTGAATGGTGCGGAAAGGACTGCATTCGCCGAATCCGGTCAACGCGTCCGCTTCGATCCTGACCACGACGTTTTCCGCATGATCGAGCATACCGAGGGAGATGATGAAGGGGTCGACAAGCGGGATACGGGCCGCATAAAGCGTGATGGAACGGATCTTCGGCATGCGTGTGCAAATTACCGGTCGCTTCAAGACCCGCTTGCGTGTCGGCTTTGCAATTATCCACAAGTCAGGGAGGAAAGAATGGATTATCTTCCGATGATGTTCGTATTCCTAAATTTCTGATGAAGCGTGTAAACTCAGAACCCGTATAGTCAAACCATGCGCCTCTGTTTTTGTTACCTTTGAGCCTCATCCGTTCCTCGCATGCGTTACCGGTTTTTATTCCTCCCGCTTTCCATCCTGATCTTCAGTTCGTGTAAACAATCCGGCCCTCCGGCAGGAGCAGGTGGTCCTGCGCCGGCGGCTGTCGATGTGATGATCGCCGGGATGGATACCGTTCCGCAGGATATCGAGGTCAACGGAACCATATTGGCGCAAGAGTCCGTCGAGTTGCGTCCGGAAACCAGTGGCCGCATCATCGCCCTGGAGATGGAGGACGGTGCAGTGGTGAGCAAAGGCGCATTGCTGGCACGTGTCAACGACGCCGAATTGCGCGCCCAGTTGCGGCAACAGGAGGTTCAACTCGAACTCGCGCAAAAGAACCTGGCGCGGTTGAATCAGTTGCTGTCCATCAATGGCGTCAACCAGGCCGACATTGACGCGGCAACCAGCCAGGTTGCATCACTGGACGCTGCGGTAAAGGTCACACAGGCACAATTGGACAAAACAGAGATCCGCGCTCCGTTCGCCGGTCGCCTGGGCTTGCGACAAGTCAGCCCCGGTGCCTACGTCACGCCGGCAACCCTGCTCACTACCCTCCAGGCGACCGATCGTATCAAAGTCGATTTCGCTGTTCCGGAAACATACGGCCGCAACCTGAAGAAGGGCATGTCGGTATTTCTCGAAGACATGAACGGTAACTCCAGCATCGCCAGTGTGTCGGCCATCGAACCGCTGGTGAATGCCAATACGCGTAACATCAAAGTGCGCGCGGTGCTGCAAGGGAATGACCTCGTTCCCGGCTCCTTTGTAAAGGTCCGGCTGCGCCAGTCGGCCGACGGGATCCTGGTTCCCACGGCTTCCATCATTCCCGACGCTCTGTCCAGTAAGGTGGTGTTGGTACGGGAAGGGAAAGGCAAATTCGTGAATGTTAAAACCGGCGTGCGTACCGCTGATTTCGTGGAGATCACCGAAGGACTGACGCCGGGTGATTCCGTGGTCGTTACCGGTGTATTGTTCGTGCGACCCAATGCGCCGGTCAAAGTCCGCGGCGTTCGTACCCGTTCTTCTTTCACCGCATCCTGATCTTTCGCCGCGAAGCCTATGAATATTTCCGAGCTTTCCCTGCGACGACCGGTACTGGCCACGGTGATGAACCTGGTCATCATCCTGTTCGGCATCATCGGAATGACCTTCCTCGGGGTGCGTGAGTATCCCGCCATCGATCCGCCGACGATCACCGTATCGACCAATTATGCCGGCGCGAGTGCCGACATTGTCGAAAGTCAGATCACCGAGCCGCTGGAGAAAGCGATTAACGGCATCCCGGGAATTCGGACGATCTCGTCGACCAGTTCAACCGGCAACTCGAACATCTCGGTCGAGTTCAACCTCGATGCCGGACTCGAAGCCGCCGCGAACGATGTGCGCGACAAGGTGAGCCAGGCGGTGCGCAATCTTCCGCAAGACATCGACGCGCCTCCGGTCGTCACCAAAGCCGACGCGAATTCGGATTTCATCATTCTGCTCGCCTTACAGAGCCAGACGAAAGGCTTGCTGGAACTCAGCGACTATGCCGAGAACGTCCTGCAGAACAAGTTCCAGACGATCCCGGATGTCAGCGGCGTGAACATCTTCGGACAGAAGCGTCCTTCCATGCGCATCTGGATCGATCCGAACCGCCTGAACGCGTTCAACCTGGCGTTCAACGACGTTACGCGGGTATTGAACGCGGAGAATGTCGAAACGCCCTCCGGTAAGGTGTACGGCAACCAGACGGAACTGACTATTCGTGCGATGGGACGACTGCGTACCGAAGAGGAGTTTCGGCTACTGGTATTGCGCGAAGACGCCGACGGCATCGTCCGCCTGGGAGATGTGGCAAGGGTCGAGCTGGGCCCGGAGCAATACGAACAGAGTTGGAAGCTGAATGGCTTGCCCGGCGTGGGGCTTGCGATCATCCCGCAGCCCGGCGCCAACTACATCAAGATCGCGGACGAATATTACAAGCGACTGGCGGAGATCCAGAAAGGCAATGCCACCGATATTCAATTGAGTACACTGATCGACAGTACGCGAAACGTTCGACGCTCCCTGCTCGAAGTGGAAGAGACGCTGTTGATCGCGTTCTCCCTGGTCGTGCTCGTCATCTTTTTCTTCTTCCGTAACTGGAAGATCGCCCTGCGACCGCTGATCGATATTCCGATCTCACTCATCGCGACCTTCTTCATCATGTACCTGGCAGGCTTCTCGATCAACATCCTCACCTTGCTGGGAATCGTACTGGCCACCGGACTCGTTGTAGATGACGGGATCGTGGTCACGGAGAACATCTTCCGAAAGCTGGAGCAGGGGATGCCCATTCGGCAGGCCGCCCGGGAGGGATCGAAGGAGATCTTCTTCGCGGTGGTCTCTACGTCCGCTACGCTGGCGATCGTGTTTCTGCCGGTGATCTTCCTCGAGGGCTTTGTCGGCAGTCTCTTCCGCGAGTTCGGCATCGTCGTGGCCGGGGCCGTCTTGATCTCGGCGTTCGTTTCACTGACCATTACTCCGGTACTCAATGTACTCTTGCAGAGTAAGGACAAGGGTCACGGTAAGTTTTACGAGCGGACCGAACCATTCTTTCGGGCGATGGAGTCCGGCTATCGCCGCCGCCTCGACCGTTTCCTGCACCGTCGCTGGCTGGCCGTTGGCATCGTGCTGGCGTGCCTTGCGTTGATATTCTTCATCGGCCGCAGCCTGCAAAGCGAGCTGGCGCCGCTGGAGGACAAAAGCAGCATCCGTTTTTCCATCAGCGGTCCCGAAGGAGCGAGCTATGGTTTCATGTCGCAGGCGGGCGAGGAGTTCGGCAACTTTCTGATTGATTCGTTGAAGGAAAAGGAGTTCGCTTTTCTCGCAGTACCCAGCTTCTTCGGCACCAGCATCAATTCAGGTTTCGGCCGTGCCGCATTGGTGCCACCGGATCAGCGCGAACGTTCGCAATCGGAGATCGCACGCGACCTGGCCAAAAAGGCCACGCGGTTCAACAACCTGCGCATCTTCCCGATCGAAGAACAAACCATCTCCGTCGGCCTTGGGTCCCGCGGTTCGTTGCCGGTACAATTCGTATTGCAGAACCTCGACTTCGACAAGATCAAAAGCGTGTTGCCTCGTTTCCTCGAAGCAGCCCGCGCGAACAAGACCTTCCAGAACGTAGACGTAAACCTCAAGTTCAACCGACCGGAGATGAACATCGAGATCGACCGGATCAAGGCGCGCGAGTTGGGACTGACGGTCAGCGATATCTCCACGGTGATCCAGTCGGCATTTTCCGGCCGGCGCATCGCGTATTTCACCATGAACGGGAAGCAGTATTCGGTTTATTCCCAGGTGGATCTTTCTGATCGACAGAAGCCTGCCGACATCACCGACTTGTATGTTCGCACGCCCGCCGGCGAAATGGTTTCCATGGCATCTTTGGTAATGATGAAACCTTCCGCCAGCCCGCCTACCTTGTATCATTTCAATCGATTCAAGTCGGCTACCGTTTCGGCATCGCTTGCGGAAGGGAAGACGATCGGAGACGGCGTTGAAGTGATGCGCGGGATCGCGGATACCTTGCTGGACGAATCGTTTCAGACATCACTCAGTGGTCCTTCGCGCGACTTCGCGGAAAGTTCTTCGAACATCCTCTTCGCGTTTCTGCTGGCCCTCTTGCTGATCTACCTGATCCTCGCGGCGCAATTCGAGAGTTTCCGTGATCCGCTGACGATCATGATCACCGTACCGCTGGCGCTTGCCGGAGCCTTGTTGAGCTTGTGGATCTTCGGTCAGACGCTTAATATCTTCTCTCAGATCGGCATGATCATGCTCATCGGCCTGGTGACGAAGAACGGCATCCTCATCGTTGAATTCGCGAACCAAAAGCGAGCGTCGGGTTTGCCTTTACGGGAAGCGGTGTTAGAAGCAGCCTCACATCGCCTTCGCCCGATTCTCATGACCAGCCTGGCCACGGCGCTCGGTGCTCTGCCGATTGCGCTCAGCCTGGGCGCCGCCGCCACCAGCCGCATCCCACTCGGGATTGTCATCGTCGGCGGCCTGCTGTTCTCGCTTGTACTGACCCTCTTCGTAATTCCGTCGCTTTACCTCGTCATCACCGGCAAGCGGCATGATCGGGTAACGGCCGGCGACGAATCCGAATCCGCATGAAGTTGAAACGACTCCTGATCCTGCTTTTCTTCCCGGTGTTTGCAACGGGACAAACCGGCCTTTCACTGAAGGAAGCGATGGATCGTGCCTTGCAGAACAACCTCGAAGTCCGTCTGGCCAGGAACAATGCGGAGGCGGCCGAATGGAACAACCATCCGGGTGTGGCAGGCGCACTGCCGACCGTGAACCTGTCGGGAGGCGATGTGCAGCAGAGTACCAACATCTATCAAAAACTCGCCAACGGTACGATCATCGAGCGCGACGGCGCTGCCGGCAATACGATGAACGGCGCCCTCGCCGTTTCCTATACCCTTTTCAATGGGTATCGCATCAGCGCCACGCGCGAGCGACTCGCCCGGCTGCAAGAAGCGGGTGACGCCCAGTTGTTGTCGCAAATACAAAGCACCTTGGCCGCGGTGATCGGTCGCTACTACGACGTTCAGCGGCAGGAGCAGGTGGGACAGGCGCTTACACGCAGCCGGGATTTCGTTGCGGAGCGTGTCAAGGTGTTGGAAACACGGGCGCGGGTCGGGCTGGCCAATGACGCCGACCTTTTTCAGGCGCGTATCGATCTGAATGCCTCCGAGCAAGCGCTGAGCGCACAACAATTGGCGATCCGCCAGGCTAAGCTGGACCTATCAAGGTTGCTTGCCGTACCGGGCGACTCGACCCTTTCACCGACAGATTCGCTCATACTCGATCAAAGTATCCGGCAGGATTCCGTCCGCTCGTATTTGCAACGGAATCCGGACTACGTAGCAGCCGGCGCGCAGGTGGTGATCAACGAACAGCTCGAACGGGAGATCAACGCGCAACGGCTCCCAAGTCTGCGGCTCAACGGTGGTTACAATTTCCAGCGTAGCCAGAGCGAAGCCGGGTTCTCGCTCATCAACCAGAGTTACGGCCCGAACATCGGACTCAGCTTGCAAGTACCTATCTATAACGGCGGGGCGTTCGAACGACAGCACCGCGTAGCGAAGTTGCAAACCGAGAACGCCCGGATACAACAACAGAACGTCGAACAGGGTTTGTTGTCAGAGGCCTTGAAGACCTATGCCGCCTATCGGACAGCACTCGAGCAAGTCGGCTTGCAGGAAGAAAACGAACAACTCTCGCGACGCCTGCTGGATATCCTTTCGCAACGATTCGCTACCAGCCAGGCTACCGTACTCGACCTCCGTGCCGCACAGGCCAGCTACGAAGCCACAGCCGCTTCACTTGCTAATGTTCGTTATACAGCCAAGCTGGCGGAAACGGAGTTGAAGCGGTTGATGAATCGGTTGCCGGAGTAGGGGAGTGAACAGTGAACAGTGAATAGTGAACAGTAAACAGTGAATAGCGAATAGCGAATAGTAAACTGTTATTGATTATTAATCACCAATCACTAATTACTAATTACTAGTTACCAGTTACCAGCCACCAGTTTCTATCGCCCCCGCTCTCCACCATCACTTTTTCACTGTGATCCTCTGTGTGTACTCGGTGTCCTTTGTGGTTATCTGGTTCCCGTAATCATTCAATCGCCAGTCGATGCATGCTTCGAGATCCATCTTTTAATGTAATACTGACCAGGTAGATCCCGGGCGAAAAATGCCGGACGGAGAAAGTGTTCCCTATGGTCGCTTTCAGAAGAACTCCTTCCAGGTCGTAGACACTGATTCGAGTATCTTCCGCCGCTCCACGAATCATTACCGCATCATTAGCGGGATTAGGATAAAGTGCAAAGGAGCGACTGACGGGATCGTGCATGCCTGTGGGTGTGCAGAACAGTTTGTTCAGCTCCTCCCACAATTCGTTGACGTAGATCAGCGAGACGTCATTGGTGTCGGGCGAATTTCCCATCCGGATGATGACCATCTGCTGGCTGGGGATCACGCTGACTACCTGGCTGTTTTTTCCAATTCCCGAATACATATCGGAAGGGGCGTCCGGAGATAAGGAACCGCCGAAGACGAACTGCGAATAGGGCAGCATGAACGATTGTTTTCCGTTCAGCCACCAGAGGTAACCGTACGATTTGTTCAGGTTCTGCGAGGGGTTGATCATCGCATGATAGTAAGCTGTGTCGTGCAACAACGTATCCTGGTCCCAGATACCGCGATTGAGCATGAGCAAACCAAATCGTGCCATGCTGCGCGCCGTACTGCCGTAAATGTTGTTGTAACCGTTCGGGAACCAGAATCCGTTCATACCGATCCGGTTCCGGATACGGGAGTTGAAGTACGTGTTGAAATTCTGTCCGGTTGCAGACTCGATCACTGTATCCAGCAGCGTGTACGGTGCATTATGGTAAGCCCAGCGCGTGCCGGCATCCGCTTCGTATTGCAGACAGGAGGGTAGCGTGCAATACGGATCGCCGGTGAGATCGTCAAGACCGGAGGTCATGGTCAATTGGTTGCGCACTGTGATCAATTGCTCTTTCGCGAGCGGTGCGCTGGTCCAGCCGGTACCCAGGTAATCGGACGTCGGGCGGGTGATGTCGAGATAACCTTCCTCTTGTGCAATACCCGTCAGGAAAGAGGTAAGGGTTTTTCCGGCAGATGCCCAGTACCAAAGGCTATCGCGGGTAAAGGTTCCATAGTACTGTTCTACGGCGATCTTACCGTCTTTGAGAATGAGAAAAGCTTTGCTGCCTCGTTGAGCGTTGAAGTCCGCGATCGTATCGACGTACTGCGTACACCAGCCGAGCGAAGCGGGAGAAATGGTGTCCCAGTTTGTTCCCGTCAGAGGCGGGAAATACAAGGCTTGACCGTTTACCGGAAGCTTGATCAGAAGAAGTAGTAACAGGATCGTGAAGCGCATGGTATCGCAGGATGCTGGTTCGGAAGTTATACGATCAATATTGTCTTTCGTGGAGTAGCTCTCAGGCAATGGTGGCATTTTTCAGTTGCAGGCGGAAATATGCCTTAACAACTTGAGCAGGCACGAAGTTTGTACAAAAGACACGAATATATTGGACGCTATAGCAGACCAGTGGTTTAATTCCTTTAATTTATTCAACGGATGTCAAGGATCACGTTACTTCGGATTACCTGCTTGCTGGCGCTATCAACCGGTTCGCTGATAACACGCGCGCAAGTTACTCCCGGGTTCAGGAGCATGGTGGAAGCGGTACTGGTCGATACGAGCAACCGTTATTGGGATTATCCGAAGCCTATTGCTGTCTCCGATCCGGTCTTATCGTTGATGCAGGATGAATTCAATCGTTCCGATTCCTTATCTCTTTTATTTGTTGAAGTGTCTCCTGCGAATTTCAGGCACCTGATGCAGGGCGAAGAGGTGATCGATTATTGTTCACGGCATGATCTGGTCGCTACGTTGACGGCGCTGGCGGTCCATTGCAACCCCGACGTTCGTATTAAGGCGCTCCAGGCACGGTTGACCCGGGCCAGAATCGGTTTGTTGATCAATGATAAAAAACTGAGGAATGGTCGGCGCGTGGAAGAGAACAGGGTCAGTGGCCGCTTCTTCCTGGAGATCATGGAGCGTACGCCGCATGATATTCCCGGCAGTGAGAACGCCACCATTCACGATCTGTACATGCGGGAATTGATGGAGAACCTGGACCTGCTGACCGGTGAGTTCATCTTCTTCGGCCCAGACAAGCAACAACGCATGGGTAATCCGGCGGAAATTTCGAAGGCTATGGTGAGGTGGCATGCGAAACTCTACCCGGGAAAGTGATAAAAAAAGCCCGCTCAACTGAGCGGGCTTTTTTTATCAGGGTGGTGATCAATGCTTGACCAGTAGCTTGCGCGATTCGGAACCGCAGCGCAGGGTGTAGATACCCGCCGTCCACGACTGGGTGTCGATGGTCAGCGTCTCCTGCATGCGTCCGCTGAATACGGCACGACCGACCATGTCGTATACCTCCACGAGTTCGCCGTTTCGATTCTTGCCCGCGATGGTGACATAGCCGTTGGCCGGATTCGGATAAACGAGCAGTCGCACGGGAGCATCCAGTGTGGAGATGTCCGTACTCAGGTTGTTGTTCGCTCCGAAGGTCGGATCCTGGATCACGAACGGACCGGTTCCGTTCGGTACGCGGGCATATCCCTGATCGGCTGTCTGTTGTCCGAAGACCACTTCATCCACCAACTGCCCGGAAGGGTTGATGAGCAACAGATCTTCGCCTGATGCCGAAAGTTTGAAGTTGCAATGGTAGTCACCCTGGCCGCCGTCTTCATCGGCCCAGATGATGAGGTATTCGTTTGGCAGGATGGTGGTACCCGCAGGCATCTGCCACTTGCGCAGGTTAAAGGCGTTGTCGGTGAGCCAGTATCCGCTCAGGTCGACAGCCTGTGAACCGTTGTTGTACAATTCGATCCAGTCTTCGTACTGTCCGGCGGAATCCGTGATGGTGCTCTGGTTGATCGCCATCACTTCGTTGATCACTACGCTCGTATCCGTTGCACGTTCGAGGTTGACCTGATAAACGAACACATCGTGTTCGGCCCCGGCAGGCAGATAGCTGACGGTATTGAAAGCATCAGCTGCAACCGCTTCAAAATAGTGTCGAACCCAGAAGCCTGCATCAAAGCCCGGGATCGTTCCGCCCCAAACGCCGTCGCCGGCAGCGCCGTCGTTGTGTGCCCCGTCATCATACATGCTCGTCTTGGCGAAGTTGCCGACGATGCCGCTCGCGTAATACAGGTTCACCGTCTGGATTCCGGCCGTAGCGGATGCTTCGACCTGTACATCCACCGACTGACCCGCGTTCGGGCGACCGAAGGATGTGCCGGCTACCGACCAGGCTGCATTGCTCAGGCTGGGCACCGGGCGGTTCACCTCGGAATTGCTGAGTACATAGCTGCGACGATTTCGGATGAACGATTTGACACTTGCTACCCCGGTTTGAAACTGGGCATAGCTGTACAGTTTCTTCGGGTCGTTCTGAACGATGGTGTCGATCAGGCTTACATAATCGTCGATCAACGGAAAGAGCGTCGTCGTGTCCATTTCATCCTGGATGAGGGTACGGAAATGGGCGAGGTAACGCTGACGCCACTCGGCATTGTTGAGCAGACGATTCAACAATGGATAATTAGCGTTGTTGGCATTGTAAAACACGCTCCAATTCTGAGCCATGGATTCCATGACGCTGTTTCCGTCATACTCCAGCGGCGTCATGCGACCGGTCTCGATCTCGTAAAAAGTATAGTAATCCATCTTTCCCTTGTAGACGTAGCTGTCATCGTCGGAGAACAGGATCTCCGAACCGAGATGCCATAAGGTGCGGTCCACATCCAGCACGGCAGGCAACAAGGAATCGAGGTCGCCGGCTGCCGTGTTGTTCAGCACATCGCAGGTGTGCACCAGGTCATCCCAGGGTTGCGGCTTGGTCGATGACTTCAGGGTATAATAAGGCTGGTAGTCGGTACTGTCCGGACCGCGGTAGTTCATGGCCGCGGTACCATCGCCCCAGCCACCGCCGCCGCCGCCACCGGATCCCGGCGGACGGTCAGCGCGCCAGTTGGAACCGTCGTTGGTCAGGAACCATTCTTTCAGAAACTCTTTATTCAGTTGCTGCACGTTGGGGTAGAGTCCCCAGTTGCCGCCGTTGATATAGAGTTTAATGAAGTTCGATTTGGCCGACGGAATATGCCGACGGATCTGGTGCTGGTAAATGACTTCGTGAAGGAAGGATTCATCCTGAAACGCGTTGTTGAAATTCAGGATCTGATACCCCATGAGGTCCTGACCGGATACGAAGGAATTGGTCGTGATATTGAATGACTTCTTTTGGGAGCTCCCGGTATTGTAGGAAGTCTGTCCCTTGAAGCGGACACCCACGCTATCGTAGGTCACACCATCGACGATCATGGTCGCAGGCAGGTCGGTGTGATTCTGATAACCCTGGGTCAGCAGCGTCCAGTAGTTGGACTGTGAGAATTGCAGATCGACCCGACGGACCAGGTAGGGTTCATACAAGCCGCTGGGAGCCTGTCCGCCGGTATAGAGTGTTCGCCCGTCCGGAGACAGGTACATCTCATCCGGCATTCCCTGGCCGCGGCTATCGGTCGCGCCCAGGAATCCTGCAAAAACAAGCAGGATCGCAGTAAATTTCTTCATGTGTGGTTGGTTAGACGGTGGAACCGCTTCCAGCTAAGGTAGCGGCTTCCTTGGATTTCAATCGTTCACAAAGGTTTAACCTTTTCGGGAACTACCATGAGGAATGACCGACGAAAAGGTGGAATATACCGATGTTGAATTGGCTGGAAGTTCCGGGTTTTAGGTTCCGGGTTTCGAGTTCTGGAATATTCAGGTTGAATTAGTTCAGAACAAACGCGAAACCGGGAACCCGAAACTCCCGACCCCTGCCTCACTGTCCTTCCGCTTCGCGGAATTTCTTGAAATTATAGGTCAGTGTCAGCATGAAATACCGTTGCAGGATGTTCGTACGGCTATCGTCAAAATAGGTATCCGTGGTGGTACGGGTTACACTGGTGTTTTCTTCGAGCAGGTCGAAGGCCGTCAGTCGCAAGTCGAATGCACGGTCCTTGCCGAATTTGTATCCGATCCCGGCATTCCACAAGAGGATGTTCTGATTGATGCTGCTGCTAAGCCCCGTGTTGTACGTATAGTTCCACTCCGAAAGCAGGACCAGCCCTTTCCACGGCATCACCTGGATTTTGGCCCTGCTGGTTTGTGAGTAGTATTCGTTGTCGGCAGAAGCCTGTAGGGTATTGTGCAGGGAATTGTAGGAAAAATTAGTGCCGATGCTGAAGTCCACTTTCTCGCTGATGTTACTGCTGAGTAACACGCCGGCGCCGTAAGTGCCGCTGCCCGCTTCGTTTTTCAACTCGTTGATCAGGCTCGGTGTCAGGTTGTAGTTAAGAGACGCGTTCAGGTTGAGGTTGGACTTCAGGAATTTCACCGGAAAGCTGTAATTCATGAACGAACGCAGGTTGTAGTAACCGTCAAGGTTAACCGGACGAGTGTACTGGGATCCGCTCGCAAGTGTGACCGTGCTGCTCAGAACGGTGTCAGAAAACGCGACAAAGGTGCTGTTGCCGATATAATCGAACGTGTAGGACCCTGCAAGCAAGGCGAAGAAAGACGAATTCTTCTCGGTATTCACCGCCGAATAGCGGATGCTGAGATTGTTTTGAAAGTCCTGCGACAAGTCCGGGTTGCCGGAGGTGAGTTGCAGGGGATTGCTGTTGTTGATGACGGATTGTAATTGGTCGGCTGTCGGGGCGTTATTGTTCGAGCGATAATTCGCCCGCAGGCTTTTACGCTGACTGAATCGGTACTGGAAGAACGCGTTCGGCAAAACGGAAGAAAAGTTGCGGGCAACCGGTTCTCGCTCGGGATCAATGAACGTGTTGTCAAGCGATGCCTGCTGATAGTTGGCGCCGATACCCAGGTTCCACTTTTGTTTGTTGTATCGATAGGTCAGTCCGCCCTGATGCGAAACATACTCCGTTCGGAAGTTGTTGGAAAGACTCGAGTCTTTGTCGATGTAGTCGCGTGTGGCCGCTACATAGTTGAACGTCGCTTTGTCGGAGGTGTTCCGTTGGTAATTTCCGCCATAGCTGATTTGAAGCTGGCTGCGTTCGCTCAGTGGTTCAGTATAGTTCACTTGTGTATTCAGGGTAACACCTTGCTTGTCGATTCTACCGACCTGATCGGTTTTGTCTGCAGCGAGCGTATCGTTGTAGCTGTCGAGTAAAGAGAGCAGATAGTTATTCCCCTTTTGATTGTTATAACCTGGCGTCATCGAAAGGCTTAGCGAGCGACCACGTTTTTGGAAACTGTGGCGCCAGAGGAGCGAAACGCTGGTGTTGATCCCGTCCAGATCAGAGCCATTCTGCGTGTCGGTGAAACCGGTAATCGATGAACCGGAGATGTTGCTTCCGAGCAAGACCCGGTCCCCCTCATTGTGCTGAAGAGAGAACTTCGGCTGGATGATGAATGAATTGAGGGAGTCGAGTTTCCATTCCACGCGCGAACTGAAGCGATGGTTCAGGTTGATCGAATTGGTGTTCGAGGTCTCCGTGTAGGCCAGGTCACTGTTCTCCGCCGTGATGTAGGTTCGATAGAGGTCTGAAACCGCTTCGTTTTCACTCCGGTTGAAGAAGTAGCTGAAACTGGCATCGACTGTTTTCCATTTATTGGCATAGTTCACACCGAACGATTGTGTGGTGCTGATGCCGTTTCGCTGATCGACGAGGAAATTGTCGGCCGGGTTATAGAAGTTTTCACCTCCGCGACCGCGCCCGCCTCCACGTCCACCGAAACCCCCGCGCATACCTTGCGGCCGGTTATTGTTACTGCTACCGCTCATCACACCCAGCAGATCCTCGGTAGAGAAGTTTTGCTCGTTGATGTTATTACCGTTTAGCAGGAAAGTGAGGCGACGATTCTTGTTGAAGAGGTTGACGGTAGCGCCGCCTTTCCAGCGGTCTTCGGTTCCTGCCCCGGCGAATGCGCGTCCGAAAACACCGTCGCGGAACTGCGGCTTCGTAATGATGTTGAGCGTCTTTAAGCTATTGCCATCGTCAAATCCGGTGAACTGACTCTGATCACTGCGTTGATCGAAGACCTGAATGCGGTCAATGACTTCCGCCGGCAGATTCTTCAGCACGGCATTGGGATCGTCGCCAAAGAATGGCTTGCCATCGACCAACACGCGTTGCACGTTTTCGCCCTGCGCCTGCACCTTGCCGTCGGTTCCTTGCTGGATGCCCGGCATTTTTGTTACCAGGTCCTCGGCATTGGCATCGGGCTGTGTCTTGAACGCTTTACTGTTGTATTCGGTGGTGTCGCCTTTCTGGAGCGCGGGAGGCGTGAGTTCTACAATATTGACAGTTGATAAGACCGTGGCCTTGTCGCGCAGCTTCAGGGTCCCTAATTCGATGTTCGAAGTGATGTTTCGTCGAATGAAAAGATCTTCGAAGCCGACAAACGCGAGTTTGATAACATAGTCTCCAGGCCGGGGTGCCAGGAGCGAGAAATTGCCGGTTGCATCCGTAACCGTTCCTGCTACGAAGGAGGAGTCGGGAAGTCGTTGCAGAATGACGGAGGCGCCAATCAACGCGCTGCCATCGGATCCGGTCAGCTTGCCGCTGACGGAATGAGATTGGGCTGAAAGGAAAAGTGGTGAAAGCAGGAACAGCAGGAGCAGGCAGAGGGAAGTACGCATAGTTCGTATGATGTCGCGAAGCAAACGGTTGGGTCAAATCGCGATCGTGCAAAAGTAGGGAATCGGAAGCGGAGACTTGCATTTGTAGGCGGATCGATTGATTCCAGAGGAGAAGGGAAAGAGAAATGTTATCGGAGATTCAAAGGCTTTCGAATCGGATTTGTTAAAGTTTGAAATTCGAAGAATCGCTTCGGCCTGGAGTAAAGGAGGAGGAAGACTCGAAACATTTAACTTTGCGCGATGCCGCGAGTATTGTTCAGCGAGTTGGGGCGTTTCGGATACCAGGAGGCCTGGGATTTACAGGAACGGCTGTTCCAGGAATTGGTAGATCGCAAACTTCGGAACCGAAATCTTCGGCAGGAAGAACAGGAGCCACTCCATCATTATCTCCTTTTCTGCGAGCACCCCCACGTATTCACCCTGGGTAGAAGCGGGGATGCCGGTCATTTATTGGCGGATGAACAAACGTTAAAGGAAATTGGAGCGATTTTCATTAAGAATAACCGGGGCGGCGATATCACGTATCACGGTCCCGGGCAGCTGGTAGGCTATCCGATCCTCGACCTCGACGATTTTTTCACCGATATACACCGCTACCTCCGGTATTTGGAAGAGGCCATCATCCGCGTGCTCGGTTCCTATGGTGTGAAAGCTGGTCGTTATCCCGGCTATACAGGTGTCTGGATCGACCCGGAAGATGATGCGAAGGCCCGTAAGATCTGCGCGATGGGTGTGCGTTGCTCCCGCTGGGTTACCATGCACGGTTTCGCGTTCAATGTCAATACGGACCTTTCCTATTTCGAACACATCGTACCCTGCGGAATCAAAGACAAGGATGTGACCTCGCTGCAACGGGAATTGGGCCGGGCAATCGATATGTCAGAAGTGAGTCACAGATTGAAACACGAGCTGGCCGCGCTTTTCGGTATGCAGTTGGAACCGGCGGAGCTGGGGTGAATTGCCCTATTCTCGCATTTGGAATTCCGACAAATTTTTCGTACCTTCAAAAAACATGAACAGATCCATTGTAGAGTTGCGCCAATTGGATGAACGCCAGTTACCCGACGATGACCATCCGGATCGTGGGCGGGATATTTCGCCTGCAGAGTTCGATACCTGGATGGATGCGATCATTTCCAAGACGAAGAATTTTGAACCGAAGGCCCCCTGTGATATCGGGCAGGCGACGATCGATGCGTTACGCAGTCTGAAGCCAACAACGGAAGGCTGAAAAACTCTTCCGGACGATTACTGACACGGCAGTGCGATGCCTAACTTGAGAGCATGGCTAACGCACGCTTCCGTCGGATCCTGTTTCGAACACTCGGGCTGATCTTCTTGTTTCTCCTCAGTGGCTCGGTGGCCCTGATGATTACCGGTTACAGCTACGTTTTCAAAACACTGGTCTATACCTATCCGGGTATCGATGATCTGGAGCTGTTTTCCACCCGCATCATCGACGATCCGGCACCCGTTCGTTGGCCCTATGCATCCGACTATCAGGACCGCCGGCCCTCCGCACCGCTCAGCGGGGAGTTGGAGAAGAACAAAAGCGTTGCCTACCTGGTAGTTCGCAACGACAGCCTGTTGTACGAACAATACTGGGACCGCTACGATACGGTATCGCCCAGCAATTCTTTTTCCGTTGCAAAGAGCATTGTCGGGTTGCTCGTGGGGATCGCGGCTGATGAACACCTCCTGGAACTCGACCAGCCGATCGGGCGCTATCTGCCGCATTTCAATACGGAAGCGGGGAACACCTGCAGCATCCGGGAGTTGTTGATGATGAGCTCCGGCCTGAACTGGGATGAATCGTATGCTTCGCTCTTCTCCTATACTACCGAGGCGTATTATGGAACCGACTTACCGGCACTGACGAATAAGCTCAAGGTGATCGAGGAGCCCGGTTCCGTGTTCCGGTACATGAGCGGCAACACGTTGTTGTTGGGAATGATCCTTGAACGAGCCACGGGCGAACGTTTGTCTGATTACGCTGCGAAAAAACTGTGGAAGCCGCTGGGGGCAACCGCTCCCGCGTTCTGGTCGCTCGATCACGCCGACGGAATTGAAAAGGCGTATTGTTGTTTCTATTCCAATGCCCGCGATTTTGCCCGGATCGGACAGTTGGTGCTTGACAGTGGAATGTCTCAAGGCAGGCAAATAGTGTCGAAAGATTATATCCGACAAATGACCACGCCCATCGGCTTGCCGGATGAGCGGGGAGCGGTCACTGATTATTATGGTTATCACTGGTGGCTTGCAACCGTGGATGGTCATCGGGTCGTGTATGCAAGAGGAATCCTTGGTCAATACATCATCGTGATCCCGGATCTGCAACTCGTCGTGGTGCGGCTCGGCATTGAACGCGGCACCAAAGAGGAAGACCAGCATTACAGCGACTTCAAGGCCTACGTGCGGGGAGCTGTCGAGATGGTCCGGTAAGGAGGGAGGTGTGACGAACTGGTTCCGGGTTCCCTGCCTACGCTAAAGCTGCGGCAGGCAGGCGGGTTTCGAGTTCCGCGTTTCCAGTTTTATTGCTTGTAGAGTTTGGAATGATCTTTCAACCCGACCCACCGCCAATCGCGGATATTAAATCACGAATAACCAACCTCCAATATCCAATCCACCCCGCCCCAACTTTTCCGTACCTTTACGCTTCCTATGCTGAAAGACATTCACCGGCCTGAAGTCAAGAATATCGTCCTTGCTGCTGTGAAGGAGCCGAACGAAGAATCCGGTACCATGGAATGGCATGTGTACCTCGTCAACCTGAACGATGAAGTGATCCGCGGAGTATTGGTGAGCTCGAAAGGGTATGGCGAACTCGACGGGAAAGAAGTGAAAACATCCATCCTTCGCCACCTTATCGGGAATGTGGATCCGCAGGATTATGCGCGCATCGAGATGATCATGGACAACCTGTTCGGATTGAGTAACGAGTATTGGGTCAGTTTCTATATGGGTTCCGATATGTACGACAAGAAGTACATCTTTTTACCGGAGTCAATCAAGGAAGAAAATTTCACCAACATCCCGGTGCTGAATAAGCGGGGAGTGATGTTGAGGTGAGAGGTTGGAGATTTGTTATTAGTGATTGGAATTTGGTGACTGGAATGCCGGTTTCTTGCCGCACCTTGGGATGAATGACGGATCATGAATCCGAAGCGAAGCCCACCAAGTACGTCTTTTCTTCCTTTTACCTCCTGAATTGTTGCGTTCGCCTTTGCTTGGATGACAGTACCGGAATAGGTTGGAGACCGCATGGCACTTTAGTGGTTTTTTCATTTCTTTCCGAAAATGATCGACATGCGACTTAATTTCTACTTACTTGTTTTCCTGCTGATCCATTCCGTATTAGATGTGTACGGACAACACATCGGTGATGTGTATGTTTATGATAGCACCCTCTCGCGCTTCAGCGATTATGATTTCGATGACCAGGGCAATCTGCTCTTCTCGGGTTATGTGGGTCCAAGAAACGCTACCGGTACGGATCCGTTTGGGAACCTGAGTTTTGACGGATATTGGTATGAAAACGGACTGACCTGCAAAGCCGATTCCACGGGGTTTCTTCAGTGGATGACCGTTTCGGGGAATAACAATGCCCAGGAGAATGTGCAGGAGATTCGATTCGATAATGTGAACCGGGCGAAGGAAGCATTCAAATCTTCGATGCCACCGGACGACTGGTCAAGGCTCAGAGCGGACGGCTAGCTATCTCAGAAACGCTCGACTGCAGCCACATTCCAAACGGAGTTTACCTGATACAAGTTACATCCGGTGATCGCCTGGCAACCTTACGTATGATAAAGCAATAGCCAAGGTTTATACCAACCATCGCGTCCTGGAATTATCCCGTTTCTTATAAACGCGTCATTTTTTTCGTCCCCCGTCCCTCGTCCCTCGTCCCTCGTCCCCCGTCCCTCGTCCCCCGTCCCCCGTCCCTCGTCCCTCGCCCCTCCTAAAAGAAACTGCATAGATTGGTTGCCAGCGACCGCGCATCCGCGTAGTCTTGTGGCATGCAACGCACTATTCCCCTGCATGAGATCGCGTTTCTGGATATTGAGACGGCGGCTGTTTATCCTTCCTTCGAGTCGATGCCGGAAGCCTGGCAGCAGTTGTGGAGGCGAAAGTCGGTCGGCTTTCGCGATCCGGAACCTCCGGAGGATAGCTATCGCAAGGCAGGCATTTACGCCGAATTTGGGAAAGTAATCTGCATCGTGGTGGCCATACCGGATCGTTTCGGTGCCATCCAGTACGAAGTATTCGACGATCCCGATGAGGCGACACTCTTAAGAAGTTTCGGATTGTTTCTGCACACCGCATTTCGAAGCGGACGAAAGTGGTTGTGCGCGCACAACGGGAAAGAGTTCGACTTTCCGTTCATTGCCAGAAGGATGCTGGTAAATGGATTGCCACTACCCGATGCCCTTGATACGGCAGGTCGAAAACCCTGGGAGGTTCAGCACCTGGATACCATGGAGCTTTGGAAATTCGGCGATTACAAAGCGTTTACTTCGCTTACCCTGCTGGCTCAATTGTTTAACCTGCCCAGTCCGAAGGACGATCTGGACGGCAGCATGGTCGGTGAGACCTATTGGGTGGAACAGGACCTTCCACGAATAGTACGCTATTGCCGAAAGGACGTCGAAACGCTCGTGCAGGTTTACCTGCGAATGCGTGGAAATATGGTAGGAGCAACCCTGCTGTAATGGCAATTGGTTGTGTACTTGATACGAAACGGGTATCTTGAAAAAGTCGCGCATGATCGCGATGCCGCCCGTGATGACTCCTTCCATAGATCAAGTATTTGAACGTGATCCGGTCATGGCCGGATTGCATCGTCAATTCAGCCCGAAGAAATTGCGTCGCAAGAAGCAGATCTATTTACGCATCTGTTCTGCCATCATGTCGCAACAGTTATCCACGAAGGTGGCGGACACCTTGCACCGAAGGTTTTTGGAACTCTACGGCGAAGCAGAGCCTACGCCCGAACAAATTCTCGAAACCCCTCACGAGACCTTGCGCGCAATAGGCCTGTCAAATGCGAAGGCGATCTATGTAAAAGAAGTGGCCCGACATTTTATCGAGCAGGGATTAAGCGACGCGCTGCTCCTAAAGATGAGCGACGCGGAGGTGATCGAAGAACTGACCAAGATCAAGGGCGTTGGCGTATGGACCGTGCAGATGATCCTCATGTTTTCGCTCGCCCGCCCGGATGTGTTTCCATCGGGAGATTTCGGAATTCAACAGGCAATGATCAGGTTGTACAAACTCCGTACGACCGACAAGAAAAAAATGATCGCTCGTATGGAGAAGATCGCTTCAGCCTGGTCGCCTTATCGGACGGTGGCGAGCATGTATCTGTGGCAATGGAAGGATGAATGAAGTCCCAGGTTCCGGGTTCCGGGTTTCGCGTTGAAATTGGATTTCCATTATTGAGGACTCCCCATCAACCATCCTGCTTACTTGAACCGGAAACTCGAAACCATCAACGGATTTCCGCGTCCTGGATCCAGGCTTCTACCAGCGGTAGCTCTTCTTTTCCGACCCAGCCCCGTTCAGTGAGTGTCTGGTAGCAACGGAATAAATTTTCGGAAAGGTGTTCTTGCCCGGATTTCAGGTCAAGTTCCTCCAGCGCATGTGCCATGGCGGCATTGTGCAGGTATCCCGGCACTTCGTCCGAGAAATCGCGCAGCAGGTTGTGTTCGTTCCGTTCCTGCCAAACGGTCGCTTCGTGAAAAAGCATGGGCCAGCCGCAGGTCCACAGCAGCCGTTGTGCGACAAAGCTGCGCCAGATATCGGTCATGCGGAAACTGCAATAGGAAGGCAGGTAGAGCAGCAGGAAAGCTTCCGGAAACCAGGTAGTGTTCTGGCTGTTGAAGGGGCACCAGGCGCCTTCGCCCAGTGCTACCGGGGGCGCCGAACGAAAATTCACCGGGAGTTCCCGTGTCATACGAAACACCGCGTCAACATCGGGATTTTCATTGGCAAGTCCCTGCTGGACCGGAGCAAGGACGGCTTGTCGTGTCAGGGAAAGCGGAGGTGTAGGGTTGTGGATCGCCTCCAGGGGCAACCCACGCGGCCAAAGCTTGTCGTCGGAATAATAGTCATACGCATTCACCCAGCCTTTTCCGCCAACGGTGAATGCCTCAACCGATCGGTTACGTGGTGTGAAGAACGTGTCGTACGGAAAATTATCATCATCCGTTTCGATGATGCAGTCGCTTTTCCAGGCCAGCAGGTAGCCCAGATTTTTGCGCGCGTAGTGTTTCTTGGGAAGAATCCGCGCCAGCCGGAAGTCGAGCGTGTCTTGCTCCTCGATGGATACGAACCGGCAACCCGGTAGCGAGAAATCGGCAGGTGATTTTACGTCTCCAATGACAATAAAGTCAAGGCCATGTTGAGGACAGGCTTCCGCAAAACGACGCAGCACGGCATTCGGAGCGGAAATGGAGGTGATGATCAGACTGGTCATACAGATCAAAGTGATTGTGCCCGAAAGGTAAGCCGACGCCACCAGAAATGCAGCAGGGTCTCGAGTGAATTCCGGATCGAGCCGCCGGATACCCGGGGAGATGGGGCTTTATAACGAATCGGCACTTCGACTCCCTTGTATCGACGGAGCAGGTAACGCAATTCGGTCTGGTAAAAATGCCCGCGTGACAAGAGTGGCTTTTCACAAAACCGCTCGACGATTCTGCGGTGAAATCCCTGATAGCCGGAGGTCATATCGTGCAGGGTCGTACCCAGCAACAGATTGGAAAGCACTGTACCGGTTCGAGAAAGCAGTACACGTTTTGGTGGCGAGTCCCCCATCGATCCCCCCTCAATGAACCGACTACCGAATACGCATTCGTAACCCCCGGCAAGCTTTTCGAGAAAGGCCGGCAGTGTTGCCGGATCGTGTGAGAGGCCTGCATCCATTTCGAGGATGAATTCGTGACCGTTTCGTAATGCTTCCCTGTACCCCCGGAGGTAGGCATCGACTACGCAGCGGTTCTCCGGTGCCCAGATCGTGACAAAGCGGGCATCCTGTGCACTGAGTTTTCTGCAAAGTTCGAGGGTCCGGTCTTTGGAAACGTTGTCAACGACAAAGTAGACCTTGCCCGAACCGAGTGCATCGAGTTGAGCGGTCAACGCTTCGACAAACGGCGCGAAGTCGGGCTCTTCATTCGCCATGGGAACCACCACGGCCCAGTTCATGTTCGGAAACCTGGACATACGCCGGGCGAAGGTAAGAAAAACAGCAGGGTAGGGTTAACGTGTGGCCAACAAGCGCTTGCGGGCCGCCGCTTCGGGGTCGGCTGCCGGTATGGCCGCGATCAGGCGTTTGGTGTATTCGGTTGAGGGCGATTGATAAATCTGATCGGGATCGCCTTGTTCTTCGATCTTACCTTTATTCATTACGATCATTCGATCGCTCATGAAGCGTACCACACTCAGATCATGTGAAATGAAAATGTAGGTGAATCCGAATTCCCGTTTCAGGTCATTCAGCAGGTTAAGGACCTGGGCTTGAACCGAGACATCCAGTGCAGAAACGGACTCGTCGCAGATGATGAATTCGGGTTCCAGCGAAAGTGCCCGCGCGATACAGACCCGCTGGCGTTGCCCGCCACTGAATTCATGCGGATAGCGATCGTAGTGTTCTTCGCGCAATCCGACTTTGCGTAACAGGTCCATCACTTTTTCTTTACGGGAACGATCGTTCGCGTGAAGCCGGTGGACTTGCATCGGTTCCAGTATCGCGGCGCCGATGGTCAAACGGGGGTTGAGTGACGAATACGGATCCTGAAAGATGATCTGGATGTGGCGACGCATCCTGCGTAGTTCCTCACCCTGAAGAGCGAGGAAGTCGGTCCCCTTGAAATGTACTGAACCGGAAGTAGGTTCGATAAGTCGGAGGATGGAACGGCCGAGGGTGGTCTTGCCGCAGCCGGATTCGCCGACCAGTCCGAGTGTTTCGCCGGGATGAACGACCAGGCTGACGTCATCGACCGCACGCACATAGTCGTTGGTCTTTCCGAATAATCCCTTTCGAATGGGAAACCAGGTATTCAGGTGATCGACCCGAAGGATCGGTTCGGTTTTGTAGAGCCCCTGGTGCTGGGCGGCGCGTTCTTCGGACGATATCACCTGCGCATTCAGGTTTTCGACCACACCTTGCTTGTCCGTGAATGATCCGTCGGCTTGTTCTTCGAGGAAGTCGTTCACGACCGGAAGTCGACGCAACCGGCGATCGAGCGGCGGTCGGCAGGCCAGCAGGCTTTTCGTATAAGGATGTTTCGGGTTGGCGAAGATCTCCTGTACGGTCCCTTGTTCGACCACGCGCCCTTTGTACATGACCACGACGCGCTGCGCAATTTCCGCAATGACACCCAGGTCGTGGGTGATGAACAGCATGCCCATGCGATGCTCTTCCTGCAGCCGGCGCATGAGGTCGAGGATGGTCGCCTGTACCGTCACATCGAGCGCGGTAGTCGGTTCGTCCGCAATGAGCACCTTAGGCCGGCAACTCATGGCCATCGCGATCATGACACGTTGTTTTTGTCCGCCCGACAACTGGTGCGGATACGCGTCATAAAGTTGTTCGGGCCGGGGTAGTGCGACCTCTTGAAAGAGTTCGATCGTTCGTTCGCGTGCCTCCCGTGTGTTGAGCTTTTCGTGCAGGATAAGTGCCTCAGCCACCTGGAAGCCGCATGAATAAACCGGGTTAAGGGAGGTCATGGGCTCCTGAAAGATCATGGCGATCTCCTTGCCCCGATAACGACACAGTGCCGCTTCCTCCATACGCGTAAGATCCACCGCTTCTTTACCGGGTGCCTGGTAAACGATGGAGCCTGAGCGGATACGTCCCGGCGAAGCCAATAGCCGCATGATCGAGAGCGAGGTTACCGACTTTCCCGAACCGGATTCACCCACGATGCCGACGGTCTC
>ERZ724521.40-NODE-40-length-43905-cov-6.808666_pt1 | contig 43905 bp, 38 predicted proteins | sample MGYA00376054_ERZ724521 | MGnify/ENA primary metagenome ERZ724521 (study PRJEB28724, sample SAMN07190883) | activated sludge metagenome | isolation source: activated sludge of sewage treatment plant in Hong Hong | place: Hong Kong | collected 2016-03-17 ... | reverse complement strand
GCCAAGCAGCGTATGCAAGCGGCCGGCGTACCTGTTGTGCCGGGCTATTTCGGCGGCGACCAGAGCGACGCGACTCTGACAGCGCAGGCGCAGGACGTTGGCTTTCCGCTGCTGGCCAAGGCAGTCGCCGGCGGCGGCGGACGTGGCGTGCGCCTGGCGCGCGATGCCGACGAACTGCAGGAAGCCCTTGCCAGTGCCCGCCGCGAAGCCCACTCCGCCTTCGGCGACGGCCGGCTGATGCTGGAACGGCTGATCGATGGCGGCCGCCATGTCGAAATTCAGGTCTTCGCCGACGCCCACGGCAACGCAGTCCATCTCGGTGAACGCGACTGCACGGCACAGCGCCGGCGGCAGAAAGTTATCGAGGAAACCCCTTCACCCATCCTCACCTCCGAACTGCGCTCGAGCATGGGGCGCGATGCGGTGGCGGCTGCACTCGCCGTCGGCTACCGCGGTGCCGGCACCATCGAGTTCATCGTCGACGCCGATTTGAACCACTACTTCCTCGAAATGAACACCCGGCTGCAGGTGGAGCACCCGGTCACCGAGATGGTCACCGGGCTCGATCTCGTCGAGTGGCAACTGCGCATTGCCGCCGGTGAGTCGCTGCCGCTGCGCCAGGGCGACATTCGCTTCGAAGGCCATGCCATCGAAGCACGGCTGTATGCCGAAGACCCTTACACCGGCTTCGCGCCGCAGACCGGGCGCGTGCTGCATTTCCGGCCCGGCGAGCCCTTGCCCTCGGGCGTACGCATCGACACCGGAATTGTCGAAGGCGGCGAGGTCACGCCCTGGTACGACCCGCTGCTTGCCAAGTTCGTCGCCCACGGCCGCGATCGCGAGGACGCCATCCGCCGCCTGCGCGCCGCCCTCGCCGACGCGCCCCTGCTGGGCATTGCCAACAACGGCGGGTTCCTGCGCGACCTGCTCGACCACGCCGACTTTCGCGCCGGTCGCATGGATGTCGCCAGCATCGACGGCTGGTCCGCTGCCGGCGACACACTAGTGGAACGGCCGGGCCCGACCGAGGATGACTGGCTCGTGGCCGCGGCGCTGTTGGCCGGCAAGCCGGCCCTCCGCCCAACCGGCATTGCCGGCTTCGACATCACGCTGGCCTGCGGCGGCGAAGTCCGCCAATTGCGGATTGGCTACGTTGGCAATGCAATCACCCTCGCCAGCGGAACGACGCAGGCTACGCTGCAGGTCAGGCACGATGCGCACGGTCGGATTTGCTGGGATCGGGATGGCGTAAGCCATGAAGCCGTCATCTGTCGTCAGGGCGATCGGCTTTACCTCGCCCGTGACTGCCGTGCCTTCGTCTTCCACGAGCCGTCGCCGGTACCGCAGGCGGGTGCGAGGAGCGATCCCCGGCATGCACGCGCCGCCGTCGCCGGCACCGTCGCCCGCATCGAGGTATCGGTGGGTGACGGCGTGCGACGCGGCCAGACCCTGGCCGTGATCGAGGCGATGAAGATGGAAATGCGCGTCACCGCCGCGGCGGACGGCACCGTCGCGTCACTGCGGGCGCTGGTCGGCAGCCAGGTGGCCGCCGGCGCACTACTGGTCGAACTGGAAATAGAGGACACCCCATGCCTGCCCACGACAAGGCCATCCTGACCTGCGCCCTGACCGGGGTGCTGACCGACCCTGCGCAATACCCCGTGCCCGTCACGCCGGAACAGATGGCGGCCTCGGCGCGCGAGGCATTCAACGCCGGCGCGTCCATCATGCACGTGCACCTGCGGCGCCAGGAGCCGGGCAAGGGCCACCTGCCAAGCTGGGAACCGGAAGTCGCGGCGCAGATCGTCGATGCCATCCGTGCCGCCTGCCCCGGCGTCATCATCAACCTCACGACCGGCGTGATCGGGCCCGACATTGCCGGGCCCGCCGCATGCATCCGCCGCGTCAGGCCGGAGATCGCCGCCTGCAACGCCGGCACGCTGAACTACCTGAAATTGCGTGACGACGGGCGCTGGGCCTGGCCCCCCATGGTCTTCGACAATCCGGTGGAAAAGGTGCAGGCCTTTCTCGACGTGATGGGCGAGACCGGCACGCGGCCCGAGTTCGAATGTTTCGACGTCGGCATCGTGCGCTCCGTCGCGATGTACCGCAAGGCGGGGATGTCATCGCAGCTGGCGGACCACGCCGAATACAACTTCGTCATGGGCGTGGCGTCGGGCATGCCTGTCGACGCCGACCTGCTGGCCTTGTTGCTGCGCTGGATCGAACCCGGATCGCCTTGGCAGACCACCCTGATCGGCCGCGCCGAAATCTGGCCGCTGCACCAACGTGCGGCCGAGCTCGGCGGCATGCTGCGCACCGGCCTCGAAGACAGCTTCTACCTGCCCGACGGCAGCAAGGCGCCGGGCAATGGCGCCCTGATCGAGGCCCTCGCCGCCTGCGCGCGGCGCGCCGGGCGCGAAATTGCCAGCCCTGCGGAAGCACGCGCACGGCTCGGATTGCCCGCCGCCCGCTAGGCCCCTCCCTCCCTGCCGACCTCGTTGCCGCGCCAAGCCGCGGCCGCCAAGAACCAGGCCGTTGACTTTGCGAATGCGAATGGTTATCATTTGTACAGGAGGTACAAATGAAACGTATCCATCGCTGTCTGCCCCTGCTCTTGCTCGTGCCGCTGCTTTCCTGGGCTGCGGAGACCGAATTCGCCCTGACCATCCGCAACCACCGCTTCGAGCCCGCCGAGCTCAAGGTTCCGGCGGGACAGAAGATCAAGCTGGTGGTCCATAACACCGACGCCACGCCCGAGGAATTCGAAAGCCACGCGCTCAACCGGGAAAAGGTGGTCCAGCCCGGCGCCAGGGCCAGCATTTTTGTCGGCCCCCTGGCACCCGGTCGCTATCCGTTCTTCGGTGAATTTCACGAAAAGACGGCGCAAGGCGCCCTCGTCGCGGAGTAAATGGTCATGCTGGGAGCAGCCATTATCGTATTTCGCGAAACCCTCGAGGCCGCCCTGATTGTCGGCATCGTGGCAGCGGCAACGCGTACGCTTCCGCAGCGCCGGCAATGGATACTGGCCGGCATCGGTGCCGGCGTGGCCGGTTCGCTCGTCGTTGCCCTGCTCGCCGGGCGCATCGCCGAATTCGCCGAAGGCGCAGGGCAGGAGTTGTTCAACGCCGCCGTGCTTGGACTGGCGGCCTTCATGCTGGCGTGGCACAACATCTGGATGGCGCGGCACGGCGCGGAACTCGCCGGGCAAGCCCGCCAGCTTGGGCGCGATCTGGTATCGGGCGAACGCGAGATGTCTGCGCTAGCCCTGGTGGTCACCCTGGCGATACTGCGTGAAGGATCGGAAACCGTGCTGTTCCTGTACGGAATCGCCACTGGAGGCGAGGAAAGCCTGCTCGCCGTGCTCGGCGGTGGCGCGCTCGGCCTGTTGGCCGGTGCCAGTGCCGGACTGGCCCTCTACGCGGGCTTCGTGCGCATTCCGGCCCGCATGTTCTTTACCGCTACGAGCGCCCTGATTCTCCTGCTCGCTGCGGCGATGGCCAGCCAGATGGCGCGCTTCCTGGTCCAGGCAGACCTGCTGCCCAGCCTCGTCACACCGGCATGGGATTCCTCGTGGCTGGTCGAAAACTCGTCGGTAACGGGACGCCTGCTGCATGCCTTGATCGGCTATGAGGCGATGCCTTCCGGCATCCAGGTCGTGTTCTACCTGGCGACGATAGCGCTCGTCGTTACAGCGATGCGCCTCGTGCGCATCCGCCCGGCCGTCGCCGTGGCGGCCAGTTGAAGAAGGGAAACCCGGAATGAAACGACTGCTCCCGCTGCTGGCGGCTGCGCTGCTGTTGCCGCGCCTGGCCGCCGCAGGACCGGCCGACTATGTGCACACGCCTACCGTCGAATATGGAGAGCGCGAAATCGAGTTCAAGATGGGTTCGGCGCGCAAAGGCGATGATCCGCGCGAATCCGAATACAGCATCGGCTACGGCTATGGTGCAAAGGAATGGTGGTTCACCGAACTCTATGTGAAATACAAGCGTGCGAATGATGAGCCTACCAAGTACGACGCGATCGAATGGGAAAACAAGTTCCAGCTCACCGAAACCGGCAAGTACCCGATCGACGTCGGCTTTCTCGTCGAAATCGAGCGCCCGAAGGATCGCAGCGAAGGATGGGAAGTACGCTGGGGGCCCTTGTTCCAGACCGAATTCGGCAAACTGCAACTGAACGGCAACCTGCTCTTCCAGCGAAATTACCGCGCCGATTTCGCGAACGATACCCAGTTCCAGTACCAGTGGCAGGCCAAGTACCGCTGGCATCCCGAATTCGAGTTCGGTCTCCAGGGCTTTGGCGAGCTGGGCAAGTGGAATGCCTGGCTTCCCAGGGATGACCGCACCCATACCGTCGGTCCTGCGGTGTTCGGCAAGGTGCGCCTTGGCTCGGGCCAGGCCATCAAGTACAACGCGGCGGTGCTGGTTGGCAACTCGCCAGCGGCGCCGGATCGTGCCTTCAGGGCCCAGGTCGAATTCGAATTCTGACGCACCCGGCGGTGGGCGATATCCGATAAAGCCTCAATATGCCTGCATTGAAGGTGCATGCGGCGGCGCCCGCCGCCGCATGCTATCGTCGAATGATGTCTGCAATCCGCTCGCTAACCATCGACCTCGACGGGACGCTGCTCGACACCGTACCCGACCTTGCCGCTGCGGCCAATGCGATGTTGCGCGAACTGGGCCGTCCGGAGCTCGACCTCTCCACCGTCGCTGCCTACGTCGGGCGCGGCATCCCGAAGCTGGTCGAACGCTGTCTGCCGGGCGCCGCCGGAACCGACCTCGCGCAGGCACAGGAGTGCTTCCGTCGCCACTATGCCGTCGAGAACGGGCGTCGCTCGCGCGTATTTCCCGGCGTACTCGAGGGCCTGGCCACATTTCGCGACGCCGGGCTGCGCCTCGCGGTGATCACCAACAAGGCCGCGGCGTTCACCGAACCACTGCTCGCCGCGACGGGTCTCGCACCCTGGTTCGAGTTCGCCGTCTCGGGCGATACCCTGCCCGAGAAGAAGCCCCATCCGCTGCCCCTGCTGCATGCCTGCGCCCGCATGGGCAGCGATCCAGCACAAAACCTCCACATCGGGGATTCGCGCCACGACGCGCAGGCCGCACGCGCTGCCGGTTGCCCGGTGTTCATCGTGCCCTACGGCTACAACGAGGGCGAGGACGTGCAGGGAATCGATTGCGATGCTATAGTCACGTCGCTCGCCGAGGCGGCGCAACGCATTCTCGGCAACGAATCACGAAGGACCGCTTGATCCCAATGCTCCACCGCAACCTGCACACGACAAGGAAACACGCCCTCGGGGCGGAGGCCTGGCCCTGGCGGCCCTGGCCCGCATTCGCGCTCACGCGCCGCTGATCCTTCCCCGCGCCGGAGCCACCGGCCCGCGCATTGTCGTCGCAGTACCGCTTCACGGAGCTTTCCATGACTGAAATCGAATTCAACCGCCTGGCGGCGGAGGGCTACAACCGCATTCCGGTGACCCTCGAGACCTTCGCCGACCTCGACACGCCGCTGTCGATCTACCTCAAGCTGGCCAACGAGCCCTACTCCTACCTGCTCGAATCAGTGCAGGGTGGCGAGCGCTTCGGCCGCTACTCCTTCATCGGCCTCGCCGCCGGCACGCGCATCGCCGTGGTCGATGGCGCGATCATGGTGCTCAGCGGCAACCGCGTCGCCGAGCGGCGCGACCACAGCAACCCGATGAGCTTCATCTCCGAGTTCATGGCCCGCTTCAAGGTGCCCGACCTGCCCGGCCTGCCGCGGTTTTGCGGCGGCCTGGTCGGAGTCTTCGGCTACGACACGGTGCGCTTCGTCGAGCCCAAGCTGGCGCAGACGCACAAGCCGGAGGCCGCGGGCCTGGAAGGCGTGCCGGACATCCTGCTGCTGCTCTCGGAAGAGATCGCCATCGTCGACAACCTCTCCGGCAAGCTGACACTGGTGGTGTATGCCGAGCCCGGCTTCCCCGGCGCCTGGAAGCAGGCCCAGGCACGGCTGAAGGAGCTGCTCGCCAAACTGCGCGAGCCGGTGCGCATCCCGGACGATGTACGTGTCCCCTCGGCACCGGCCGTATCGGAATTCGGCGAAGCCGAATTCAAGGCTGCGGTGAGCCGCGCCAAGCAGTACATCGTCGATGGCGACATCATGCAGGTGGTGCTTTCGCAGCGCATGAAGAAGCCCTTCGCCGCGAGCCCGATGGCGCTGTACCGGGCGCTGCGCACGCTGAACCCGTCGCCCTACATGTTCTATTTCAACTTCCAGGATTTCCACGTGGTCGGTGCCTCGCCCGAGATCCTGGTCCGGCTGGAAGCGGAAGGTGCGGAAAAGACCGTCACCGTGCGACCCATTGCCGGCACGCGCAAGCGCGGTGCCAGCGCCACGGAAGATGAAGCACTCGCCGCCGACCTGCTGGCCGACCCCAAGGAGCGCGCCGAGCACCTGATGCTGCTCGACCTCGGCCGCAACGACGCCGGCCGCGTGGCCAAGACCGGCAGCGTGCGGGTGACCGACCAGTTCAGCATCGAGCGCTACTCGCACGTGATGCACATCGTTTCCAACGTCGAAGCCACGTTGCGCGACGACGAAGGCGCCATGAGCGTGCTCAAGGCCACCTTCCCGGCCGGCACGGTCTCGGGCGCACCCAAGGTGCGGGCGATGGAGATCATCGACGAACTCGAGCCCTCCAAGCGCGGCATCTACGCGGGTGCAGCGGGCTACTTCGGCTTCAACGGCGACATGGACCTCTGCATCGCCATCCGCACCGCGGTGGTCAAGGACGGCCACATCTTCGTCCAGGCCGGTGCCGGCATCGTCGCCGACTCCGATCCCGACAGCGAATGGCAGGAAACCCTGAACAAGGCGCGCGCCCAGTTGCGCGCCGCCGAGATGGCCGAATCCGGCCTCGACACGCGTTTCGAGTAAGGGAGCCTGTCATGCTGCTGATGATCGACAACTACGACAGCTTCACTTACAACCTGGTGCAATACTTCGGCGAACTCGGTGAAGACGTACGCGTGTTCCGCAACGACGCGATCACGCTCAAGGAGATTGCAGCGATGCGTCCGGCGCGCATCGTCGTCTCGCCGGGTCCCTGCTCGCCCGCGGAAGCCGGCATATCGGTCGCGGCCATCCGCGAGTTCGCCGGCAAGCTCCCCATCCTCGGCGTCTGCCTCGGCCACCAGAGCATCGGCGCTGCCTTCGGCGGCGAAATCGTCCACGCCAAGCAGCTGATGCACGGCAAGACCTCGCCCGTGCACCATTCGGGCATCGGCGTGTTCGCCGGCCTGCCCGATCCGCTTACGGTCACGCGCTACCACTCGCTTGCCATCCGTCGCGACACCCTGCCAGAGTGCCTGGAGGTCACGGCATGGACCGACGATGGCGAGATCATGGGGGTGCGCCACCGCGGCTTCGACGCGAACTGCCCGCTCGAAGGCGTGCAGTTCCATCCCGAGTCCATCCTCACCGAATGCGGCCACCAGCTGCTTGGCAACTTCCTCAAGGCGTAAATCATGATCACTCCGCAAGAAGCGCTCCAGCGCACCATCGAGCATCGGGAAATCTTCCACGACGAGATGCTGCACCTGATGCGGCAGATCATGGGCGGCGAGATTTCGCCGCTGATGGTCGCCGCCATCCTCACCGGCCTGCGCGTCAAGAAGGAGACCATCGGCGAGATCTCCGCTGCCGCAACGGTCATGCGCGAACTGGCGACCCGGGTCGACATTCCCCACAACCCCCATTTCGTTGACATTGTCGGCACCGGGGGCGACGGCGCGCACACCTTCAACATTTCCACCGCCTCCATGTTCGTCGCCGCCGCCGCCGGAGCCACCGTGGCCAAGCACGGCAACCGCAGCGTCTCGTCGAAGTCCGGCGCCGCCGACGTTCTGGAGTCGCTGGGTGCCAACATCATGCTGAATCCCGCGCAGGTCGGCGAATGCATACAGGCCATCGGCTGCGGCTTCATGTTCGCCCCCAACCACCATCCGGCGATGAAGAATGTCGCCCCGGTGCGGCGCGAGATGGGTGTGCGAACGATCTTCAACATCCTTGGCCCGCTGACCAATCCGGCCGGGGCACCCAACACCTTGATGGGCGTGTTCCACCCCGACCTCGTCGGCATCCAGGTCCGCGTCATGCAGCAGCTCGGCGCCGACCACGTGCTGGTGGTATGGGGCAAGGACGGCATGGACGAGATATCGCTGGGTGCTGCCACGCTGGTCGGCGAACTGAAGAACGGGCAGATCTCCGAATACGAGGTCCATCCCGAAGACTACGGCCTGGCCATGGTGTCGAACCGGGGCCTGCGCGTCGCCGATGCGGCCGAGTCGAAGGCCATGATGCTCGAGGCGCTGGAAAACAAGCCGGGCACGCCACGCGAGATCGTCACGCTGAATGCCGGCGCCGCGCTCTATGCGGCCAACTGCGCGGATTCGATCGGTAACGGCATCGTGCGCGCGCGCGAGGCGATCGCCAGCGGAGCGGCACGCAAGAAGCTCGACGACTTCGTGGCCTTTACCAGGCGCTTCGCCTGATGGCCGCAGACATCCTGGAGAAGATCCTCGCCGTCAAGCGCGAGGAAGTCACGGCCGGCAAGGCCGCCAGGTCGCTCGCGGCAATTCGCGCCGAGGCCGAGGCGCAACCGGCGGCACGCGACTTCGTCGCCGCCATCCGCACGCGCATCGAACGCGGGGCGACGGCAGTGATTGCCGAAATCAAGAAGGCCAGCCCGTCCAAGGGCGTCATCCGCGCCGATTTTCGCCCAGCGGCAATTGCCGCCGACTACGAGCGGCACGGCGCGGCCTGCCTTTCCGTTTTGACCGACCGGCCGTTCTTCCAGGGCGCACCGGACTACCTGCTGGAAGCGCGCGCCGCCTGTTCGCTGCCCGTCTTGCGCAAGGACTTCCTGGTCGATCCCTGGCAGGTCTACGAGGCGCGCGCGCTCGGCGCGGACGCCATCCTGCTCATCGTCGACGCATTGTCGCTGCCGGCCATGCGCGAAATGGAGGCGATTGCCCACGCGCTGGGCATGGCGGTGCTGGTGGAGAGCCACGACGCGGCGGAACTCGACATCGCCCTGCAGCTGCAAACGCCCCTGATCGGCATCAACAACCGCAACCTGCGCACGTTCGAGGTCGATCTCGAGGCCACCCTGTCGCAGGTAGCCCGCATTCCGGCCGACCGCATCGTGGTCACCGAGTCGGGCATCCTGACCGCGGCCGACGTGGCCTGCATGACCACGAAGGGTGTCCGCGGCTTTCTCGTCGGCGAAGCTTTCATGCGCGCGGATTCACCCGGCGCCGAACTGGCGTTGCTGTTCGGCTATTAGCGGACCGGCGCGCAGTCCACCAGCAGCAGGGAAATGTCGTCGTGGGACGAGGCGCCGCCGAGGTGCTGCGAAAGGGCCTGCTTCACTGCATCCAGCCGCTGCGCCGGCGGCGCCGCAGCCAGCACGGCAAGCAGGCGTTCGGTACCGAATGCGTCTCCGGCCTCGTTCTCGGCCTCCAGCAGGCCGTCGGAGCACAACAGCAACTGGTCGCCCGGCTCGAAGTCGACGCCAAGATGGGCGAGTGCATTGCCATCGCCTGCATCGATGCCGAGCGGCAGGCTCCAGGATGCAACGCGCCGGCGCAGCTTGCCGTCGCGACCGATGATCAGCACGTCCGGCGTGCCACCGACCCAGACCTCGCCGCGGCGTGCATCTGCGGAAACGCGCAACAGGCTGGCGGCAACGAAGTGGCCGACGGGCAGCGTGGCGAGGAGCTGGCGATTGATCTCCTGCACGATGCGCGTAAGCGACCCGCCCGTCTCGCCGATGCCATAGAAGACCGATAGCACCGGGATGGTACAGATCGCGGCGCCGAGGCCGTGGCCGGTCGCGTCGGCGAGGAGGGCATAGAGGTCGCCATCCGGGCCGCGTGTCGCGGCAACGATGTCGCCGCTGAAGTTGGCCGCCGCCACCAGCCAGTAGCGTACGCTGGGATCGTTGAGGCCCGCACGCTGCATCTGGCGGCTGATGATGGTGTGGGCCAGCGCCGACGCCTCTTCCTGCGTGTCATGGTAGGCCTGCAGCCGCGCGGCGTTTTCACGCAGCAGCCGCTCGGCAGCGGCGCGGTCGCTGGCGTCGTGCAGGACGCCGACGAACTGGCGACTGCCGCCTGCGCGCATCTCGCTGACGCCGATGTCGAGCGGAAACTCCGAGCCGTCCTTGCGCAGGCCGCGCAGCTCGCGCCGTCCGGCGCCGACCAGTTGCGGCAGACCTCCCCTCAGGTAGCGGGCAAGGTAGGCGTCGTGCTCGCTGTGGTAGGGCTCCGGCATCAGCATGCTGACGTTGCGACCGATCATTTCGTCGCGCGTATAGCCGAACATCGTTTCCACCGCCGGGTTGCACGTCTGGATCAATCCCGCAGAGTCGATCGTCACCACGCCATCGACGATGTTGTCCGAGATCGCTTCGATGCGCCGACGTGCCTCTTCGAGACTGCGCTGCATGGCCAGTGCGCGCGCCGTCGAACGAAGTTTGGCGTCGAGCACGACGAAGTTCACCGGCTTCGACAGATAGTCGTCGCCCCCGGCGTCGAGTCCCGCCACCAGGTCGTCTTCCTTGCCCAGTGCCGAGAGGAAGATCACGGGCGTCCAATGCTCTCCGGACAACGCCTTGATGCGCCGCGTTGCCTCGTAGCCGTCCATCACCGGCATCATGACGTCCATGATCACGATGTCCGGCGCCTCCCGCTCGTAGGCAGCGACGGCCTGAACGCCGTCCTCGGCGAGCACCACCTCGACGCCCAGCTTGCGCAGGAACACCTGCAGCATGACGCGATTGGTCGCCGTGTCGTCGACCACCAGTACCTTCAACGGTTGCCGACCCTGCCCCGTAACCAGGCTCATTTCCTGTTTCATGGCCCGCGTCCTAGTGCAGCCGCCCCGCGCCACCCGCAACTCGGGCGACGACCACGTTGCCGCGCTCCTGGTACTCGATGCCGGCAAAGCCGCTCTGCCTCGCCATTGCGATGCCCCTTCCGTTGGGGTCGAAGGCGCGTTCGGGGGCAAAGTCGAGGTAATTGCGCCACTCGAAGCCCTCGCCCTCGTCGCGAATGGTAAACAGGATGAAATCATCGCCACGTACAAAACGCACCCTGACGCGGCGCGCACCGAGAACGGGGTCGGCCAGCCGGCGATCGATCTCGCCATCCCATTCTCCGCTGCGCAGCAACTCCGACTTGACCGCGTAGCTGATGCCGAGGTTGCCATGCTCGACGGCGTTCACCAGGAGTTCGGACAGTCCCATGGCAGCGCCGATGGGATCCGGGCACAAACCGGCAAGCGAGAGGGCCAGGTCGGCCGCTTCCTTCAACGTGTGGAACTTGAATTCGGCGGTATCCAGCAGTTCCAGCACCGAGCGGCGGTTGCGTACGGCCAGGTTGGCCGCCTCCCGCTCTGCAACCTCGTCGAGGGCTGCGCGAACGATGACCTGCAGGTCGCGCGGCGCATACGGCTTGGGCAGGTAGTACCAGGCGCCGGCGGCGACGCCTTCGGCGATCTCCCGAGTCGAGCCGGCAGCAGACTGCATGATCACCGGAATGCCGGCAAAGCGCTCATCCGCCTTGATCCGGCGCAGCAGGGCCATGCCATCGAGCACGGGCATCATGCGGTCGAGCACCAGCAGGTGGGGCGGCAATTCGGCCGCCACCATCGTCTGCCAGGCGATTTCGCCGTTGGCTGCGCTGCTCACCGCATAGGAAGGATCATCGAGCGCACCGCCGATGATCTCGATGTTCATGGGCTCGTCGTCGACGACGAGAACTCGCCATTGGGCCATGCGCGAATCTTAGCGCGGAAAGGCCCTTCGAAGAGCGTCACCCGGCCATCCGGGCTGACACGTACCCGGCGTACGCGAAGCGAGGATTCAGGCGCAGCCGATCCCCGTCGATTCGCGGAAGCCAAGCCTGTGCAGCAGGCTGTCGAGCGGGCAGAAGCGGGTGAATCCGCTCTGGAACAGGTTGGCGCCGACGAATGCGGTGAACCATAGCCAGGACAGCTTGCTCATGTCGATCTGGCCCGCGAAGTGGGCGGCGGCGAGGGACGCCATGATGAAGAATCCGGCGACGATGCGGACGATCTGGTTTGCGCTCATTGCATGCTCCTGGGTTGGGGTTGACCTGCATTCCGCGGTGCGGCCGGGCCAAGCCGGTCCTTCATCACCGCGTAGTAAAGAACGGGAATCACCACCAGCGTCAGCGCGGTGGAAACGAAAATGCCGAAGATCAGCGACAGTGCGAGGCCGGAAAAGATCGGATCATCGACGATGAACAGGGCGCCGAGCATCGCTGCGAGCCCGGTCAGCACGATCGGCTTGGCGCGAATGGCCGCGGCCTGGATCACGGCCTCGGCGAAGTCGACACCTTCCGCCAGTTGTTCGTTGATGAAATCCACCAGCAGGATCGAGTTGCGCACGATGATGCCGGCGAGGGCGATCATGCCGATCATCGAAGTCGCGGTGAATTGCGCGCCGAACAGCGCATGGCCCGGCATCACGCCGATGATCGTGAGTGGGATCGGCGCCATGATGATCAGCGGCACGAGGTAGGACTTGAACTGAGCCACCACGAGCAGGTAGATCAGCACCAGCCCGACGGCGTAGGCCGCGCCCATGTCGCGGAACGTCTCGTAGGTGACCTGCCATTCGCCATCCCACTTGATCGAATAGCCGGCATACGGGTCCTTCGGCTGGCGGATGAAGTACTCGCCGAGCGTGCCACCCTGGTCCAGGGCCCGGCCATTGAGCCGGCTGCGGATGTCGAACATGCCGTAGAGGGGCGAGTCGAGCCGCCCCCCCATGTCGCCGGTGACGAACACCACCGGCAGCAGGTCCTTGTGGTAGATCAGCTTCTCACGCAGCGTGCGGCGCAGTTCGACTACCTCGGAAATCGGCACCATCTGCCCGCCCTGCTGCGGCATGGCGCGCACCCGCAGCTTCAGCAACTGGTCGATGCTGTCCTGGCGTTCGACGGGGAGGACAATGCGTACCGGAATCTCGTACTTGGCATCGCCATCGTGCACCGGCGTCACGTCTTCGCCGGAAAGGCCCATGCGCACGACGTCGACGATGTCCTTCTGGGCGACCCCGAGCAGGGCCGCCTTAGCCTGGTTCACGCGGAGCACGAGCTTCTCTGCATCCTCATCCACGGAGTCATCGACCCCAATGATGTCGGCCGTGCCTTCGAACGCGGCCCGCACCGTCTTCGCCACGGCAACCTGACCGGCATAGTCGGGACCGTAGACTTCGGCCACGATAGGCGACATCACGGGCGGCCCCGGCGGCACCTCGACGACGGTCGCCGTACCGCCGTTGCGACGACCGATGGCCGCAATACGCTCGCGCACAGCAACGGCGATTTCGTGGCTTTGCCGGTGCCTGTGCTTCTTGTCCACCAGATTGACCTGGACATCGCCGAGCTCGGGCGCGCTGCGCAGGTAATACTGGCGCACCAGGCCGTTGAAGTTGATCGGGCTCGCCGTTCCCGCGTACGCCTGATAGTCCGCGACCTCTTCGACCCGGGCCACTTCCGCAGTGATGTCCCGCAACACGCGTGCGGTTTCCTCGAGTGGTGTGCCGACCGGCATGTCGAGCACGATCTGGAACTCGCTCTTGTTGTCGAAGGGCAGCATCTTCAGCACGACGAGCTTGACCACGCCCAGCCCCACGGAAGCGATGATCGCCGCCAGGATGCCGATCCACAACTTGCGGCGCGCGCCACGGCCGCCGGCCGGGTCCAGCAGGGGCGACATGATGCGGCGGAACAGCCGCTCGAGCCGCCCGGGGCCGGCCTCGCCATGGCCACCGTGGCCGGCCTGCGGCTTGATCAGCTTGAGCGCCAGCCAGGGCGTGACGACGAATGCAATCGCCAGCGAGATGAACATTCCCATCGACGCATTGATCGGGATGGGGCTCATGTAGGGCCCCATGAGACCGCTGACGAAGGCCATCGGCAGCAGCGCGGCAATCACGGTGAAGGTGGCGAGGATGGTGGGACCGCCGACTTCGTCTACTGCGGGCGGAATGATCTGCCAGAGCGGCTTGGCCGGCTCGAGGATATGCCAGCGATGAATGTTCTCCACCACCACGATGGCGTCGTCGACGAGGATGCCGATCGAGAAGATCAGGGCAAAGAGCGATACGCGGTTGAGGGTGAATCCCCACGCCCATGAGGCAAACAGCGTTGCGGCCAGGGTCAGCGTCACCGCCGTGCCGACGATGGCCGCTTCGCGCCGGCCGAGGGCGAACAACACGAGGAGGACGACGAATGCCGTGGCAAACACCAGCTTGCCGATCAGCTTCTGCGCCTTGTCCGTCGCCGTGGCGCCGTAGTTGCGCGTCACCGTGAACTCGACACCCTCGGGAATAACCACGCCGCGCAGCGCCTCGGCACGCGCGATCACCGCCTCGGCGACGTCGGCGGCATTGACGCCCGGCTTTTTCGAGACCGAGAGCGTTACTGCGGGAGCTTCCGGTCGCGCCCGATCCGACTCGGTCGCCCCCTTGCCGAAGCCATGCCAGACATAGCGCACCGGCTGGTCGGGGCCATCGACTACCTGGGCGACGTCGGCAAGATATACGGGGCGCCGTTCTGAGACGCCGACCACCAAGCGCTTCACGTCGGCCGCCGATTCGATGAAGGTGCCGGTCTGGACCAGCACTTCGCGGCTCCCGGCGACGAGGGAACCGGCCGGCTGCGATGCATTCGACACCTGCAGCGCCGCCTTCAGGTCCTGGGCCGTGACGTTGTGGGCATTCATGCGGTCCGCGTCCATGACGACGCGGATCACGTGCCCGGGCCCGCCTACCGTGGTCACGTCGCGGGTACCCGGGATGCGCTTGAGCTCGATTTCGGTCGCGCGCGCGACCTGCTGCATTTCAAAGGCGGATTTCGACGGATCCTGGCTATGGAAGGTCAACGTGACGATGGGAACGTCGTCGATGCCCTTCGGCTTGATCACGGGATCCAGCACGCCCAGGTTGGGCGAAAGCCAGTCGCGGTGCGAATTGATGGTGTCGTAGAGCCGCACCAGGGCCTGAATCGGATCCTCGCCGACCTGGTACTGCACGGTGATCACCGCCATCCCCGGCCGGGATACCGAGTAGACGTGTTCGATGCCGGCGATGCGCGACAGCACCTGCTCGGCGGGCCGCGCCACCAACGCCTCGACATCCCGCGCCGACGCGCCCGGGAAGGGCACGAAGACGTTGGCCATGGTGACGTTGATCTGGGGCTCTTCCTCGCGCGGCGTAACGAGCGTGGCCCCGATACCGAGCAATAGCGCGATCAGCGCGATCAGCGGCGTCAGGGAATTCCTGAGGAAGTACTCTGCAATGCGGCCTGATATACCCACCATTCACCCCTGGCTCGATGCCGTTACCGCGCGACGGGTCGGCAGCGGCGAGCCCTGGGCATCAGGCGCATTGCCGCCTGCCTAGTGCATCTCCTTTACCGTGTCCATGCCGTCGCGCCGGTCCGTTTCCTCGTTAGCCTACTTTCCCTTCAGTTTCATGATGCCCAAGGAATTGAGCACCATCTTCTCGAAGATGTGCTCGCTCGTGCCCTTCTTGATCTTGCGCAGGTAGTACTTCTCGAACGCGACCTTGGCCAGGTGCACCCACTTGCCGGCCGAGAACCAGTTAACGTTGCGCGGCGGATTCTGCGGCAGGGCGACGAAGCAGACGCCGGTATCGCCGAAGTCGGCGAGGCAGACCGCGTTCCAGGTCGCCTTGTGGGTCGGCTCCTTGCCGTCGAGCTGTTCGCGGATGTTGAGCACCGTGGCGCTGACCATGGACTCGATCATGTAGCCCGTCTTCGGCGCGCCGGTCGGTACCGGAGTCGCCTCCACGGGCGGAATGGCGACGCAGACGCCGACGGAATACACGTTCTTGAACTTCGGATTGCGCTGGTGCTGGTCGATCAGGATGAAGCCGCGCGGGTTGGTCAATCCTTCGATGCCGAACACGGCGTCGATGCCCTTGAAGGCCGGCAGCATCATCGAGTACTTGAAGTCGATGGCGTGTTCCTTCTTCGGCGTGCCGTCCTCGTTGTGCTCGGTGACGTGCATCTTGCCGGCCTCGACCTTGGTCACCTTGGCGTTGCAGATCCACTTGATGTGGCGCTCACGCATCGCCGACTCGAGCAAGCCCTTGGAGTCGCCGACGCCGCCGAGGCCGAGGTGGCCGATGTAGGGCTCGGCCGTGACGAAGGTCATCGGCACCTTGTCGCGGATCTTGCGCCGGCGCAGGTCGGTGTCCATGATCATGGCGAATTCGTAGGCGGGGCCGTAGCACGAAGCCATCTGCACGGCACCGACGACGACGTGGCCCGGATCCTTGACGAAATCCTGCCAGGCGGTTTCTGCCTTCACGGCGTGGTCAACGTGGCAGATCGAGTGCGTATGACCGTTCGGGCCAAGGCCTTCCACTTCCTCGAACGCGAGCTTTGGGCCGGTGGCGATGACCAGGAAGTCATAGTCCACGCTGCGACCGTCGTCGAGTTCGATCTGGTTCTTTTCGGGATGGACGCGCTTTGCGCCCACCGGAATGAAGTCGATGCCCTTCTTGGCCAGGAGCGGAGCGATGTCCACCTCGATCTGGTCGCGCTTGCGCCAGTCGACGGCGACCCACGGATTGGACGGAGTGAAGTGGTGCTTGGCGTTGTTCGAGATGACGGTCAGCTTGTCCCCGGGACGAAGCATCTCCTTCATCTCGTATGCAGCAGGCATTCCGCCGATGCCGGCGCCGAGGATAACGACGTGGGCCATGGTTTTATCTCCCCCTAGTGTGTGAGTAAAAGGGGAAGATTATCAGGCTTGGCAATCCCCGGCGGGATCGAACCGACTATTTTGCGCATGATGGGAACTGATATGCCTATCGTGCGGAGTCGGCCTTGCGCTCAAGGCCGGCCTTGACCGGGGTCAGGCTGACGCGCTCGCCGGAGGCCAGGCCCGCCACGACCTCGATGTCACCACCGGCGACCGGCTCGCCGAGACGAACCTGACGCAATGTTGACAGTCCCCGCTCGTCCATCACATAGACGGCGGTCACCTCGCCGCGACGCAGAATGGCCGCCGGCGGAACGGTCAGTTTTTTGGCGCGCGCGAGCGCGAAATGGGCACGTGCATACATGCCGGGTACGACTCCCTCGGTGCCTTCCGGAAGATAGAGTCGCGCCGTGGCCGTATGGCTGCGGCTATCGACCGTCGGCAGGATTTCTACGCGGGCAGCATCAATCCAGCGACCTGTCTCCGGAAACTCGATGCGGGCGCGCGCCGCCGACTTCACTTCCGCAAGTCGGTACTGCGGCAGCGTGGCTACGACGCGCAGCCCCTTGGGATCGAAGACCGTGACCAGAGGCCGGCCGAGCGAAGCCATTTCGCCGGCTTCGACGAGCCGCTGCGCCACCACGCCGGAAATCGGCGCCGTGACCGTTCCGTGGGACAGCCCGGCGCCGGAACTCGCCGCGGCACCCTGCGCCGCCTTCAGCGCAGCTTCGGCCTGGTCCAGCGCCGCCTGGCTGACGAATTTCTGCGCGTGCAGATTGCGCGTGCGTTCGAACGCAACGTTGGCCTGCGCCAGGGTGGCTCGGGCACTGGCATCCGACCCGGCCGCTTCGCGCGCATCGATATGCAGCAGCACTTCACCCTGCCTCACCCGCTGCCCGGCATCGACGCGCATGTCGAGCACGCGACCGGCCACCTGGGCGGCAACCGTGGCCTGGCGCACCGCCTCGACGGTCGCCTCGGCAGGAAAACCGACGTCCACGTCACGTGCCTGGACGACGATGCTATCCGCATCACCTGGGGCAGCAAAGGTCCCGCCGGCCGGAATTAGGCCTGCGGACAGCAAGGCAAAAACCGGCATGAGCAGGCTCTTGCCGACGACGGAGCGGTGGTTTCGTTTGGGCGGCATGTATATTAGTATATGCTTATACTTCTCCAATTCAACCCCCATTGGAAAAAATTTTATTGGGCTAAATGCGAATTCCTTCACGTTTAGGTGGGAAACTGTTCATGAAAATCAAAGACTAAACTACCTACTCGACAGCCGGTCGGGGAAAAGTCATGGACGGCAGTCCCGGCGATACCGCGAACTTGATCCGCAAGCTTTCCATCAGGCAATGGATGGTATCGCTCGCAGTAGTGGTTTTGTCGCTCGGCGCCCTGTTTCTTGGCTGGCGCCTCCTCGCCAACAGCAGCGAGGCCGCGGAGATCATCAACCTCGCCGGCCGCCAGCGCATGCTGTCACAACGCATCCCGCTCAATCTCGCCCTCGCCCAGGACAAGGCCAACGCGGCGACCCGGCAAGCCCACGTTGAGTTGGCAGCGGCCGCGACTGCGGAATTCGAGCAGGCTCATGCCCGCCTGGCAACAATCGCCGCCGGCCGCTCCGCGCAATCGGCAATCCACGACCTCTACTATGGGAACGGCGGCGTCGATGCCAAGTCGCGTGCCTTCGTGGCGGCAGTGCGCACCCAGATCGCCCTGCAATCGGCCCGGCCGACGGGGGCCGCGCCGACGCTGGAGGCCATCGTCGCCACCGTGGATCGCGGCCTGCTCCAGGACCTCCAGCAGGCTACCGCGCTGTTCCAGTACGAAGCCGAACGTATCGACACGACCCTGCTGCGCCTCCTGCAGTTCTTTACGCTGCTGATCGCCGCACTCGTCGTGGTCGCGCGTTACCGCGTCTTTGAACCCGTTGCCCGCCGACTTGCTGACGAAGTCGACGCGCAGGATCGCACCGCACGCGAAGTGAAGGCGAGCGAAGAGCGGTTCAAGGCCTTCTCGGAATCGCTTTCCGACTGGTTCTGGCAAACCGACGCCGACGACCGCTTCGTCTGGTTCCAGGAGGGCACCGGATCGCGCAGCCCCGTCGACCATGCTTTGGTACTCGGTCGCCGCCGAACGGATTTCCTGCCCGAGGTCGAGCGCGTCGACACCGAAAAGTGGCGGCGCTACCAGGCCGACATCGACGCACGCCGACCCTTCCGCGATTTCGAGTACCAGATCATCGGACGCGGCAATGAACTGCAGTGGATCTCCGTCAGCGGGCAACCCTGGTTCGCCGAGGACGGCCAATTCCTCGGCTACCGCGGCACGGCGCGCAACATCCAGAGGCAGAAGGAAGCGGACGCCCACCGCCAGCGGCTGCTGCAGGCCATCGAACAAAGCCCCGTGTCGATCGCAATCACCGATGACCACGGCGTCATCGTTTACGTCAACGCCAGTTTTTCGCGAATCAGCGGCTACAGCGCCGCAGACGCGATCGGCCACACGCAGGCCCTGGTCCGCGTCGGCGAGACACCGGGCGAGGTGTTTGCCGACATGAGCCGCACGCTGGCCGACGGCCGCACCTGGCGCGGCGAAGTCAGCGGCCGCCGCAAGGCCGGCGATCGCTACTGGGAGGACATGACGGTATCGCCCGTCCTGGACGAACGCGGCCGCGCCACACACTACATCGCAGTCAGCGAGGACGTCACCGCACGCAAGCAGGCCGAGCGCCGGGAGCAGCAGCGCAGCCGCATCCTCGAGGCCATAGCCAGCGGTTCGCTGCCGCTGCCCGAGGTGCTCGGCATGATCGTCGCGATGGCGGAAGCCGAACTGCCGGAAAGCACCTGCAGCATCCAGCGGCTGAACGCCGAGAGCCGCACGCTGCACAACGCCTGCCCCACGCGCCTGCCCGCCGCATGGCTGGAAACCATCGAAGGCGCGTCGATCGGTGCCGATGCCGGCTCCTGCGGCACGGCGGCGCATACCGGCAAGCGCGCCGTGGTCGAGGACATCGCCACCCATCCCTTCTGGCAGGCCTGGCGGGACGAAGCGCTGCGCCACGGGCTGCGCGCCTGCTGGTCGCAGCCCGTGCTTTCCTCGAGCGGCGGCGTCCTGGGCACGCTGGCGGTCTACTACGCGCGGCCGCAGGCGCCCGCCAGCGACGAGATCCGCCTCATCGAAATGGCCTCCAGCCTGGCGGCGATCTGCCTCGAGCGCGACGAAGCGATGCGGCAACTGCGCGAGAAGGAGGAAGAGACGCGTCGCCTGCTGCTCGAGCACGAGACCATCCTCGCCAACGCCGTGGTAGGCATCGTGTATCTGAAGCACCGGAGGGTCATCTCCTGCAACCGGCGCTTGGAGGAGATTTTCGGCTTCGGCCCCGGCGAGCTCATTGGCCGCTCGTCGGAGACTTTCTACGACAGCCATGAAACCTTCGTCGCGGTCGGCATCGATGCCTATCGCGCGGTGGCCGCAGGCGAGAACTACAGCACCGAGCTGATGCTTCGCCGTCGCGACGGCACCCTTTTTCGCGGAGCGCTCAACGGCTGCGCCCTCGATCCGCAGCACCCGCAGGAAGGCAGCATCTGGGTCTATGCCGACATCAGCGAGCGCTACCGCGCCGAGCAGGAGGCGCACAAACTGCTCCAGGCGGTCGAGCAGAGTCCGGTGTCCATCGTCATCACCAACAGGGAAGGCCTCATCGAGTACGTCAACCCGAGGTTCACCAAGGCGACGGGCTTCACCGCCGACGAAGCCATCGGCCGCAACCCGCGCATCCTGCAGTCGGGAGAAACCCCGGTCGAGGTCTACCGGGCGATGTGGCAGACCCTGCTCGCCGGCGGCGAATGGCGCGGAGTGCTGCGCAATCGGCGCAAGAACGGCGAGATGTTCTGGGAGGAGGCGTCGATGTCGCCGATCCTCGACGGATCCGGCCGGGCCACGCATTTTCTCGCCGTGAAGGAGGACATCACCGAACGCAAGCGCATCGAAAGCGAACTGGAACAGCACCGGGCGCACCTCGAGGACCTGGTCTCCCGGCGTACCGCCGACCTCAGCGCCGCCCTCGATGCAGCCAAGGTGGCCGACCAGGCCAAGGACGCCTTCCTCGCGCACGTATCGCATGAGCTGCGTACCCCGCTCAATGCGGTCATCGGGCTTTCCGATCTCGCGCGCCGCATCGGTACCGATCCGCGGCAGCGCGACTACCTCGAAAAGGTCGCCAACGCCGGCAAAACGCTGTCCGGAATCATCAACGACCTGCTTGACCTCTCGAAAATATCGGCGGGCCGCATGGACCTCGAGTCGATCACCTTCAGCTTGCGCAGCCTGGTCCAGCGCAGCCGCTCGGTGATGGCACATCGCGCCGAGGAGAAAGGCCTGCGCCTGACCGAAGAGATCGACGCCGCCGTGCCCGACGTGCTGGTAGGCGATCCCCTCCGCATCGAGCAGATACTGCTGAACCTCCTGTCCAATGCCATCAAGTTTACAGGCGCCGGCCGTGTGGAACTGCGCATCCATGCGGACGCCAGCGAAGGCAAGCGCATCCGCTTCTGCATCGACGTCGAGGACACCGGCATCGGCATTTCACCCGACGGCCTCGAGCGGTTGTTCCAGCCGTTCGCCCAGGCCGATGCCTCCATGAACCGCCGCTTCGGCGGTACCGGCCTCGGGCTGGCGCTTTGCAAGCGACTCGCCGAACTCATGGACGGGGACATACGCATCGAGAGCCACGTGGGAGTCGGCACCACCGTGCACGTCCGCATCTGGCTGGCGCTCGGCGATGCCGCGACGCTGCCGCGCGAGCGGATGTCGGCCAAGGGGGTGGCCCTGCCCACGCGCTACGTCGGCGCGCGGGTGCTCGTCGCCGACGACCAGCCCATCAACCGCGAGATCGTCGAGGTGCTGCTCGGCGAGGTAGGCATCCGGGCGGAGCACGCCACGACCGGCAAGGACGTACTCGACCTGCTGGGCGCAGCGGGGCCCGACGCATTCGACCTGGTATTAATGGACATTCAGATGCCGGTCGTTGACGGTCTGGCCGCGACGCGCGAACTCCGGCGCAAGCCGGGCTATGGCGAATTGCCCATTGTCGCCATGACCGCGCACGTCATGGAGCACGAGCGCGAGGCATGCGCCGCGGCCGGAATGAACGATCACATCGGCAAACCGTTCGAGACCGATGACTTCTTCCACCTCCTGGCCAAATGGATTCCCGACAAAAAGCACCGCTACGGCAGCGCGGCGGCGGCCGTATTGACACCGCCACCGGCGACCCTGGCACTGGCAGGCATCGATACCCAGGCCGGTCTGAGCCGGTTCTCCGGCAACGAGGAGCGCTACCGTCATTGGCTGGGCGAGTTCCTGGCCCAGGCTCCGGGATATGCCGGACAGATTCGCGAACAACTTGCCGCCGGCGATGCGGAGGGGGCTCGACAGCTTGCGCACCAGATCAAGGGCCGCGCCGGAATGCTGGGGATGACCGGTCTGCAACCCGCGGCAGCCGCGCTGGAGGAAGCGCTGCGCCGGGGCGGGACACCCGACGCCCTGCTCGATGACATGCAGACACGGGTCGACTCGCTTTGCACCGTCATTCGCGAAGCTTTCACGGGACACGGCAGTCACGATGCGCAGGACGCGGGGACCGGCGTACCCGAGGGGACGCCTCCCGCCGCAGTCGCCAATATCATCGCCATGCTGCGTGCGGCCGACGGGGAAAGTGCCGCAGCTCTGGAAAGCTGCATCGCCCGGGGCGTGGACGCCGCATGGGGGCCCGCCCTGCGCAGCGCACTTGCCAGCGCCCGGCGCTTCGATTTCGAGGCGGCCCTGGCCGCACTCACTGGCAAGCCGGATATTCCAACGGGCTTATACTGAGCGGCCCATGGGCAGAACCATACTTCTCGTCGATGACGATGCCGCGGTACTCGACGCCTTGAACGAGTGCCTGCGTCCCGCATACGCTACGCGCATTGCGACGGACGGGGCCAGGGGTATCGAGCTTGCGCTGCGTGAACCGCAGCCCGACCTGATCCTGCTCGACATCGAGCTGCCCGACATGACCGGATATTCCGTTTGCGCCGCACTCAAGAAGGATGTTCGCACGCAGCCGATCCCCGTGATGTTTCTCTCCAGCCACACCAACGTCGAGGACGTCACGACCGGGCTCGAGCTTGGGGCGGTCGACTACATCACCAAGCCTGTCGCACCACCCATCCTGCTTGCCCGGGTGCAGACGCACCTCAGGCTGCGCGAAGCGCGCGACCTGCTGCAGGACCAGAACGCCCATCTGGAGATGCTCGTGCAGCGACGCACGCGCGACCTCGAGGCACGCACCCTGGAGCTGCAGCGAAACCAGGACCTGACCATCGTCGCCCTCGGCTCCATTGCGGAAACACGCGACAACGAGACCGGCAACCACATCTACCGTACCAGCGCCTACGTCGAGGCCATGGCGCGCCGCCTGGCGGCCCGGCCGCAATGGCATGGCCGCATGAACGCCGCCGAGTGGGAGCTGATCTGGAAGTCGGCACCGTTGCACGACATCGGCAAGGTGGGTATCCCCGACCACATTCTCATGAAGCCCGGTCGCCTCACCCCCGAGGAGTTCGAGGTGATGAAGCGCCATGCAATACTCGGGCGCGACGCCATCCGCTCGGCGGAGACACGCGTGCATACCGAGGATTCCTTCCTGCGCGTCGCTTCGGAGATCGCCTTCGGCCATCACGAACGCTGGGACGGGAGCGGCTACCCGCGCGGCATCGCCGGCGACGACATACCGCTCGCCGCGCGCCTGATGGCCCTCGCCGACGTTTACGACGCGCTGATCAGCAGGCGCGTCTACAAGCCGGCGCTGCCCCATGCGACTGCCGTAGATATGATCCGCGACGGGCGCGGCAGCCACTTCGACCCGGAAGTGACGGACATCTTCCTCGAGCTCACCGACGAATTCGACGCGATCGCCTCGCGCTTTGCGGACAGCGCGCCCGAGTCCTGATCGCCAGCGCCATGCGGCACCGCCGCATGCGGTTTGACCGCACTTGCACGGCCCCCGGCGCCGATTCGAGTCGACCGCTACCCGGGATTTGATTTGGGTCATGGACCTTGCACTCCCCGACCGGCGATCCTGCGCCGCGTCAATATGCTTTTTTCATTTAAACATCAATGAATCGGAGGGGAATTCAGTGGATACCGCAATGATAGGGCGCCGGCTTGTGCTGGGCCTGGCGCTGCCGCTCGCGGCCGGCGCAGCGTTCGCGCAGGACAGGGCCAAGCCGGGCGTGACCGAGACCGAAATGAAGTACCAGGCCGGCGATTCGCCGCTGGGCAAGGTCGAGATGCACCAGAACATCAATCCCAAGGCGCCGCCCATGACCAAGGCGGAATTCGAACGGGCCAAGGAGATCTACTTCCAGCGCTGCGCCGGCTGCCATGGCGTGCTGCGCAAGGGCGCCACCGGCAAGCCCCTCACCACCGACAAGACGCTGGCATCGGGCACGGAATACCTCAAGGTGTTCATCAAGTACGGATCGCCGCAAGGCATGCCCAACTGGGGAACTTCGGGCGAACTCACCGACGACCAGGTCGACCTCATGGCGCGCTACGTGCAGCAGGAGCCGCCGACCCCGCCCGAGTGGGGCATGAAGGAAATGCTGGCCTCGCAGAAGGTGCTGGTCCCGGCCAGCCAGCGGCCGAAGAAGAAGATGAACAGCCTCGATCTCGACAACCTGTTCTCGGTGACGCTGCGCGACGCCGGCGAAATCGCCCTGATCGACGGCAACACGAAGAAGATCGTCAGCATCCTCAAGACCGGCTACGCGGTGCACATCTCGCGCATGTCGAAGTCGGGGCGCTACCTGTACGTGATCGGCCGCGACGCCAAGATCAACCTGATCGACCTGTGGATGGAGAAGCCGGACACGGTGGCCGAGATCAAGGTCGGCCTCGAAGCGCGGTCGGTCGAAACCTCGAAGTACAAGGGCTACGAAGACCGCTATGCGATCGCCGGCACCTACTGGCCGCCGCAATTCGTGATCATGGAGGGCGATACGCTCAAGCCCCTGCGCATCGAATCCACGCGCGGTACCACCGTCGGCACGCAGGAATACCATCCGGAGCCACGCGTCGCCTCCATCGTCGCCTCGCACTTCAATCCCGAGTTCATCGTCAACGCCAAGGAAACCGGCAAGATCCTGGTGGTCAATTACAAGGACCTGGATAACCTCAAGGTCACCACGATCAACGCTGCGCAGTTCCTCCACGACGGCGGCATGGATTCCTCGGGCCGCTACTTCATGGTCGCCGCCAACGCCTCGAACAAGATCGCGGTGGTGGACACCAAGGAGGACAAGCTGGCCGCGCTGGTCGATGTCGGCAAGGTGCCCCACCCGGGGCGCGGCGCCAACTTCGTGCATCCGAAGTTCGGACCGGTATGGGCCACCAGCCACCTCGGCGACGAGACGGTGAGCCTGATCGGCACCGACCCGAAGAAGCACAAGGACCAGGCCTGGCGCGTCGTGCAGACGATCAAGGCCCAGGGTGGCGGTTCGCTGTTCATCAAGACGCATCCCAAGTCGAAGAACCTCTGGGTCGACACGCCGCTCAATCCCGAGGCCGCTGTCAGCCAGTCGATCGCCGTATTCGACATCGACCGGCTCGACAAGGGTTTCGAGGTACTGCCTATCGGCGAATGGGCCGGCATCAAGGACGATGGCGCGCGCCGTATCGTTCAGCCCGAGTACAACAAGGCGGGCGACGAGGTGTGGTTCTCGGTCTGGAGCGCCAAGGACAAGACCTCGGCCATCGTTGTCGTCGATGACAAGACGCGCAAGCTGAAGGCCGTGATCAAGGATCCGAAGCTGATCACGCCGACCGGCAAGTTCAACGTGCATAACACCCAGCACGACGTGTATTGACCATCGCACGACGCAACGAGAAACGGGGGCCGCGGCCCCCGTTTCTTTTTTGGCCCTGCGCCGGACTCAGCTCTCGGCGAACGGTACCGCCATCGCGTAGTCGGCCATGGCCGCCAGCACGGAAGCGGCCTCCCCCACCGGATCGGCAAGCGCGATGCGCAAGCCCGGGTGCCGGTCCATGGCGCTGGCGGCGAGTTGCGGCAAATCCTTCTTCACATGGCTGCCGGCGGCCATGAAGATGGGGATCACCACGATGCGCGTTGCGCCCTGGGCGACGAGGCAGGCTACGCCCTCCTCGAAGCTCGGCTGCATCAGTTCGAGGAAGCCCGGTTCGACCAGGGCCTGCGGATCGCGCGCCTTGATCGCGTCGCGAATCTGGTGGAAGGGCCGTGCCCACTCCGGATTGCGCGCACCGTGCCCATACAGCAGGATCCCCTTCACTTCGCGTCCTTTCCCTTCCAGATGTTGCGGCAGCCAGTCTCCTTGACGAACAGCACGGCGATCCAGCCGCCTACCGCCGAGGCCATCATCAGCAGCAGCCCATTCTGCCAGTCGAGCGCCGAGTAGATGCGCACCCCGGACTCGACGCGGCCGTCCCAAGTACGTTCCATGAGCCAGCCGACGGCGGGTTGCAGTATCGCCGGCCCGAAGAACACGCCGACATTCACCACGCTGGTCGCCATGCCCGAGAGCGCGGGTGGATTCACTTCCTTCGCCGCCGCCCAGGACAGCGTCAGGCCGGCGGTGGCTAGCCCCATGGCCCCGCACAAGGCGTAGGTCATCCACCCTGCGTGAACCACGCCGGCAAGCCACAGGCCCCAACCCATGGCATGGACACCGGAAACCGCCAGCATCACGGGCTTGCGCCGCCCAAGGCGATCCGAGACATTTCCCCAGAGCATCGAGCCGATGGCAAAGCCAAGAAAGTAAATGCTCACATGGCTGGATGCCTCGGCACGGCTCATGCCATGGACCTGGGTCAGGTAGGGAACGGCCCACAGGCCGGCGAAGGCAAAAAAGGCACCGGCCAGTCCGGCATTGGCGAAAAAGCCGGGCCAGGTGGCGCGGTTCCCTACCACCGTCGCCAGACCCGTGACCCAGGCGGCCCTGTCGATCGAGGTAGCGCGACTCTCCAGCACCCACGCGCGGGCTGCGAAGGCCATCAGCAGGGAAAGCACACCCACGGCGACGAACACCGGACGCCAGCCAGCGGCCTGCGTGGCCCAGGCCAGCGGAGCGCCGGCGAGGATGGAACCGAGGTTGCCGACGAGCATGCACAGGCCCGTGATCGACGCGAAACGGCGTTCGTCGAAGCCCAGGGCAATCAGCTTGAGCATGGCGATGAAGGTTACCGAAACACCCAGCCCGACCAGCGTACGGCCGAGAAAGGCCAGTTCAAAGCTCGGCGCCAGGCCGAACAGCAGGGCGCCGGCCCCTGCCACCAGCCCGCCCCACCACAGGATGCGCCGCGGACCCAGGGTGTCGGCGAGCACCCCGGTCGGAATCTGCATCACCGTGTAGACATAGAAGTAGGTCGCCGCCAGCGTGCCGAGTTGCGTACCGCCGATGGCAAAGGTCGCCTGCAGGTCGCCGGCGATCGCCGCCGGTGCGACCCGATGGAAGAAGGACAGCAGGTAGGCTGCGACGGCAATACCGAGCCCGAGCAGCACGCGCTGGCGCGACAGCAGCGCGCTCATCGCCAGGCGTCGGCGTTGACGAGGTTGGGTGGTCGCTGCCCGGACAGTGCTGCAATCAGGTTGTCGGCCGCCGTCATCGCCATCGCCAGGCGCGTGGCACGCGAACTCGACCCGATGTGCGGCGTCAGCGTGACGTTGTCCACCTCGAGCAGGCCCGGATTCACCTGCGGCTCACCCTCGAAGACATCGAGCGCCGCGCCGGCGATCCGTCGCTCGCGCAACGCCACCACCAGCGCCGCGTCGTCGACGATGCCGCCGCGCGCCACGTTGACCAGGTGGGCGGTCGGCTTCATCAGGGCCAGTTCGGAGGCGCCGATGGCATGGTGGGTCTGCGGCGAGTACGGCAGCATCAGCACGAGGAAGTCGGACTCGCGCAGCAGCGTGTCCTTGTCGACCCAGTTCGCATTGCATTCGGCTTCCTGCGTCGCATCGAGCCGGTTGCGGTTGTGGTAGATCACGCGCATCTCAAAGCCCCGCGCGCGGCGCGCCACCGCCTGGCCGATGCGCCCCATGCCGAGGATGCCCAACGTTGCATGATGCACGTCGCTGCCCAGCCAGTCGGTCATGCGGAAGCCTTTCCAGCGGCCCGCCCGCAACCAGTGCTCGGATGGCTGGATGTGCCGCGCCGTAGCGAGCAGCAGGGCCCAGGCCAGGTCGGCGGTGGTGTCGTCGAGCACGCCGGGCGTGTTGGTGACGAGGACGCCCGCGCGTGTGCAGGCCGCCAGGTCGATGTTGTTATAGCCGACGGCGAAATTGCAGACCGCCTTGAGCGCCGGTGCGGCGGCGATCACTTCGGCAGTCACCGGGTCGCTGACGGCCGTCATCGCCCCGACCTTGTCCGCCAGTCGGACCTTGAGGCCCTCGACGCCGAGCACGGTGTCGGCCTGGTTGTCGTCAACCTCGAAGTGCTGGCGCAGGCGTTCGATGACCTCCGGGAACACCTCGCGTGCGACGAGGATGCGCGGCCGGCTCATTTGACCAGCACCACCGGCACGTGCGCGCTGTGCACCACGCCGTGCGCCACCGAGCCGAGGAGCAGGTCGCCCACCGCCGTGCGTCCATGGGTGCACATCAGTATCTGGCCGATGCCATGCTCACGCGCGAAATGGGCGATGGTCTCCGCCACCAGTTCACCGACGACGACATGGTGCCCGTAGGGCACACCCGCCGCGTCGAGCCGTGCGCGCGCCGCCGCAAGCTCCTTCATGCCCTCCTCCTGGTGGAAATCGCGGATGTCGGCGGCAGCAACGAAGGTACCGACGTCCTTGTGCAACAGGTGCTGGACATTGAGCAGATGAATTTCAAGCGGCTCACGATACCAGTGGCGCATCGCCAGCAGGCGATCGACGGCACGCAATGCGCCCTCCGATCCGTCGATGGGCAATAACAGCTTGAGCATTCCTGCCTCCTTTGCAGTCGGTGCGCCCGATCCCACCTCGAGCTCTGCCACGGACTTTGCCTCCTCGCCGCGCTCGGCGCGCGCCGCCAGTGCCTTGCCCACCCCGATGACGCCGGCAGCCCCTGCCGCCGGCAGCAGCGTGTGCAGCCACGGCAGCTGCGCCGTAATCCAGTCAGCGACCAGCGGATCGCTTACCGCCATCTCGCCGGCCACCCAGCCGAGCAGGCCGGCGCCCAGGGTGACGATGACGGGGAAGCGCTCCATGACGCGCAGCAGGAAGGTGCTGGCAAAGACAACGAGGGGAATGCTGATGGCCAGGCCGACGATGAGGAGGACCAGGCTGCCCTTGGCGGCGGCAGCGACGCCGATCACGTTGTCCAGGCTCATGACGAGGTCGGCGATGAGGATGGTGCGGATCGCGGCCATCATCCCCGTCGAGGAATCGGCCCCGTCGCCTCCCTCACCCTCCTCGGGGATCAGCAGCTGCACGGCGATCCAAAGCAGCAGCACGGAACCGACCAGCTTCAGCGCCGGCAGGCGCAGCAGTTCGACCGCGACCACGGTCAGCACGATGCGCATCACCACGGCCGCAGCGCTGCCCCAGAAGATGGCCTGCTTCTGCTGCGCCGGCGGCAGCGAGCGCGCGGCGAGCGCGATCACCACCGCGTTGTCGCCCGACAGCACGATGTTGATGCCGATGATCTGCAGCAGCGCTACCCAGAACGCCGCCGAACCCAAATCCACTCGCCGCTCCCGAAACCGATGCGCTAGTTATACAACATGCGCGGCAGCCAAAGGCCGATGCCCGGGAAGATGTAGAGCAGCGCCAGGGCAACGACCTGGATGCCCATGAAAGGCATCATCCCGGCGAAGATCTGGTTCAGCGTTACGTGCGGCGGCGACACGCCCTTGAGGTAGAAGGCGGCCATCGCCACCGGCGGCGAAAGGAAGGCCGTCTGCAGGTTCAGCGCGACGAGCAGGCCAAAGAACAGCGGATCGATCTGGAAGTGGGACAGGAGCGGGATGAAGATCGGCATGAAGATGACGATGATCTCGGTCCACTCCAGCGGCCAGCCGAGCACGAAGATGATGAACTGGGACAGCAGCATGAACTGCACCGGCGTCATGTCCAGCGACAGTACCCACTTCTCCACCAGTTCCTGGCCGCCGAGCAGGGCGAAGGCGGCGGAGAAGATCGACGAGCCGACGAACAGCCAGCAGACCATGGCCGAGGTCTTTGCGGTGAGGTACACCGACTCCTTGATCACGCCCATGTTGAGCTGCTTGTAGGCCGCCGCCAGCACGAAGCCGCCGGCTGAGCCGATGGCCGCCGCCTCGGTCGGCGTCGCCAGGCCGAAGACGATGCTGCCCAGCACCGCCAGGATCATGATCGCCAGCGGGAAGAACGAGGCCAGCAGCATCTTGAACACTTCGAGGCGGACGAAGGTGAAGATGGCGTAGAAGCCCAAGGTCGCCAGGACGCCGGCGCCGAGGAAGACCCAGTACCAGACGGGAACCGGCAGGCGTTCCTGCTCGACTTCCGCTGCCGGCGGCGCAGCGGCCTGCGCCGCTGCCTTGGCCGGACCGGAAGCCGTCGCGGCAGACGCGACGGGAGGCGCCTGCACGGCCTGCACTTCCTTCGCGCCGGGCGGTTCCTGCACGCCACCGGCGGAGGGTTCCTTCACCCCGTCCTCGGACGGCGGCTCCTTGACACCCTCGGCCTCCTCCTTCGGTTCGGCGACGCCCTCGGCCCTCGGTTCCTCGACGCCTCCCGCCGATTCCGCGGGTGCTTCCGCGGAGCCCGCACCCATTTCCACCAGTCCCGCGGTTTCGTACTTCGTTTCCGGCACGGTCGCAAAGTGCCAGACGGCGGCCAGCAGCGCCGCCGATGCCAGCGCAGGCAGCAGGGCAATCACGCCTTCGCGCACGATGACTCCGCCGCCGATGCCCAGGTTGCGCGACCCCTTCAGCGCACCCAGCAAGCCCGGCACGACGCGATGGCTGATTTCGTCGCGCATCTTCGCCGCGGCTGGCGGCAGGTCGATGTGGCGCTCTTCCATCGGCAGGGGCGGCGCCAGGTGCGGCTTGAGCTTGGCAATGACGATCACGTAGCCGATGTAGAGGCCGGCCAGCATGATGCCGGGGAAGAAGGCGCCCGCGTATAGCTGGACCACCGAAACGCCGGCCGTGGCGCCGTAAACGATCAGCATCACCGACGGCGGGATCAGGATGCCGAGGCAGCCGCCGGCGGTGATCACCCCCGCCGAAAGCTTGATGTCGTAGCCCGAGCGCAGCATGGCTGGAAACGCCAGCAGGCCCATCAGGGTGACCACGGCGCCGACGATGCCGGTCGCGGTGGCAAAGATTGCGCAGGTGACCAGCGTCGCCACCGCAAGCGAACCCGGCACCCGTGCCAGCGCCAGCTCGAGCGAGCGGAACAGCTTGGAAATCAGGTTGGCGCGCTCGACCAGGTAGCCCATGAAGACGAACAGCGGGATCGAGATCAGCACGTCGTTGGTCATCACCGCGTAGGCGCGCTGCACCATGAGGTCCAGCGTCTGGCGCACCGCGGTGTCGGGATTGCCGGTGCGGTAGGCCAGCCAGGAGAACAACACGCCCATCCCCATCAGGGTGAAGGCCGTGGGGAATCCCAGCATGATGGCGACCACCACCAGCGAGAGCATCAGCAGCCCGAGGTGGCCGTTCGTCAGGTTGCCCCAGGGCATGAACACCGCGGTCGGGATCAGGATCGCCACCATTAGGGCGAGGCCAAACCAGAGTTCCTTCTTGATCTTCATTTGGCGGCCCCCTCATTCTGGGCGCCGTCCTGCGCGACCACGTACTTGTCGAGCGCGGCAATGTCCTCGTCCTTGACATGCACCATGGCCTTCAGCTTGTCGACATCCACCTCCTCGACGTCCTGCTCGCGCGATGGCCACTCGCCGTCGCGGATGCAGATAACGCAGCGGATGATCTCGACGATGCCCTGCAGCAACAGGCCGAAGCCGGCCAGCGGGATGAAGAACTTGAACGGGTACAGCGGCAGCGGCTCCGGAGAGAAGGTCTGCTCGCGGATGGCCAGGGATTCGTTGGCGTAGATCAGGCCGGCATAGGAGAGCGCGAAGATGCCCGGCAGGAAGAACACCAGGTAGAGCGCGAGGTCGAAAATCGCCTGCGTCCTTGGTTCGAAGAAGCTGTAGAGCACGTCGCCGCGGACGTGGCCCTCCTTGGAGAGCGTATAGGCGCCGGCCATCATGAACAGCACGCCGTAGAGCATGATCTGGGCGTCCAGCACCCAGGCATGCGGGGTATTGAGGGCGTAGCGGGAGAACACCTCCCAGGTGATCAGCGCCGTCAGCGCCACGATGGACCAGGAACAGACCTGGCCGGCAAAGGTGGATAGCTTGTCCACCCAAAGCAGCGCCTTCTGCATGCGTGCTCTCCCCGATGAAAGAAAAAGCGGCCGGCCGGCGCTCTACCGGTCGGCCGCGCGTGCAGCGATCAGCCCTTCTTCGCCGGCGCCTTCTTGGCGAAGAAGTGGTTGTACGCCATCTTGTAGTCGACCAGAGTGTCGTTCTGCCAGCGGCAGGCACGCTTGGCGAAGTCGCGCATCGACTCGTCGACCTTCTTGAACGCCGGGTTCTCCGCGCTCTTCGTCGCCAGGATCTTGTCCCAGGCCTCGAGCTGGCGGCGCAGCAGCGCGTCGGGCGTCTTCCAGAACTTGATGCCCTGCTTCTCCTGCATCTCGATGTAGTCCTTCGAGTAGCGGTCGATCGCCTTCCAGCTCATGTCGGCCGAGGACGCCTCGACCGCATGGTTGATGATGGTCTTAAGTTCGCCCGGCAGAGCGTCGTACTTCTTCTTGTTGAACAGGATCTCGAACTGCTCCGAGCACTGGTGGAAGCTCTGCAGCATGCAATGCTTGGTGACATCGGGGAAGCCGAGCAGGCGGTCGGACGAGGCGTTGTTGAACTCGGCGCCATCGAGCAGGCCGCGGTCGAGCGCGGGTACGATCTCGGCGCCGGGCAGCGGATTCACCGCCATGCCCATGTCCTTGAAGATATCGACGGCCAGACCGACCGTCCGGTACTTCATGCCCTTGATGTCGGCTTCCTTGGTGATCGGCTTCTTGAACCAGCCGAAGGGCTGGGTCGGCATCGGGCCGTAGAGGAAGGACTGCACATCGAGGTTGAGGCTCTTGTAGATCTCGTCCAGCAGCTGCTTGCCGCCGCCGTAGTTGTGCCAGGCCAGCACCATGTTCGGGTCCATGCCGTAGGCCGGGCCGGAGCCCCACAGCGCCACCGCGGAATTCTTGCCGTACCAGTAGGCGACGACGCCATGGCCGCCGTCGAGCGTGCCCTTCGACACCGCATCGAGCAGCTCGAAGGCCTTGACCACGGCACCGGCCGGCAGCACTTCGATCTTCAGGCGGCCGCCCGACATGTCGTTCACCTTCTTGGCGAAGTCCATCGCGTACTCGTGGAAGATGTCCTTCGCCGGCCAGGTCGACTGCCAGCGCATGGTGATCGGCGACTGCGCCACCGAAATCATCGGGAAGCCCGCGGCAACGGCGCCGACGCTGCCGGTCGCGGCAGCGGCGAGGAACTTGCGGCGAGAGGGTTTCTGTTCGGACTGCGTGCTGTCGGACATGGGTGCTTCCTCCTTAATAGTTATCGGGCTGCAGCATCGCGGACCAGATCCGGGGCCGGCGCTTCGGCGTTCGCGCTTCGGCGTTCGTTGACGCGTTGAAACGAAAGGCGGGCTCACTTTACCAGAAAGATAATTTGTCTGACAATGAGACAACCTGATCCAATTCCCGGCACGCCCCCATGGCCACCGCACCCAGTCGCATCGCCCGTCCGTTGCGCCTCTCCGAGGAACTCTCCGCCGAATTGCAGCGCCGCATTGCGAGCGGCGACCTCCCGCCGGGCGGTCGCCTGCCTACGGAGAAGGCACTCGGCGACGCATTCGGCGTGAGTCGCGCCGTGGTGCGCGAGGCCATCGCGCGGCTGAAGGCCGACGGCCTGATCGAGACCCGACAGGGATCAGGGGCATGGGTGATGGACGCGCCCAAGGCCATCAACCTGCGCTTCTGGCAGGGCGCCGGTCCCGAGCTGGGCGAATTGCGCGAGATCTTCGAACTGCGCGTGATGGTCGAGGGCGCCGTCGCCGCCCTCGCCGCCCAGCGGCGCCGGGTCACCGACCTGCGCGCCATGACCAGGCACCTCGACGCGATGGATGCCGCCATCGCCAACGGCACCGACGGCGCCGAGGCCGACGACGACTTCCATATCGCGATGGCCCGCGCCACGCGCAACTCCTACGTCGGCCGCCTCGTCGAATTCCTCGGTCGGCACTTTTCCGATTCGCGCAAGCTGGCCTGGCACGGAACCCGGCGCCTGCTCGCCCATCCCGAGGAAGCCCAGCGCGAGCATCGGGCACTGTTCGACGCGATTTCGCACAGCGATGCCGATGCCGCGCGCCGCTGCGCCCGGGAACACCTGCGCGGCACCGCGGCGCGACTAGGCATCAAGCTGGCGATGGATCTCTGAGGTCCCGCAGACGGCCGAACTTCGTCACTCCCTTTCGCCGGCGGAGGCCAGGTTTCGCGAAGCACGGCTTCGCGCCTGATTGGTCACCCCCTTCCTCGGGAAGGGGGTTGGGGGGATGGCCGATTCGATCCCACCATCGCGCAAAGCGCGTTGGTGGGAAGCCCGCCGATAAGCCGGGTTCTGTCGTGGGCAACCATTCCTCTGCGACCGCCGTTGCCGACGGCCTGTAGCAGCCTACCCGGACGCGACGCGGGCAGCGTCATGGCGTCCCTATTTGGCCTTGCTCCGGATGGGGTTTGCCGTGCCGTCCGTGTTACCACGTCCGCGGTGAGCTCTTACCTCGCCATTTCACCCTTGCCGGTCCTTGCGGACTTAGGCGGTATCTTTCTGTTGCACTTTCCGTCGCCTTCGTCGTCCAACTTGCGTCTTTCGACTTATAGCGCCCGGCCGTTAGCCGGCATCCTGCCCTGTGGAGCCCGGACTTTCCTCCCATCGCTCGCGCGATCAGCGGTTGCCTGGCGGACTTCCCGCGCGCATTGTACGCGCCGGGCGGAATTGCCGCGCATCGTCGTAGTAGGAGGAATCCTCGTTGGCCGGCGTGGCGCCGGGGATGCCGAGCAACGGCAGGGGCTGCCAGTCACGCGGGCGCAGGGCATCGCCGGCAAGGCGTTCCGCCAGGCGTGCGTCCAGCATCGCACGCGCTGTGTGCGCGGGCTGCCGCAACCACTCCGCGTCGACGTCGAGGAACAGCGCCTTGCCGCACAGGCCGATGAACGGAGAACCTAGCGCGTCGTGGCTGGCGTGGCCGAAGACCACGAAGCGCGTGGTCTCGAGCAGTTCCTCGCGCCGCTCGACGAACACCTCGTGCCAGCGGTGCTCGCGCAGCGTCCGCCAGAGGTCCGGGTACGTGCCGGCGACGATCACGCCGCATTCGTCGAACTGGGTCAGTGCGTCGCGCACGCTTCCCCGGCGGTCCTCACCCGTGGCACGCGCCGCGAGCAGCACCTCGTGGTGGCGCCGGTTCATGGCCGCCTTTGCCTGCGGGAAGGCAAGCCAGATCAGCGCATTGAACAGGTCGTGCCGGTTCTCCTGCCGCGTTTCAACTTCGCCGGTGCGAAAAGCCCGTTCCTCGTAGCCCAGTTCGCTGCCGCCGGGGGCGACGAAACGCAGCGGCATGCCGCCGCCGGTGACAATCCGCTGCGACCGCGCTTCGGCGTCGAGTGCGGCAATCGACGGTGTGCCCCGGGCAAGCCAGGCGCCGAGGTAGGCGGACAGCGGGTGCAGTTCCGCCGCGGCGCGCGTCACTTCGACGGGGACGCTGCCGGCGCGGCAACCGGCTTCTCCTGGCTCTTGTACTCGAGGACGCCGTCGCGTACCTGGAAACTGCCGACCAGCACGCCGGGTTCCGGTGGCGGCTCCTTGTAGGTATCGAAGCCGCAGTTGCGCGTCTCGGCGACGAACCAGCGCTTGCCCGCATTGAGTATGAACACGCCGGGCTCGGCGCGGTAGAGATCGACCTTCAGCTTGTCGGCCGCGAGGCCCTTCATCGCGTAGCGCCGCTGGCACTCCGGGAAGCGCGCCACGATGAGCTCGGTTTCCCAGTCGCCACCGATGTAGGCCTGCTGGCGCGCCACCGTCAGCGAATGCGCGCTGCCGGAAATCAGGTAAGCCGCATTCTGGTTGTCGCCGCAGGCGGCAAGGAGCAGCAGCGAAAGCAGGATTGGCAGGATCTTCATGAGCATCACTCCAGTCGCCAGGCCACCGATTCCCCGGCGCGCAGCGGCACCAGGCGGTCGCCGCCGGCATAGTCGAGGGCGCCGGGCACCGCCGTCGCTTCACGACGCAGCGTGATCGTGCCGGAATTGCGCGGCAGACCGTAGAAGTCGGCACCGAAGAAGCTGGCAAAGCCCTCCAGGCGATCGAGCGCGCCCGCGGCCTCGAAAGCCTCGGCGTAGAGTTCGATCCCGGCATGCGCGGTGTAGCAGCCGGCGCAGCCGCAACCGGTCTCCTTCGCAGCCTGCGCGTGCGGCGCCGAATCCGTCCCAAGGAAGAATTTGGGGCTGCCCGAGATCGCGGCGTCGACCAGCGCGCGCCGATGCGCCTCGCGCTTGAGTACCGGCAGGCAGTAATGGTGCGGGCGGATGCCGCCGGCGAAGATCGCATTGCGATTGAGCAGCAGGTGGTGCGCCGTCAGCGTGCCGCCAATGTTGGCACCTCCCGCGCGCACGAAGGCGATGCCCTCGGCGGTCGTAACGTGCTCGAGCACCAGCCGCAGCCGCGGATACTCGCGTGCCAGCGGGGCAAGCACGCTGGCGATGAATACGGCTTCGCGGTCGAAGACATCCACCGCCGGATCGGTGACCTCACCATGCACCAGCAGCGGTACGCCCAGCTGCTCCATGCGCGCCAGCGTCGCCGCGCACTTTGAGAGGTCGGTAACGCCGGCGTCGGAGTTGGTCGTGGCTCCGGCGGGATAGAGCTTCACCGCATGCACGAAGCCGCTGGCTCGCGCCGCGTCGATCTCGGCGGGGGGCATGTTGTCCGTCAGGTAAAGCGTCATCAGCGGCTGGAACCCGGAGCCGGCCGGCCGCGCCGCCAGGATGCGCTCGCGGTAGGCCGCCGCCATCGCCACCGTGGTCACCGGAGGCTTCAGGTTGGGCATCACGATCGCGCGGGCGAAGCGCCGCGCCGTGTCGGGAAGCACGGCAGCCAGCGCGTCGCCGTCGCGCAGGTGCAGGTGCCAGTCGTCGGGCTGCGTCAGGGTGAGGCGTTGCATGGGGCCGATTTTACCCGCCCTTGATGCGCAAAGCCCGTGCGTAGAGCTCGTTCTTCGGCTGGCCGGTGATCGCCGCGGCGAGCTTCGCCGCTTGCTTCACGGGCAACTCCTCGAGCAGGACGGCGAGCACGCGGTCGCCTTCGGCCGTCGACGCCGCCTGGGGCGCGGCGCCGGTGACGAGCAGCACGAACTCGCCGCGCGTGCGGTTGGCGTCGGCGGCCAGCCAGGCCGGCGCCGCCTCCAGCGGCATGGATTCGATCTGCTCGAAGAGCTTCGTCAGCTCGCGCGCGACCACGAGCTCGCGGCCCGGACCGAGCAGCTCGACGAGGTCGCTCACGGTCTCCGCCACGCGATGCGGGGCCTCGTAAAACACCAGCGTCGCCGGCACGCCGGCCAGTTCCGTGATCGCCGCACGGCGGGCGGCCCCCTTGGCCGGCAGGAAGCCGACGAAGAGAAAGCGCCCGTCAACCAGGCCCGCGGCGGACAGCGCCGTCACTGCCGCGCTCGCGCCGGGCAGGGGCACCACCTTGTACCCGGCCGCGCGCACGGCCGCCACGGCCCGTGCGCCGGGATCGGAAATGCCCGGCGTCCCGGCGTCGGTAACGAGGGCGACGCGCCTGCCTTCGCCCAGCGCCCGCAGCAGCTTCTCCGCGGCCTCGTTCTCGTTGTGGCGGTGCAGGGCCAGGGTAGGCACGCCGATGCCGTGGTGGTCGAGCAGGCGGCGCGCATGGCGGGTGTCCTCGCAGGCGACCAGGTCCGCGCCACGCAGCGTCTCCAGCGCGCGCAGCGTTATGTCACCGAGATTTCCGATCGGTGTGGCGACGACATACAATGCACTTTCCATGGTCGGCATTGTTGCAGTCCGATGAGCACGAGGCAAGCCGCCGGCGCCGCCGCCGAGGACCTGGCTGCCGCCTACCTGCGCCGCCATGGCCTGGCCGTGGTGGCACGCAACTTCCGCGTGCGCGGTGGCGAGATCGACCTAGTCTGCCGCGACGGCGCGACCACGGTCTTCGTCGAGGTGCGCCTGCGCCGCAGCACGGAGTTCGGCGGTGCCGCGGCCAGCATTACCGCGGCCAAGCAGGCGCGCCTGCGCCACGCCGCGCTGCACTGGCTGGCACGCCACGGCGAAACGCCGTGCCGCTTCGACTGCGTGCTGCTCGACCGCCTCGCCGACGACGCCATCGAATGGCTGCGCGATGCGATCCGTGCGTAGCCTCCTCGTCGCCGCCCTGCTCGGGCTGGCCGCTGCTGCGGCCCTCGCCGCCGAGGTGCGCGTGCTGGTGCAAAGTTCGCCGCTGGCCGGCTTCCGCTACTACGCCGGCGAGGACTTGTGGACGCAGATGCGCGAGGGCGACCGCCTGACCCTGGTACGCGAGCCGGATAATCCGCATGACGCGAAGGCGGTCCGCGTCGAGTGGCGCGGGCAGAAGCTCGGCTACCTGCCGCGGCGGGAAAATGCCGCCGTGGCCGGCGCCATGGACGGCGGCGAGGCCGTCGACGCGCGCATCGCAAAATTGCGCCGGCACCGGAACCCCTGGCAGCGTTTGCTGATCGAAGTATTTGTCGTCCTCTAATCCCCCTATTCCGGCCTCGGCCCCGTGGCCGGGGCGCTATCCTCGACCGGTCATGAATATCGCCCAACGCATCGAACAGCAGTTCCGCGACAGCATCGCCGTCAAGCAGGCTTCGCTCGCCCCGCTCCAGGCCCCGCTCGAGGCCGCCGCACGCATGATGGCCGCCAGCCTGCGCGCCGGCGGCAAGGTGATGGCCTGCGGCAACGGCGGCTCGGCGGCCGATTCGCAGCACTTCGCCGCCGAGCTGCTCAACCGCTTCGAGAAGGAGCGTCCGCCGCTCGCCGCGATCGCGCTGTCCACCGACACGTCGACGCTGACGTCGATCGCCAACGACTACCGCTACGAGGATGTCTTCGCCAAGCAGGTGCGCGCGCTCGGCCGCAGCGGCGACGTGCTGCTGGCGATATCGACCTCGGGCAATTCACCGAACGTGATCGAAGCCATCCACGCCGCCCACGAGCACGGCGCCACCGTAGTCGCACTCACCGGGCGCAAGGGCGGCCGGATCGCCCCGCTGCTGGGCCCCGGCGACGTCCACCTCTGCGTGCCGGCCGAGCGTACCGCACGCATCCAGGAAGTCCATCTGCTCGCCATCCACTGCCTGTGCGACGGCATCGACGCACTGATACTGGGAGAAACCACATGATCCTCGACACCCACCTCGCCACCCGGCTGCGCAACGCCGTCGTCATCGCGCTGAGCCTGCCCGTCCTGGCGGGCTGCTTCGGCGCCGCCGCCGTCGGCGTTGGCGCCGGTGCGCTGCTGATCGCCGACCGGCGCAATTCCGAGACCTATCTTGCCGACGAGGGCATCGAGCTGCGCGCCGGCAACCGCATCCGCGAAAAGTACGGCGACAAGGTGCACGTCAACGTCATCAGCTACAACCGCATGGTCCTGCTCACCGGCGAAGTCCCGGCTGCCGACATCAAGGCCGATGCCGAGAAGCTTGCCTCGGGCGTGCCCAACGTCAAGACCATCAGCAACGAACTGGCCATCGCCGGTCCCTCGAGCTTCGGCGGCCGCAGCAATGACACCTACATCACCTCCAAGGTGAAGGCGCGCTTCGTCGACGCCAACAAGTTCTCGCCGAACCACGTCAAGGTCGTCACCGAAGCCGGCGTGGTGTTCCTGCTCGGCCTCGTCACCCAGGCCGAGGCGAACGCCGCGGTCGAGATCGCCCGCACAACCGGTGGCGTGCAGAAGGTGGTGCGCGTCTTCGAAATCATCACGCCGGACCAGGCCAAGGCCCTCGACAACCGGCCCGACCCCGGCCCGGAACCGAAGCCGGCCGATCCCAAGGCGCCCGCCAAGAAATAGGCATGTCCGCCGTGCCGGGAGCGCCAGCCTTCGAGGCGAAGATCGCCGCGCCCGGCGAACTTGCAGCGCGCCTCGCCGCGCTGCCGCGGCCGCTGGTATTCACCAACGGCTGCTTCGACATCCTGCACCGCGGCCATGTGACCTACCTCGCCCAGGCGCGCAGCCTCGGCGCCTCGCTGATCGTCGCGGCGAATTCCGATGCGTCGGTGAAGCGCCTCGGCAAGGGCGACGACCGCCCGGTCAATTCGCTCGGCGACCGCATGGCGCTGCTGGCGGCGCTGGAAGCGGTATCGCTGGTGACCTGGTTCGACGAGGACACGCCGCTCGCGCGCATCATCGAATGCCGCCCGGACGTACTGGTCAAGGGCGGCGACTGGCCCCTCGAGCGCATCGTCGGCTACCGTGAGGTGACCGGCTGGGGCGGCGCGGTCCATTCCCTGCCCTTCCTCCACGAGCGGTCGACGACGGCGCTGCTGGAGAAGATCCGCCGCCTCTGAGCCGCGGCGGGGTGGCGGCTAGGCCGTCCTGCGCAGCACCGTCTCGCGCACCAGGCCGATGTGGCTGCGCAGGGTGTACAGCATGTCGCTGAAGGCCAGCGGGGTACGCACGCGGGCAACGTCGGCCTCGATGCGCCCCAGTTGCGCCAGCCATTCCTCGCGCGTGTGGCGTCCCGGATCGGCGTCGATCTCGGCCTCGAGGAACTTGAGCTCTCCGTAGCGCCGGTAGATGCGCGAACGCACGCGCCAGGCATACAGCGCCGGCGCGAACTTGACGAGCGGTATCAGCACGGCAATCAGCGGCACCAGCATGACGATCATGCGATCGACCAGGGTTGCCGCCCAGAACGGCAGGTAACGCTGCAGGAAGGGCCGGCCGGACTTGTAGTAGCGCTCGGCCTCCTTCGACAGCGGAAAGTCGCTATGGCCGATGCGGGGAAACTCGCGCGGCTTCTGGAACACGCCGGGCTCGCCGTGCACTTCGCTGGCGGCCTGCATCAGCAGGTCGATCAGCGCGGGATGCGTGTCCTCGCGCACCAGCAGCGTGGCCATCGGCGAGACGAGCTGGACGTCCTGCGCCGGGATGTCCTGGGTCAGGTCGATGGCGCCGCGCGGCAGCACCAGCCGCGCCAGGTAGGGAAAGCGGCGCACGTAGGCTTCGGCGTGTGTCAGGCTCATGAGGCGGATGCCCGGCGTGTAGAGCAGGGTCCACACCACCGGCGACTGCGTCGGACCGACGGCGAACACCGCGTCGAACTCGCCCTTCTGCAGCTTCTCGACCACCGGCAGGCCGCCTGCGGCGATGATCGTCGTGTTCGATTCATTCAGTTCGTTGGCCGCGAGCAAATCGCTGGCCAGGCGATTCGTGCCGCTGCCGACACCGCCGATGGCGATGCGCTTGCCCTTCAGGTCGAGCACGCGGTCGCCGCCGCGGATCGCCCCTTCGCGGTAGAAGATCCACAGCGGCTCGTAGTAGAAGTCGCCGAGCGAAACCAGTTCGTCCTCCTCGGTCGGGCGCGCCATGCCGCCCTGGATGAAACCGGCATCGACCTCGAAGTCGGCATCGCGCAGGCGCTTGAGGTTCTCCGCAGCGCCGGCCGAGGGCTTCTCCACCAGGGCGATGCCGTAGCGGGCCAGCACGTCCTTGTAGCGTGCCGCGAACACCTGGTAGGCACCGCCCTCGCCGCCGGTACTGATGATCAACCGGTCCGGCGGCGCCGGCTTGATGAACTGCGCCGCGCCCCAGAACGCCAGGGCGAGCAGCAGCAGCGACGGCACGGCCACCATGAGCAGGTCGCGCCACGAGGCGAGGAACTTCGGTCGGGCGGGCATGGCTTGCGTGCGACGCCGGAACGGGACGGCCGGCGGCCGTCAGAAGGGGATGTCGTCCTCGAAGTCGTTGAAGTTGCCGGCCGCCGGCTGCGGCGCCGACTGGCGGCCACCGCCACCGCCGCCACCCTCGCGCGGCGGTGCATCGCTCATGCCCTGGCGGCTGCCGAGCATCTGCATGCGGTCGCCGCGGACCTCGGTGGTGTAGCGGTCCTGTCCTTCCTTGTCCTGCCACTTGCGCGTGCGGATCGAACCTTCGACGTAGATCTGCGAGCCCTTCTTCAGGTACTGGCCGCAAACCTCGGCCTGGCGGCCGAAGAAGGAAACGCGGTGCCACTCGGTGGCCTCCTGCTTGTTGCCATCCTTGTCCTTCCAGGTGTCGGTCGTCGCCAGGCGCAGGTTGGCCACGGCTTCGCCGCTGGGCAGGTAGCGCATTTCCGGGTCCGCGCCGAGATTTCCCACCAGGATGACCTTGTTCACCGATGCCATGCGAATTCCTCCCTAGGATTTGCCGTCAAGTATGCCATGCGCCGCCTTTGCTGTCCCTGCCGCGCCGCGCGGCGGCAGCGCCGGCATGGTTGCCGCCGCGGCGAACCAGAGCACCGTCACCGCGGCGCCGCCGGCGAACACCGCGCCGGCGTCGTAGTTCTTCACCAGCCAGCCCCCCGCCGCGCCACCGAGGAACAGCCCGAGCGCCTGCGTCGTGTTGTAGACGCCGAGCGCGGCGCCCTTGGCGCGCGCCGGCGCTGCCCGCGAGATCAGCGAGGGCAGCATCGCCTCGAGGATGTTGAAGGCGACGAAAAAGGAAAGCAGACCGCCCACCACCATGGCGAAGCTGTCCGCCCCGAGCCACATCGCCAGCAGCGTCGCCAGCAGCAGCGCCACCGCGGACAGGAACACCGGCTGCACCTTGTCGCGCTTCTCGGCGACCACGATCGCCGGCACCATCAGCACGAAGGAGCCGATCACCACCGGCAGGTACACCTTCCAGTGGGCCGCCAGCGGCAGGTCGCCGTAGCGAATCAGCAGGCCGGGGACCACGACGAACATCGCCATCTGCACCATGTGCAGGGTGAAGATGCCGAGGTTGAGCCGCAGCAGGCGCGTGTCGAGCAGGACGTCGCGGAAAGCCGGCTTCGGCCCCGGCGGCGGCGGCGGCGCCGGCGGCACGACATGGGTGACGAGCCCGATCGCCGCGACCGCGAGGACGGCGGTGAGCCAGAAGATGCCCGCCATGCCGACGACGTCGTACAGCGCGGGTGCGGCGACCAGCGAGAAGGCGAACATGAGGCCGATCGAGGAGCCGATCATCGCCATCACCTTGGTGCGGTGCTGCTCGCGCGTAAGGTCGGCGGCGAGCGCGGTGACCGCGGCCGATATCGCCCCGGCGCCCTGCAAGATGCGGCCGGCGATGGTCCACCAGATGTCCGGGGCCAGCGCCGCCAGAACCGAGCCGGCAGCGAACACGAGCAGGCCGAAGACGATGACGGGCTTGCGGCCGTAGTTGTCGGCCGCCATGCCGAAGGGGATCTGGAACATCGCCTGGGTGAGGCCGTAGGCGCCCAGCGCAATGCCGACCAGGGTCAGGTCGTCGCCGCCCGGAATGTCGCGGGCGTGCACCGCGAACACCGGCAGGATCAGGAACAGGCCGAGCATGCGCAGCGCGAAGATCGCGGCCAGCGCAGCGCCGGCGCGCTTTTCGGCGCCGGTCATGGCATCGGGGGTGGGGGAAAGCATGGGTTCGCGGTTCGGTGCCGGCGCCGGGCCGGCGCGGCGAGGACGAGATTAGACCACACTCGGCACCGCCGCCGCCTGGTCCCCGAATGCGGCATCGTTGCGACAGGATTCCCGACCAAGGTCGCGGGCTGACGCCGATGATTGATCGGCCGATCGGGGGGATCGCCGCGATCCGCTGGTCAGGCCATGGACGCCGGACGGCTTGACCGGATGACTGTCGGCGCCTTCCAGCGCCGTGCGGCCGCACTGCCGCGGCCCGGCATCGGTTAGACTTTGCCGCTGGCTGCCTGC
>ERZ724521.36-NODE-36-length-44333-cov-9.593658_pt1 | contig 44333 bp, 54 predicted proteins | sample MGYA00376054_ERZ724521 | MGnify/ENA primary metagenome ERZ724521 (study PRJEB28724, sample SAMN07190883) | activated sludge metagenome | isolation source: activated sludge of sewage treatment plant in Hong Hong | place: Hong Kong | collected 2016-03-17 ... | reverse complement strand
CCCCACGGCAGTAACCCAACGTATTATAGATATCGACCGTACTATTGCGGCTACCCCTAAGACTTCTACTAATAAGGGGTTGTTGGAGCATTTAGCTTCGCAAAAAGAGCATCTGACCAAAGTGCTTGACGACGCTCCTAAAAAAGCGGATGCCGAGGCTAAAAAAGCTAAGCAGGAAACGTACAATTCTGAAAGCGCCGCTGCGGCGCGTACCGCTATGGCGGACGATATTGGCAAGCTACACGCCGATATGGGCGATTCTAAAAAATGGGACCGAGACGATGCCGCTAAAGTGGTGGAACGAGTCCAAAAATTATATGCGCGGTCTAAAAAACTTGTTGCGCAAGGGTATTACAGCGGAAACGACGACAAAAGTTTGCACGCTCAATTCGCTAAAAAGTTGGCTGAAGCCAACAATCGACTTAGTAAAAAAATGAACCCAGCTGAGCAATTAGCGGCAGCGTGGAAAGGCGGTATTAAACAGGCCACTGACGCGCTTGGCGGCGCGTTACAGCAAGTTCAAGCCTGGGGCGACCACGCTTTGCACGCTAACGATGTTCGGGCTAAAGGCGCTAAACAGTATTCAAAACCGAAAGATATTGACACGTTTAACCAAACGTTCAATAGACTTATGGATAAGCAGATAGAAAACCACCATCGGGCGCATGGGGGCGCGGAACCCAATGCTGCGGCCATGCAGCTAATGGTGCAAAGCGCCAACGAAGCAGCGCATGGCGCTGTACCGTCAGTGGCTAAAACAACGCAAGGGACTCTTGCTAAGAAAGCGAAATGATGCCGGTAACAGTAGATGACATAATGAATGAGACGCCGGAAGATTACGCTATCAGAACGGCCATACCCCTTCAGCAAGCGCAGACGCCCGCCGGTGCAGCCACTCAAGGCATAGCGTTTGATGAGTTGCCTGACGAAACATACGTTCGGGCTACATCAGGCAGCAATAAGCCAGAAGACCAATTCGACCCGTTAGCGTCTCTACGCGGCATTGTCCAACCCGTTTTAGACAATGGGCAGTTAGGCGCTGCTCAGATAACCAGGGGCACAACAGGCGTGCAAGCGCTACTGGGACGGGTGGAGTACGAAGCGGTTAAAGACGACGCCAACGCCAGAAGTATGCAGGCCCTTACGTTGGCTACGCAAAAAGCTGATGAAGGCTTGTGGGCTTTAGACCCACGTAAGTTTATAAACGCAACAGCCCAGGCGCTACCGTTCTTAGGCGCCACTATAGGCGCAGGGCTCGCGGGGGCTGCGGGTGGCGCTGCGGTGGGCGCTGGCGCTGGGCTGCTTGGCGGGCCGTTTGCTGAAGTAACAGTGCCAGGGGGCGCGTTGGCAGGGGCCAAAATAGGTTACGACGCTGGAAGCGCGTCATTTTCTGCGGCGGTTATGGGCGGCCAGACGTACATGGACTTGCGCGACGCTGGGCTGAGCCACGAAACGTCCCGAGTTGGAGGTATCGCCGCTGGTATCGTCATGGGCGCGATTGAACGGCTACAGCTTCACCAACTGACCGGAATAGGCAGAAAAGCCGTAGCGGACCAGCTAGCCACTCCTGCGGGGAAGCGTGCGCTACTTCAGATTGTTCGTGAAGGCGCTACGGTTTACGGGCAGCAAATTGCTGAAGAAGAAGCACAAGAAGTCGCTGGCATACTAACTCAGGTTATTGGGTCCGTAGCAGAAGGTAACTCAGACGCTATGCCAAAACTGTATGACCCAGCTAAGCCTGATGATCCAAACACTATACTCAATCGGCTAAAAAATACGTTGGTACAAACAGCGTATGCGGTGCCGGGTCTTGCGGCTACATCCCATGTTGCGGGCGTCGCTACTGGAAAAGCTGTAAGCGCTGCATTAGGACCTAATAAGACAGAAGTAAACACAAAAGGCGCTCAAGTTGCGCCTGTCGCCGCTGCTGTGCAAAAAGCTAAAGTGGGGGTGTCTACGGTAGCTGAAGCGCTGGCTCTTATAAAAGAAGGCTTTGCCAAACCAGCGCCCACGGCGGAAGCTATTAAGCAGACTAAAGAGGCTACTATGGCCGATACTTTAGACGCGCTTGTAAAACCAGGGGTTGATGAAAAAGGTAAAGTAGTTCAAACCGAGACGGGGCCGCAGATTCAAGCGAGCGTTACTAAAGAGGCCCCTGCTGCCGCTAAACCTGTAAACAATAAAACACTATTTCGAGGGCAGATGGACCCGACGCAGAGTGTTACGGATAAAAACATATCGACTACTCGCAGCATCGCCGATTTCATCCCTGCGATGAAACAGATGGAAAAAGACATCCCTACCGCAGGGCTTGTGTATTTCACTGAGAGCGAAAACGTAGCGAAGGCTTACGCTGACCAAGAAAAAAATATTTTTAAGTCTATGTTGGCGCAAAACGGGCAAAACCGCGAACAAACGATGGAGCAGTTTCAGATTCTATACGGACGCCCTCCCAAATTAGAAGGTCGCGTGATTAAACAAGATGTGAATGTAGGGAAGGTCCTGGATTTAAGTGATTTGGGAGAGACCCCAGATTTCGATACAGTAGTTAAGCGTCTCCTGGCAGAGGAAGGGTCTCCGATTCCTAAGTTCTCTACGGCGGACGGGGGCGTAAACAGCCCTACTTATGACCGCTTCTGGGAGCTTGAAAAATTATTCGGACTCAGCAAAAAATACGCTGACCCAGAAGGTAACGACATTGCTACGTTTAAACTAATGCGTAACGTTGATGAGGCGGAGAATAGTGGCAATGAATTCGTCAAATGGGTGCGCGATTTAGGCTATGATTCCGTGCGGTACGCATCACAAGGCACTAACCATTTTGCGATAATTAATTTTGATGAGCTTCAAAGTTCGGCCAAAGAAGCGCCTGCGCCTACTGAGCCAGTGAAGCCGACGCTCGAAACCAAGGGGCGTGAAACAAACGTCAAAGACACACTGAAGACTATAGACGCCGCTATCAACGATGCTGAACGGGCGCTAATCTCGGCAACAGCGGACGAGAAACCCACTGCGGCCATTATGAATAAGCTCGACACTCTTTACGCAAAACGAGGTGTCGCTCAGTTAGAACTAGAGCAATTAGCCGCTGGGGCCGTAACAGATGTTTCGGGCGCAGACATTACGATAAAAGCGGACCGCATTACAGCTCTCCGGGCTAAAGCTGCTAAAGACGCTATTAAGAAATTTCAGCAAGGCGTTCGCGAAGGGTCTAAGACAGCCCGAGATACCGTCAAGCTGGTACAAGCAGAAGTCGATTCGCTAATTCGGGCGTCTGATTTACCTGCAAAAGACAAAGGTAAATTTCTTGCGCGGCTGCGCAGCATAACGACTGAAGCCCAGTTGACTCGGGCGCTGCCTGAAATAAAACAGCGGCTAGATGCGTTGATTGAAAAAGACGCGATGCGGTCAGCAAAGCGCGATTTGAAACGTGTGCTTAAACAGGCCAGTGAACGTAAGGCTAAACGGCCTGAAGGTAAATATACTGCTGACGTACAAACTATCTTAGACACGTACACTCAAATGATCGCGGACCCCGCTAAGGTTGAAGCTGCGCTAAACGTTGAAAACCCAACTGGTGAACGTGAGCAGTTAAACAAACTAATTGCGGAACAGGTCGGCGATTTAGAAAATAAAAACAGTGACGGCGTGCAGCGGTTGGCCGATGAAATTAGAAGTGTAATTGAGACCGGTAAATCAAAACGTATCGAGAAAACTATTGCCGCCAAACTGGAAACCCAAGCGTTAATCGCAGACGTTACAACGTCTATCAACGGTGATAAACCGGTGGACTCCCCAAGTATGGCCACAAGTAAATTGCGGCTTAAAAAATGGGGCGATAATTGGCTGTTAAAGCTAGACCGCGCTGCCGGTCGGTTCATATCTACGTGGGCCGATTTGATGGATATCATTTCGCAAAATGATAAGACCCACGCAATGGTCGAGCTTATGGATGTGTTCCCCACTATTGTGGAGGAAGAAGCCAACCAACGTAAACAGTTTGACGCGGCTATCGAAACCCTGGTAGATGCGGTGGACCCAAAACCGGGCGAGTCCAGAAAGAAAACCCGCCAACGTGTACTCAACCGCCTTGTAGAAGGCGGGGCTAGGGTCCAAGACTTCGGGACTTTTACTGACCCTGACGGACGCGAAGCCAATTTAGTGGTGACGCGAAACGAAGCAGCGGCTATATACGCTCAGTCTTTTGACCCCGATGCGGCGGCAGGTTGGGACGCTACTTACACACGCCCAGACCAAGTATTACAAGGTCAAGTGTCTACGTTAGAGCTGTTAGAAAAATCGTTAGACGATTTAGATAAACAGTTAGTACAGGGCGTTATTAACCATTTCGACGGCTACCACGCACGAATAAATGCTGCCTGGGAAGACGAGACCGGTGCAACGTTACCTAAGAACCCTTTTTACAGTGGGCAACTACGTCGGGTGCTAGAAAATGGCGAGATCGAAGTTGTTACTGCGTTTAACGACTACGCTGCGCAAAGCAGTTTAAAACCAGGGTCTACTATTAAACGGACCAAGAACGCCAACCCATTGGCGCCTACAGATTTGTACGTCAATATGTTTAGGCAATTGCACGAAACCGAGCATTGGCTCGCGTGGCGTAAAACCGCTAAGCGGTTAAATGTGCTTCGTAAAAATAGTAAAGTACGCAACACCATAGAGCTAAAATATGGCGCCGGTATGCTCCGTACTATTGATTTACATATCGACAATATGTTGCAAACAAAGATTAAAGCCAATGAAGAAGCGCACAAGTGGTTACGCCATTTTAGGCATAATGCTGGCACAGCGTTTGTTGGCGGCAAAGCGTTGTCGGCTGCAAAACAATTTTCATCTGTTCTGCTGTTCGCAGATTACGTCAGCGTTCCGGGTTACATTGCTGGCGTGATCGACTTTTTCGCCAATCCGCTAGACCTAGCGCGAAAAATAAAAATACTAGAATCATCGGAGCATTTGAAATCGCGGAACACTACGATGGACGTGTCTACCATGGACATGATCCAATCGACAGATACTAAACAATTCAAAACTGGTATGCGGTTTACCGATTTTTTAATGCTGCCCGTTAAATTCGGCGACAAGGCTACTATATGGGCTGGCGGCTGGGCTGTGTACGCAGAAACCTTAAAAAAGACCAAGAGCCACGACCAGGCTATAGCTGCGTTTGAACGAGCTTTTAACGCTACGCAGTCTTCAGGCACGACCGACCAGCAGACTCAATTAGAGGCGTCCGGCGAATTTGGTAAAGCAATTTCGTTGTTTACCAAAAACTCAGTACAGATAGTTAATATGGAACGTAAAGCGCTGCGACGGGCGATAGCGCAGCCGTCCGCTAAAAACATATATCACGCGGCAAAAACCCTGGCCATAACACGCTTTAGCCAAATATTATTTCAATTGGCCTCTGCTACGCCTTACATCGCTGGCGGAGACGAGGACAAAATCGAAGAGCAATTGTATAAACTGTTTCGCGCCGCAATGTTTGGCGCGTGGACGGGACTGCCATTAGTAGGGGACGTTCTTGATTCTGCCGGAACAGTAATGACCAACATTACGTTTGACGCAAAAGAGAAAATATGGACGCCCGAGTTCCTGCCCTTGGAAGCCGCTGGTGACGCTCTAACCGCGTTTAAAAACGCTGCCGAGAATTTACTAGCCGACGGTCAGCACAACTGGGATAAAATCGTAGGCGATGGGCTTAGCACCTGGGCGCTTGTTGCGCCTAAAGCTGCAGGCGGCGGTTTGCCAGTGACACCCCTGTGGAGCGCGTCTAAAGAGTTCTTGTTCCCCGAAGACGACACTGGGGGTAACGCCCCAAACCTCAAATGACAGTGGTATTATATTTGAACGTAACCCGTAAAGGATGCCGCCGTGTCTGACAAAATAGCTTTTATCGCACTAGCCGTAGCTGTTGCTGCGACTATGTTCTGGAACTACGCTTTTGCTGATTTAACCAATACTGTATGCGCCACCAACTCGGTTGACTGCACTGCTGTTGATATCAGCTCGCCAGCTCGGGTCGTTGTCAAACGGTTGACGGTATCGCTTGCTGCAAAAGACAACCTGACCTTTAAATGCGGTACGACAGTATTAGCTGGCCCTTACTATTTTGGGGCGGATAGCGGAATTATCGACGTTTTAGAACTGCCCGGTGGGCGCCAATCTGAATGGCGTTGCCCCGCAGGTCAAGACTTTAACGTGACCAAAGGCACTTCGACCACTGGTCTGACCGTCACCACAACTTGGTAGGGGCCTAACGCTATGCGTCGTTTTATTAATATAGCGGTACTTACGCTGCTGGCGTTTATGGCGCCGACAGCTTTAGCCGTGGAATCCCCGCCCGCGCCTGAGCCCCCAGTAGTTCAGGAAACTGTGGCTGAACAGGTAGAGACGGCGCAAGACTCGCAAAAGATTTCGCAACCTGAAGACGAGGCCCCTAACGTACTATCGGAGCCCATTCAGATAGCGGGTTTTTTTGGCCCTGGAAACTACGGGGGTTTTACTGGCACTAGCGCCCAGGGTTTGATTGGTAGCGCTGGCCCCGCGTCTATCAGTGGTTTAAAAATATGGCTTACGCCAGAGTCAATGGCCAACGACGGTACGAACGTGACCGCTTGGGACAACGTAGGTAGCCCATACGATTTTACGCAAGTAGTCGATACCGCAAAACGTTTCCGATATGCGGCTACGGGTGGACCTGAAGGCGGTCCAGCGGCGCGAGGTAACGCCACTAACAACAGCTATATGCTAATGGACTCTGGGGGGTTAGGTTTACTTAATGCGGCTACTGGCGGTACGTCTTTTGTTGTTTGGAAAACTACCGGGACTCAGTCTCAGGATGCGCTATACATAGATACCAGTGTTGGGCTTAGCACAAACCGTTTCACCCATCACCACCAGAACGACGGCAATGGGAATGGGTCAGTAACTTTCCGCACCCCTGGTAACGCTTCTGACTCTTATGGGTTTGAAAATACGTTCGCATCGAATAGTGGTGTGTTTACAGACGGAGTTTACGGTATTGAAACCGTCCGCCACGATGTACCCGGCAACCACGTAACGTTTAACTACAATGGTAGGCTAGTTGGCGACAACGCCGTTTGGTATTACGGCGCTGGGGCCACGTATACGGCGGCTAATTCAACTCGGATTACTATTGGCGCAGGCGGAAACGCTGGCCAGTACGACCAAATGCGAGCGGATGGGTACATAGCCGAATTGCTAATGTACAACCGCCCTTTGACCTACGCCGAAGAACAAATTGTCTGGAGCTATTTACACGCAAAATACCCCAGTATCGCCAAGGCGTATGGGTCTGAGGACACGCTGGTTGTATACGACGGCGACTCCAACATGAAAAGTTTGACCAAACCCAAAGACAGCATACCTGTGTTGGTTACGTATGCTTTAACCAACCCATCTAAAATATACTGGCGCAACGATGCGCAAGCAGGGTGGTCAATTCAACAAACTGAATCGGATATCACGGCGGCCAACGGTATTTTAAATGGTGTCTACCCGCCTCAGTTAAGTCTTAAAAACGCGATTTACGCTTTGTCAGTAGGGACTAATAACGTTTCGAGCGGCTCAGAATCCGCTGCTACTGCGTTTGGGCGGTTGACTACCCTGTTAAACACGCTAGGCACTAATAACATTGCCGTACACCCCACCAGTGGGCTTAAACAAGGGCGCATTGTGGCGTTGCAATTCCCTCGCACAGACAACACCACGACCGCTAACGTGTTTGCCTACAACACCGAAATGATGAACCGCTACAACGAACTGGCGAATAAAGGCGTTGAAGGCATCGTATACACGTACTCACTGGCCCCGCTGGACGGCTCACCAGACGGCTTAACTGACGTAAGTGACACTACCTACTTTAACGCCGATAAAATCCACCTAAACGCCACAGGGACCGCGCTGCTTGCGCCCCTGTACGTAGCCCAAATTGAGCAAGTCCGTAAAAAGCGTCAAATTGAAGCGTTGTATGGCCAGTACATCAAGGCTTGGTATGCCGCGGGCGAGGAAATAACGCTAAACAGCAGCACCATTAGCAGCTGGGGTGACCGCAACGCCACGTCGACAAACACCGACATGGTGCAGGCTACGGCGGCCAAGCAACCGACGTTTAGCAAAAACCACCGGCTGGGATACCCTGGCGTGGATTTTGACGGCGTGGCCAGCCCCAACAACGACGTTTTGGCAGTGGCCGCAGCAGGCCGCGACATCCTGCGAAACAATAACAACGCCTTGCTGATTGGGGCGATTGCTTCGGACGGGGCGCCCGCTAGCAATGAGTATATTTTCTTGAGCGCCATCAACGGGTCAAACAGCACTGCACGGGTGGGGCTTGTCCACTCGTCAGCCGATAAAATATTGGTTGCCGCGCGTAACCAAGACGGCGGTAGTGCGGATTCGACCACATCGACGGCAAGTCTGGGCACGTCAAACACGGTATTGGCGGCCTACATGGATTTTGCCAATACAGATAGTTATATCTGGTTGAATGGCACCTTAGATACCACAGACCTAACGTTTGATAACGGCGTTAGCCCTAAAAAGCTAGCTGACACCACCGCTGGCTATGTGAGCCTAGGCGGCGATGGGAATAATGGGAACATTTTTAACGGCAAAATCCTTGAGTTTATTATCCTGGCCGATTTCCCGGACAAAACCACTGAAGACGCCTGCCGCGACCTTATTGAAGAATACTTAGGTAAAAAATTCACTATTACAGTCTCGATGGATTTTCCTGAATTACGCGATAACGCCGTGCCTTTGTTCCCCACCCGCAGGCCGTTAAAGGAGGTTGCATAGTGCCGCAATTCGATTTTGCCACCATCGAAAGATTGTTAAATTACTTTACGGGTCCTGCGTCAGCGTTAGTGCTGTTACTGGCGGTCGTATGGTATATTCGTAAAGACCGAGTGGCCCAAGACGCCCAGACCCAAGAGAATTTTGAATTATTAGTGGCAACGTTTAATGCTGCTAACGAACGGCTGCACGCGGACCATAAAGAACAATGCGCGGCTTTGCGAGCAGACGCCGACCGTTGTGAAAAGCGTGGCGAAGTCTTAATGCGCAACTTGTTTACGGCCCTGAACAAAACCGCAGCGGGGTGATAGCGATATGCCTACCCCTGGGGTTACGTACCAAATATTCGTGGAGCGCAGGCCCGATTCCATAATGGGCGTTATGTCTGTTGTCGGTAGCGATGGTAGTAAACCCTTTGACAGAATACCGATTCGCAGCGGGCAGCGAGGGTTTACGGGTAAAAACACCTTATGGGTCCGAGGTAAAAGTCCATGCCCACCTGGGGTGTTTAACGTTTGGACGGATTCAAACAATAAAGGCCAAGTAGCGGGGCTACGAGGCATCGGCGAAGCGTTTCCTGTAGACACTGAGGGCGACCGGTGGACCGTTAAAGGTAGCGGCCCAGGGCAGCTTCGCGAGGAGATAATGATCCACGAAGAAAACTCTATGGCGGGGTCCGCAGGATGCATTGTGGTGGTGTCACACGCCCAGTGGCGTAAGTTCTTGGCGTTCATGCACGCGCTCAACGAACAGCGGGTGCCGCGTCTTAAACTAACAGTGTTTTTTAAAACATAGTGGTATACTTATATAGCCACTAACGGAGGACTTTTTGCATGTTCGGATGGCTGAAGACAGCAGCTAGCGCTGGATTAGGGAAAGTAATTTTTAAATTTGTTGACGTAGCTTCGCTGGTTAAGCTCGGCGTGGGCGCTATTCTGGATTTATACAGATCTAAAGGCCATGACGCTTTGGCGCGATGGGTTGTAATGCTTGGTCAGCGGTTGTTCCCCCTCACCGCCACTCCCGCAGAACTAAACGAATTAACGGTGGCGTTTGAAGCCATTTTCTTTACCAAAAAGGAAGGCAGTAGTAAGCTAGAATTTAGCCAGCCATGGGTTCGACTTGGCAAGGCTTACGTTGATTGCATCAAGAAATAATACGGAGGCTTTGCCAACATGAAACTCTCATTCACTCGTGCGCTATTTGTGGCTGCGGCTTTGGCTTTAGCTAGCCAAATGGCTCTCGCCAGCCCTAAGCCCCAGGGGCCTAGCAACACCAGCGGTATGACCGCTTTTCGTGTACTTAGCGCGGTATCCACTGGGACCACCACTGTTACTCGTCCTTTGACGCTGTACCAATTGAGCATGTCTGACGAACACGCGACTACAGACTTTCATGTCAAACTGTATAACAAGGCTACCGCCGCTACGTCCTCGGATACGCCTGTGTATACGTACTTCGTCAATGCCCAGACGGCCCGCGATATCGTGTTCCCTAATGGCGCCGCGTTCAACGCTGGCCTCAGCATTCGGTGCGTAACTGAAGCTGCTGACAACGGCACGACGGCTGCGGGCTCGAACGAGTGTGAAGTCTCAGGTACTTACAAGTAACCGCAAAAACGTGTATAGTTAATACACATTGTTGCATCTCCTTCTCCCTCATCCCCTCTATTGCGAGGGCCGGAGCGAGTACCTGGCCCTCGTTATTTTCTATACAAAGCCCGGTAGCCATACTCTGCGATAAGCAGCGCATCGGCCCTGGGCTTTAGTATTTTTAAATGAGGGAACAGCTCTTGTGCCCGTTGCAGGTGGGCTGTTTTGCGTAGCGTCGTTGTAGCGAATTTTTTGCCCAAGCCAAAAGACCGCTGCCAAATACCCGGTGGTATGCGGGTAAAAGGTATCTTGGCTGCTGTAAGGGCCATGTGCAGCTCGCCTCTGCGCTCACCGAACTTAGCTGCCGATACAACCCCATCGTGGGGTGTCGGGCCTGTCAACTCTAGGTAGCAGGTCACTGGGTCAATAGACAGCTTAACTATCAGTTCCCACAGTTCTAACGTGGTCAGCCCTTTAAAACCGTACAGTTCGGCAGAGTGGTCTGGCGCAATGAGCGCTACTGCCCCATCGGCGCCAGGGTCGATGCCCATAATGTTCACTTTCTGTACCTCTCGCAAGCAAACACTTCTACTCGTATGGGTAAATCGCCCGCCCACGCGGGCACTTCAGACATTACTTGTTCAAAATATTCTAGTGACAAGCTGTCGTCGTCATCGTCAGTGGCGATCTCGTCGTGAACGTGAAACGCAATGTCAAAGCCCGCGTCATCAGCGCGTACCATTGCGTCCGCTAGTAGGTCCCTAGACACGGCTTGGGTCACGTTCTCGCAAAGTTTACCGCCGTAAGTATACGTCCACCCTGGACGCCCAGTGATAGGATCAGTGCCATAATACTTTATTGTCTGACTCTTACCGCCCCAGTCGTTATCTTTAAGCACGACACGCGCTTTGGGGTAGACAATGGTGTTGCCAGACGGCAGCTTACCTACCAGGCTACCTTTGTGCATGGCGAACACGAGGCGCCCAGCGCGTATCTTCTGGCCAGACAAAATGGCGTCCGTAGCCGCGCTTTGTAAAATGTTCCACCATTCGACTATCGCGCTATTTTTCGCCCGCCACCTTTGCTTAAGAACGTCAGCAATAAGGCCCTCGGGCTCGGCTATAGGGTCAGGGTGTTCTTTTTGAGATTCACGCCCCAGGTAGCGTTTGTAACTTTTGTGAGCGGCTGTCTGCTCGTCGGTGGTTGCCGTGGGCCACAAAATGTCATAGGCGGGTAACAAGCTGACACCGTAACCTTTAGACATGGTGGCCATGGCCCCAATACCGCCTTGGTATCCGAACGCCAAAATCTCGACCTTACCCACAGACCGTTCGTACTTGTGGGCTTTGGTCACTTTAAACCCGTAAGTGTAGCTGGCCTCATCGCAATACACGTCTTCGTTGTTGCGAAATAGCTCCAGGGTAGACTCTTGACCCGCCAGCCAAGCGTTGACCATCGCCTCAATAGACGAGAAGTCCCCTACCTTAAAACGGTTGCCAGGGGATGGGATAAGCATCCCACGAATGGCAGACGAGTATACGTCCATCAGATTAGGGTAAACGTCTTTTAGCCACTCGTAATCCGTATACAACATAGTCCGTATGGCCGTGTCGCTGTCTACTTTGGGCCGTGGTAAGTTCTGAAGCTGCACGCCTCTACCACCCCAGCGGTGAGTTATGGCGGCACTGTACAGCAAGATGTCCCGCAAACGCCCGTCCATGTGGGACACGCGAGACAACATAGCTTCGTATTTGGCTGTGGAGGTCTTTGACGCCATACGCCTGAGTTCAACAGCCCGACGGACATGGGGCTTAATGTCAGGCATGTCGCGAAGCGCTTTGTCCAGCGTACCTGCTTGGATGTCAGGAACGTCTAGCCCCTCTCTGATCAGCCATTTATGAAGCACATCACGTTGTGTAGGCTTCAGCACCTCATAGTTGGTCGCTACCTTAAACTCGGACACCAGTTCGGTTTTGGTTTTCTCAACGTGTCCTAGTATGGTACGGACAGCGGGGATATCAACACAAACACCTCTAAAATTTATCTTTTGGTCGAGGAACCAAATGCGCTGTTCTCGGGCGCTTAAATCGGGTAGCGCGTGGTCTAAGTAGTATTCCGCCTCAACATCTGTTTTACAGTAAGCGTAGAGCTTTTGAAAATCGTCAGGCGCGGTCTCGGGCGTCCACCACACCAGCTCGTCGCTTTTTAATCGGCGAGGGGCTGATAGTTTACGCATTATGCGATTGCCGCCCATGTCTTTTTTAACGGGCAGCTCTAACAGCTCGGCCACTGTTTCCAGATCGCGAGGCAACCCCATCGCAGCGGCCTTAGCTGCGGTGCAACGATAGCGCTCTATGGGGTAGATAGGGCAGCCGTACCGTCGGTGCATAGTGTGGTGCGTGATGCACTGCTCGAAAAAAGCGTTATGCGCAAAAAACAAACCATCGAACGCAGAGAACGCAGCTACAAAATCGGAGAAAGGAGGGGTGTCGAGATTAACGACACCCCCGTCAATCTTCCACGCGACACACAGTACATCGGTACTAGGGTGTCTCGAATACTCATACCCGCCAACCGCTTTTAAATCCACGGTCGAACGAGTCTCGTAATCGAAATGGAATCGGCTAGTCATGCAATGGCTCTTCAGAGCCGTCGCCTTCAGCCTCGTCAGTGGTCTCAGGCTCCGTTTCGTCAGCGGTCTCAGGCGCGGGTTCTGACTCAGGCTCTACTTCGCGTGGGACTGATTGGTACGCGGGTGTTCCAAACACGTCTTCAGGGTGTTCAGCTTGCCATTTCTCACGGCGTTTAGCAGCGCGTTCAGATGGGGTGAGTGCAGTCATTGGGTTAGCTTCCTTTCGATACGGATTTGCTGATGTCGCCAGCAATGTGCAACAGAGAGGGCGCAGCCTTCTCTTCAATAAAGTGTAATTGACCGTCTGGGTTCTCGGGAGTCCTTAGCCCACCCAAGTATCTCGACCATACAGTCCAGAAGGTTTGCGCCCGCTTACCAGTGTATTTTATAGGGGCCATACACCCCGCATAAGAAACAACGGCAGTGTCTACTAAGCCCGAACTGTCGCGGATAACGTCTACTTTATCGACCATCACTAAATCAAGTTGGGTGTGAGCGTTCCGCCCATCGTGGGCTTCTATCTGCACCCAATACCGATTGCTTTTACTGCGAACGTCAGTCATAACGTACCTTTCCCTATAATCAAACGGTAGACTACAAAGCGGTCTACCAGCGCCTCCCAGCGGAGCGACCGACGCCGGGGTGTTACTTAGATATCGTCATCATCGAACATATCAGCGTGGCTGCCTTCCGCCGTTGGTTGCACAAACGGCTCAAAGTCATCGCTGGCTTTCACTTTGGCGCGACCAAAGCGCTCGCCGTCTCCGGTCTTCTGAAAGTTGACCAGGTTGAACGAGACACCGCAACCGCCCTTAGGGTGGTCGTAGGCGCAAGCTGTGACAGACGCACGACCTTTCATACCACCATATATCTCATTGGGGTCGATGATAGGCTGCACGTTATGGTCAACAACCCCAGGGGGCATACCTTTGCAAGTAGCGGTAATGATGATCTTACCCGCGTACTCTGGGTATTTTTGGAGGTCGTAACCCCGAGGTGCGTCCTCAGTCTTTTGTACGCCCTTTTTAAAAGGGGACTTGATAAACGACGGTTGGCGATCTCCCCACTGGGCTTTTTTAACTTCATCGACAATGGCTTTTAACGCGCTCAAGTCAGTGTCTTTATCGAACAGTAAATCGACTTTATACACGTCGGTTACCGAACCGTCATCGTTGGCTTGCTTGCTCGGGGTGAACAGCGCAGGAAAGCTGCATGTGGCGATTGGGGTGTGGACAAGATCTGCGGAATACACGGGTTTACGTGACATGGTGGGTATCTCCGAATAGGGGTTATCTAAACAGGGGTGAAATCGTTTTGGGCTGTACGAGACGGCGCTAGAGCCTCGCGTTTATCAGCCAAAGGCGCCAGGGTTGGGCCTTTAACGGGGATGGTCCAGTACGCGGCTAAGGCGCTCCTTTCTTCTTTAGGTAACAACAGTTCGATCTGTTTGGGTGTTTGGATTTTCTTGGGTTTAAAGATCTGGTCGCCCAGTTTGTCTTTAAAGTCGGCGATGACCTTATCAGGGTCAATCCAGGTACGGTTTGCTTTGCCCGCCACCAATTTATACCCAGTGGGGATGTGACCGGCCTCAGCGCGGGTAAGAGCGAACGCTTCTACACCTTTGATCCACCCCCGTATTTTTTCGGCGTTTTGCAAAAGCTGGGCCAGTTGGTCATCGGTCAATTCTGTGACAGACGGCAGCGCCACTGGCTCGTCTTCTATGCGGGTGAAATCCAGTTGGGCGCTAGAAGCCACTTCTCGCCTGAGTTCGGGGCATTGCGCCTTAGCTGCACAAAACCCGCACCAATAGCCAGACTGTAAAGAGGGGTCACCTGATCGGACCCTCTGAATACCCTCGGCAAGTGACGTTTCAAAAGCCAATAAATCGTCAATGCTAATTCGAGACTTTCGCACTGGACCTGCAATATGGCTGGCTCGCGGCTGGACGATAACCATTTCACAATGTGCCAAATCATCTCGGTGTACGGCTTCAATGGAATAGTAAGCCCCGAGTCCGTAGTATTGGCATTGAACGTTGTCGTCAACTTCTACTGCCTGCCCTTTGCCGTGTTTGTAATCCAGAATAAAAAGAGTATCATAGCTGGCAAAAAATAAATCGCAGGTGCCGTAGGCTTCGGGGTCGATATGGGGTAACGCGAAACGATGCTCCACATGCATCGCTTTTGGCGATACACCAGTGGTGCTTTCGTACTCGTATAGTGTCTCAAGCCATACTTCGACAGCTTCTATCATCTCTTCGGTCACTGTAATCGAGTGACCGTCTTGTTCAATCTCGTCGTCTAAACGGTTTTCTAAATACTCACTGGCTTTATGACGTAGACCGGTGGCCGCGTACACAGCAAACGCAGCTTCGCAGAGGGAGTGGGCCACAGTACCTTCCGCAGCGTAAGCACTGGTTTTTTTAGGCGCCCCCTCTGATAACTTGACGCTACCGGGGCAAGGTAGCCAGCGGTACGCGCTGGAAGCGCCAATGGGGGAATGGGTTTTATCGGTACTCATTGAGGTCGCTCTCTAACTAAAAGTAACGTGTCCCCGAAGGGGCGACCGGCAGGGAAACACCGCCTACCGGTCGCAAAGCGTTTTAGAGGTCGTCGTCGCTATCATCAGGAGCGTAAGCGTCAGGACCTTTTCGCAACGCAGCCAATGCGTCGGCGTACTGCTCAGGCTTTAGTTCTTTCATCGAACTCGTACCGAACATTGGCCATACGTACTCTTTAATCAGCTTACGACCAATGGTCTGATCAGTCGGATGGGCGTCCATAATGAACTGTGTCGCGGCATCGCTCACCTGTTCGTAAGTAACGGTGGGTGACTGGGCGGCTTGGATAGGGGGCGCGTCCTCTTCGACTTTAGCCTCTACCGGCTCAGCAGCTTTAGCTGCTTTGGCTGCCTTTGCAGCTTTTACGGTCTTGGATTCCGCTGCTTTAGGCGCAGCATCAACCACTGGGCTTCCGCCTTGGGTGCTGGCAATAGTCTCCAGTGCGGTTGCGATGCGTTCGAGTAAGTTATCTAGGGACATGAATGGGTTTACCTCGCTAGCTAATATTAGACGTTCAATCACTTGGCGTTTTTCAAGTAAGACTTCGGCCATGTAATCGTCCATACTACCCGGAACGGATAAGTAATGAACAAACACGGTGTCTTTTTGACCGATACGCCGAACTCGGTCAACAGCCTGGTCCATGTTGCCTGGGGACCAATCCAATTCTAAGAACACGACATTACTGCACACCCCCTGGAGGCCATCAATGCCAACACCGCCCGCAAGCGTTTGTCCGAGGAAAATATTACAAGAGGGATCTGAAATAAAACGATCGATGCTCTTTTGCTTGTCGTCAGCAGACATGCCGCCGTAGACAATAACGGGTCCCAGATGACGTAAACCCGCATCCAGTGCGTGTATGGCGTCTCTATGATGTGAAAAAACAACCACTTTATCGGCGCCAGCAACCAGTTCGGCCACGTAGTCGACCGCTTTGTCCACCTTTGCAAGGGCCAACTCTCGGCGAGCTGTAGCAATAGGCAGATACTCAAGGCCGACAGGAGGGTCGATATCAAGCGGGACAACCGTTTCAACTTTGTCAGGTAGTTCGTCAAGTACATCTTCCTTCGTTCGACGGAGCATAAACGGTTCGATACGGGCGGCTAAGTCGTCTAAGTGGCTGTACCCGTCCATCACCCATCCGTCTTCCGCCTTGCGTTTTTGGATTATGTTGGCGTTGGGGCCTAGCTTATACCCAGCACAGAACCGTTCCCCATAGGCTTGCCAGGTTAGATAAGGGCTGATAAGCTCGGGCGCAAGGGCTCGCAGAATGGGGTAGAACTCGGCAGGGCGGTTAAGCACTGGGGTCCCAGTGAAGAGCCAAACACGTTTTGCAAAAGAGAGGAACGAACCTGGGCCGAGGATGGTACGTGTTCGTTTAGCCTTTCTGTTCTTGAGGTAATGGGCCTCGTCAACACAAACCACGTCGTAGCCCCGTTGTTCGCCGCGAGCAACCAATTGCCGTTTAACGCGGCCACGAAGGGTGAGGTCGTAATTGACGATGATGATATTGGCATCAGGGGGGATATCCGATTTACCGTCACGAATGATGAATATTTGATTTGGTGTCCAACGTCTGCCAGACCACTGGAGTATTTTACGAGCCCAGTGGACCTTAACGCTGGCAGGACAGATTATGAGCATAGACTTGGCGTAGGCACGGTTGGCGGCCACAATCGCTTGGATTGTTTTACCTAAACCCATGTCATCCGCTAACAGCCGATAAGGGCTGCTTAGTAAAAACCGGACCCCCTCTTCTTGAAAGGGCATTAACTTCAACGTCATGTTACATCCCATTATATACCAGTAGATGAGTAAAAGTCAACAGGCTTTTACAAATCTTCTAAATTGATCGGCGCGTAGCCTCGAACTCTCATCTTTGTTTTAGCGTCGCGCCCTCGTGTTCTGACCCAACCCAATTGGGTCATGGCATGGTGTAAACGCCGTTGACTGTGGGTGTTCTGCTCTTTAACAGTCAAACCTAAAACATTGGTCAACAAGAACGAGGTGGGCAGGAACCGTACGGTCTTATCTTCAGCGAGTTCGATTAGTTGAGCAATGCGTTCAGCCGCTAAGTCAGCCCAAGGTTCGTAGTCCGTCCGGGCTTGTTGGGCGATCATCGCTTCTTCACGCACCATTGGGTTTACTAAATAGGTTGGCGCACCGGCCTCCCAAGCGTATAGGGCTTCCGCGAAAAGTTGATCGCGGTCTCGGGCCAGTTCGCTTAAACGCATCACGCCGACCGTGACAGGCCAGTACCGGCGGTTGCCTGTCTGATCGCCTAGATAATCAGCTGTAAAATTAGTTGTGCCGATTATGATACTCTGCCGCGGTAACACTTCAGCGTCACGCCGGTACGCACGACGGACCTTATCGTGTGTGCAACTTAGGAACTGTTTGATCAGTTCGTGGATTTCATCTGTTTTATGAGTCATCTCTGCGGCTTCGGCTATCCACGTACTGCTGAGGATGTCCGCCAAGTCAGCCATTTTACTTTTGACCATCGTCAGATTGACTTCACTGTGGTACGCCCCGCCTAGAATTTTGCAAAAAGTGGATTTACCAGCGCCCTGCGGGCCTTCTAGGATGAGCATGTTGTCGAACTTGCACCCTGGGTCCATAATTCTGGCCACGGCCCCAATAATGGTGCAGGCCCCAACAGCACGAGTGTACAGGGTGTCAGCGCTGCCAGCGTAATATGGCAAAAGCCTGTCTATCCTATGCACACCATCCCATTTAAGACCCATGAGCCACTGTCTGATAGGGTGGTAGCCAACGTCATAGGCGTAAGCGTACACACTGTCTATAATGTCAGACGCTTTTGGGTTGTAATTCAAGGTGTTGGACAGATATCCGCGAAACGCCTGGGTGTCAGTACCAGTCCAGTTACCAAGTATGTGGCCCACAGGGTGCCACGGGGCTTGACGGGTGAACTCTATCTGGGCTGAGAAACGATTTAAGCGAATTAATTCGTGCAGGGGGTTGACGAACTCGGGCGGGTTTGAGGGTAGCTTAAATTGGTTCATGCAATTACGCATGGTAGAAATAAGCTCGTAGTTACCGACTCGACCCTTACCATCCTCGTAACGCCACTTCCACTCAAGGTCCCAGATAATACCGGCGTCGCGTTCGGCTTCCTCACGGGCTATTGTCTTAGCGTCTTTAGGGCACAAGTCAGGCACGCGAGGCACTGGCCCTAAATCCGCAGCGGGATGGGTGTTGCCTAAAGGTTTCTTGGCGTATTTATAGGCGTTGCGTACCTTGATGCGTAGCTCGTCAGGTTTCCAGGGGGGTTGGCATCGCGGGTTAAAGACGTTCAGCATCAGCATGTACGTCTCTTCTTCGGCCAGTCCTAAATCGTGGCCTTGCCGCGCAACAAACACGGTATGCTCGTCACCCCCCTGGCGTTGGACAGCGGGCTCTACAGATAGCAGGTACGCCGTAAACCGTGTCAAAGTTTGCTGGTCAACAGCCTCCACCGGAGGGCTGCTAGACGCCCCAGGTAGTTCAACCCGCCTAAACCATTCCAACAAATCCGCAGGCGCGTCCATAAGCTCACTAGGGTTACCACAGAGTACGGTGTAAGGTTTACCTGTCTCAGGGTGTATCGACCCTGGGCCGACGTGCTGGGCGCCGTAGGACTTGACCTCAACCCCTTTACCGTAAACGGGGATGTGCGCGCATACCTTAGCGTTAGCGGGCTTACGAAAGTAGACGTGCTTACTCTGCTTGCCGTTGCGGGTAAGGCCACCCGTCAACACAGTGTAAGTATCGAACTCCTCGTTAGCGCCCAGGCCCAAGTCAAGGCGCAACCGCATATAAGGGTCATCGCCTTTTTGAAAGTTCTTAGGGTCCACGTCGATAACCAACAAGTCATCAGTCAGAACCACGCCATAGTTCCCTGGGAAGTCTTCAGGGCAGACTGTAGGGTCGTAAGGCGTGTTCTGCCAGTTATCGAGGTAGGCACCCTTGCCGTTGCTGAGAAGGGGCGTCAAAGCGAACCCAGCGGAAACAAGGTCGTTAATCCACCGGGCTTTATCGGTCTGTAAGGTCGTCACAGTGGGGCTGCCTACAAGTCGCTGAGGTCAATAGCAGCCTGGGGTTGGCTGCCGCCGTTTAAAATAGCGCGTTCCAAGTCACTGCGCTTGAAACGATATTCCCGCCCTCGTCTAATCGAGGGTATCCGTTTGTTTCGCGCCATCCGGCGAACGTAGTCTTCATTGTACCCGAAAAGGGCTGCAACGGCGGCTACGTCCATCGTGTATTGAGAAATGTCTGCGTTTGCCATAGGAAAGGGTCCTTTCTACTTACTTACTAGACTTAGGCTTACTTAACAGTACCTCAGTATTGCGTTTATTCAAGTCCACCACTAACCGCCTAACCGGGTCAGGTACAATAGGGGTCTCGTTTTGCAGGTCTAAGAACTGTTGTAGCTCTTCGTCGGATATTTCTTTTTGTACGATTTGAGCAGCATCAAGACACCGCAGCTCTCCTTCAATCGCCGTGTACCCAATACTGTCGAGGGTATTGTCGATATGGAACCCGCCGATTTTATCCCGCGACATTTTTTGAAAACGATTGATAGTCGCCATATCCGCTGGGGTGAAGTCAGTTCCAAAGTAGGCGTTCACCAATTTTGCGCATAAGCTAAATTGCGCGTAGGCGTCACCGTGCGTCTCTTGACGTTCACTCAAAACGCGATTAACAGATTCGAGAATTTCAAATCGGTTCATTAGTTTGACCTTCCTTACGTCCATCTAACACTACATCACGAAGCCAGGCTGTGGTCTCTGCTGGTGGGCGCACTGGTGTTATCGACTTATACGCGGACCCTCTTAGCAGAGCGTTTACGTTATTTACATGAATACCATACATATCAGCGATAGCTCTTTTAACGTTAGATTTACCCGAAGTACGCATAACCAGCCATTTCATGTGCTGCTTTTCCAGTAATGTGAGCTTTCGTTTAACAGTAAACATTTTTCTAGCGGGGCTGGGTACGGTTTCGGGGGCGCAAACCTCTTTTGCAGTATTGGCTATCGGCGTTAAATCGTTCACTGTGGCGCGGGCGGTCAGAATCAGTATAGGTCTACCACAATCGACATCGTGGCAAACGTCTACTAATTTAAACAGAGATAAAACATCTTGCTCTACCTCGGTTGTCGGCCTGAGTATTAATCGCTCGCAGCCTTGGTTTACAACGTAATTCACTTCCATTGTTGCGTGTCCTCATCTTCGTGTTTGCGTACCTCATAGAGTAAAAAAGCAATAAACTTCTCGGCCTCCGGTATCCGATGCCAGTCATCAGGGTGAATGTAATCGTAAATACTGCGTGGTGGATCGAGACTTATGTAACGTTTGCCCGAGGCGCCCATCACTTAGATTCCTCCCAACTTCCACATTCGCAGGAACTAACAACGATGTACTGGTGCGTACAAAAGTTATAGGTCTCCTTCCGTACTAGAGGGGCTCCGCAAACGGAGCAATGCGCCTTCGCCCCAATAAACTGGTGCTTCATCAAGTGTTCTTTTATTTCGATGAGCTTCTCTACGGTTAATTCGTCCATCACGCACCTCCTCGATACGCTTCGACAGCCTGCGCCTTGTCGGTCTCTGGCGTGGTGGGGGTGGGCTGGGCGAGGGCTTCGGTAGCTGTACTAGAAATAAAATTGTGGCAATTAGCACAATACGCTTTGTCGTAAAAGCGCAGCGCCTTCCTCAGCCGTGCGTTCTCGGCTTTGAGCGCGATGTTTTCAGCGGCTAGGGTCATGGGGTGGCTCCTTTGATTGCCAGGAATATTGCTTCTGCCATCTCAGGTGGATTGCTATCACCAATCGCTTCTATGCGTTGCTGTCTGTCCACCCCACGGGAAACCCCATCAACCATTCGCATAACTCTGGGGATGGACTGAATCCAAGCTCTTCTGGCAGAGGCAGCCCTCTTGACGCTTTCAATCGCGGATGGCAAGGCATCCCCGGCGCTTTGAAGTCTCGACAGGTTACGGTTGGCAATGGCGAAACGTCGCCGTCTAATATGTGGGTAACCAAGTTCGCTAGCTGTGATGGTGTGCCATTGACAGGCCCATCCATCTGTCGCCAAATCTCTCGAAACCGTATTCTCCCAGTCTTTGTTGCCTGGTGGCTGCTCGATAATTGCCCACTCAAATGACCCATCTCCTATCACCTTTCGATATTGCGGCCAAAGTGAATCCCCGGACCTGTAGCCGTGTATTGCAGCAGCAACACTAGTCCGCTGGCACGGTGGCCCACCGATGACAATCTCCCCTATAGGGCAACGAACATTCTCAACGCCACGCACTACTGGAATAGAGGGGAATTGCTTCCTTAGCACGTCAATCCGCTCCGGTCGAACTTCGCAAAAGAAGCCAGGTTCAAAACCTGCACGCATATAACCCAATGCGTGGCCCCCGACACAAGAAAACAAATCTGCAACCAGCATCACGCACCCCCTGCCAGCGCTTGGGCCAGGGCGATGTCGTTGGGTTGAATGGCATTGTACGCATCCACGAACTCGGACCAAAAATCTATCCCGCAGTTGGTACTTTTTTCAGCGTGCATGAATTTGTACGCAACCAGCGCCACCCGTGCAATCCGCGCCAGGGACGAGGCGTCTACGGGTTGGGGCTTGGGGGTGCTGAGTGCATTGATGGTATCCTCACACCCACGGCATATTTTTGACGTGTCTACGCAATAACACTCGACCCCTTCGTTTAGAGCATAGAGCGCATGATGCTGCTGTTCCCCCCACGACTCCAACGCCTTCGCCTCGGCCTGTTTGGCGGCTAGCTGGGCGGTGAGTCGATGATTGGCGGCAATTAACTTCTGTGTTGTGTCGTCCAAATACTCCTGCTCCATGCTGCAAACGCCAATAGTCGCGTCGGTGGGTTGGTTAGCAGATTGAAAATCTGCGTTAGCATCTGCGTTAGTGGTCATGGGGTTGGGCTCCTTTTTTTGCATCTTTTGCTGTCCGGACATCACCTGCATGTTTTGCAGCAAAGTCCTTCAGCGCTTGCTCATAGGCATCATTCATTCCTTTACCAGTGATTGCCGCTGCAATTTTTACACGAGCGTGAAGGGCCTCAGAAATACGTACGGTTATGGCTGGCACGCGCCCTGCCCTCCGTCGGCTGCGAGGTGGACGGTAAACATCGACAGAATCCGCTGTTTAATTCTGCTCCGAACGGCTTCTCGAATTTCCCTTGCATCCATCTCAGCCATCCCAGTGCCGCCCCTGCATTGGTCCTTGTTCGCCTCGACATACTGTCGAATCCATTCGACCAAGTCATCAAACTTCTCGTCGGTAGGTTGGTTAGTGGTCATGGCCACCAAATCCGCCACCTGTTGCCGTAGCGTGGCGAGGTGGGCGAGAGCATCAAAAGCGGCGTTGCCTAGGCTGTCCCCGGCCCCAAAAACAACGCCTTCTTTAATTACGTCATTTTCAGGGTCAAGATAAATAAAATCGCGTGCTGATGCGTATTTCTGCAACGCATGCTCAATGGCGTCCAGGGTTTCGGTGGGGTTATTCACGGGGTGCCTCCTTATATTTATCGATAGCAGCCTTAAAGCGGTCCTTAGATACCCCTAACAGCTCTGCCGTTTGGTCGAGTGTTAAGACGCCATCTACGCACATCCTCAAAACCTCGTCCTCGTCGTAGGAAGCATTAACAGCTACCCCCTCGCCCTCCTTAAACAGCGCGTTGGCTTTGGCAATTGCAATTTCAGCCCTTGCTATGGCCGTCTCAAGCAAGGCCGAGGCTGTAACGCTTTCAATATCCTCTAGTCCACGTTTTGCCCAGTGAATTAAATCGGGTAACGCCTCCACCATAATGGCTGCGGCTTCGCGAAACACGCGCTCCTCAGTAGTACACCAGTCAGACGCCGCCCGGCTGCGCTCTATCGCCTGTTGTAGTGGGTTAGTCATCACGCGTCACCTCTGTAAACTAGAGGCTCCATCCATGCGCAGCTATCTTTCCCGGCAGCCACCCCAGCCTCGTAAGCACGGCGGAGGGTGTCGGCTGTAAACTCGTCAAAGTCGAACCCTGCACCATACAGAATCTTGTCTATAATCGCCTTGGCCTCTGCTTCAAAGTCCATTACCGCACCGCCTTCAACACATCTAGCAAGCCAAACGCGATGGCACGCATATCGTCGTGGTATGGCTTATTGTCGTCGCCGTGTATAGCCCTTAGTTGCTTATACAGCCCTTCAATGGCCTGCTGGCTACACGCCACGCCGTAATAGTCGAAAGCCTGGCCTTCAACAACCAAGAACGGCTCTTTACCAAGCGGTGATGCCACAACGCCGTCGCTCGTGTCTTTGCAGTGAACAATGCGCCAGCCGTCTCCGTGGGCGCATAAATTTAATCTATCCATTACCCGACATCCTCCTTAGCTTTGGCCCAAGCCTCTGGCCAGGGCCGTGACATATACAAATCAGCCTTATGCACCCGCCTAGCAATCCGCTGGGCTGCCTGGCGCGTGGTGACCGTCCAGCACCCGCCCAGATTCTTTACCATCACGGCAGCGGTCACAATCACATCGCCCAACTCCTCAATCACGCGCCGCTTGCTCCCGTGGCCAGCGTTGGTCAGGGCCTCGTCAACTTCACGCACCTCGCGCTTGAGATAGTCAAGACTGCTATCGGGCTGGTCAAACCGCATGGCTGCCTTGACGTGCGGGTAGTGGTTAACCGTACCGACAAGCTGGCTAATGGCGTAGGGTGCGCGTATGGCGTTTAGCACTACACGTCTCCTAAAATATCGTCTAACAAGTGGGCATACGACTCACCACCTGGTGTCATCAGTCCATGGCCGTATGGGCAGAACCGATACGCTTGGTGGAAGGCTTGCCAGAAACAATACTGGCAATACAAAACTGGGCGCGTGTAGTGGGCTAAGAAGCTGGAAAGATAGTGGTATCGTCCAACCAACTTGACAGCCACTTGTACGCCTCCTCAAGGTCTTTGAACTCGCATCCAGATACTTTGTGTTGGATCCTAAGTAAAACCCCGTTGCGGGGGCCGCCAAAAGCCTCAAACACCGGTTCAAAAACAAAACCGTTGTCTCGTAGCTTTGGCAGCCACCGTCTCAGGTCGTCAGGGTCATAGCTATGTTGTAGATAGTTTTTAGCCCGCACCTTTGCCATGGCCGTCTACGACACCACCTGCTTAACCAATAACGTGCCCGTAGAGGGAACCCAAAAACCTTCAACGTCTACCGACATAGATAGCTCGGCGCCAAACAGTGACGTTAAAGGCCCAAGGCCCAGCTCCTCTGTTGATGCCTCGAATGAGGGGTCTGAGGGCTTTGTGATACGGATACTGGTTTGAACGTCGTCTAAAAACGAACGTTCAAGGCGGTATACAGACGTGTGGTTTTTAACGATGTCTTCGTCAAAAAACCCTTCGGCTTTTAATTGTACAGGCACGATTGTTTAATCCTCTACAGATGGGGCGGGCGACACAGGGAACATTTCTAGTACCACGTCAGCTACATCACCCAGGGCAGTGGCGAAACCGATATCGGTGTAGCGGCGTTCGATTAAGGCGCTCAAGGCTTCAGTAAACTCTTGCTTGCCTGAGATGCTCCGGTCGTCTACCAACTCACGGACAATAGCAGCAATCACGCTGTCTTTAGTCCGATTGTCGATATAGACCGAAGTACCGCTGTCGCCCGACAACCGCTCTAATAAAGATTCTAAACTCATGTTGCGTACCTTTCTCCTAACACGACGCATTCTTAATGCGCCTACTAAGTAGTATACTGTATCCCAATAGGTCGTATCAAGTAGTATTACGGAATCTTAACAATTCACCCTCCACCTCCAGTTATAAAAAAGCCACCTGGTGCTAACAGGTGGCTACAACCATAAGGAGTTTTGAACAAAAGAGCGTGAATTTATAATATACCACTAGTTACTTAAAATGACTACCCACTTGGCTATCACCGGGCAATGGTGCGGTTGTTGAGGCTGTCAAAAGTTTAGACCCTTTGTCAAACTCTTTAACGCCACGTTGCACCAGCTGGTCTAAGGTTGCTTCGTCGATAGCTTCGCCCGCCACCTTCACAGTCCCCGCTGCGATAGCCTTATCCACAAATTCTTGCAAAGTCAATTCGCACAACCGATTATCATAACCTACCAACCAAGAATAAATCGGATTGGGGTCACAGTGCTTGGCTTGCCGTTTGTAGGATTCTCTTACAGAGACGTTGGTAAGTGTGTTGCCAGCGTTTTTAAAGTTCGCGCACCCCAAAAAGGATGCTACGCCCCATACGGCCAAGCCAATACAGACAAACACGCCTACCGTTTTGGCCAAGCCCTCACGATGCAGGGTTTTACCCAGTTGCTTTGCCGGGTTTACTTTATCGAGTACAGTTTCAGGATAGATATCGTCCATGCCGGAATAATCGGGTTTTCCCATTGGTCTCGTCTCCAGTTATGTTCCATCGACACACGAACTAAGTTAAGCCGGTTCCTTACCTAGTGGGCCTACTTTCGCCCATAGCCTTACTACAGCAGTTGACACCACGTGACGCGGGTCTCCCGCCCGCTCTAACACTTTGAGCCATCCGCCTCTATCTTCGGCCACTACGTCTAACAACACCCTCAGCGCTTTGCAGTCGTCTGCATTCAACACTACGGCCATAATCTCTGTACCTCATAACTAACGGACAATAAAAACACAAGCGCTACCACGCTTTTTAAAACGCTTGGCCTTACGCAACTGCCATAAATAGGCTTTATGTTTTATACGACTACGCTTGATATCTTGGGTGGTGCGGTGTATTTCTAAAAACGGGTATGCTAGCATTGCCAGCAATACCGCACTTAAACCAATTACGACAATCCAGTGCACCATATCAGTACGACTCCCCACTACTGCTAAACATCGCCAACACTAGAATACCCAATCCGCCTATTAAAAATGTTAGGTTCGGGTGTAGGTTTATGAAATCAAGCACGGTTTATCCTCCAGTTGCCAAGGGTAGCGATTGCCAAATAAACAGTAGTACGCTGGCATTAAAGCCGTGTAGGGTGGTTTTTTGTACGGATACGCTGTAAACGCTACACGTTGGCCATAATCGTTCCAATGGTTCGTTGTGATGGGCTCAAACGGTATTGTGTCAACTGCCACGGCTACACCCCCTTTATAGCAAGTGTTGCTGAATATACCGGTTCTATTGATATCTTATAAACCGACTCCCCATTTTTTAGGTTATTTTTTGCGGCACCCGCGTTTGCGTATGCTGCCATGTTTAAGATAACGCTTGGCAAACCTGTTCTTTGCCAACTTGTCGGCCCGATTATATACCACCTTGCATCAGCCACGTTTACCACCTCCCCCGGTTAGCATCTGTATCGCCGATAACAACGCGCAAGTTAAAAACACAAGCGGTATCCATGTTATAGGCGTCGATAACACATACTCTATGAAATTAAGCACGGTTACACCTCCCCTTCTTTTGTATTGAAGTCTGCCATATAGATAGCAAAAGCACCTTTTGCCATTTCAATACTGGGGTAGGATTCGCGCAAAAGATTGTTGAACGGCAGGTGCAAGTCAAAACCGTTGCGGTCTGCTACACCGAACCAACCGTGCTTGTACTCAACTATGGCGTATTGATTCCCATATTCTGGAATGGGTTCAAAATACAAGGCCATGGCTACACCTCCCCCCGTGCTTTTGCTATGGCTTTCACTAGCCGCACCCAACCGTCATTCAATTGCTCTAAGCGCTTTAAGGTTTTGGAATCACGTTGTCTTATGGCAAGGTCTGCAAGGTCTGTAATAAATTGCAAGTTCTCACCCAACACAGTTTCAGCATCGACAAGCGCTTCCAACATTTCAGGCGCTGCAGCTATTAGATTGGCGTTGGCTTCTGGACTATCAACAGGTGTAAAATTAACTTGCGCTATATGTGTTATGTATTGCCTACCAATTAATGGTTTTACTGTGCTTATAGTTAACTGTCTATCTGAATTTGTAATCACTTTCCAGGGCCCGGGCGTATGCCCCGCAAGGGTTTGTTGAGGTGTGTGCTTAGTTGTCATAGTCAGTTACCTCCTCGCCGGATTCTGTGAACAATACGTCACGGTCATTGCATTCCTCTAAAAAATACGCTTCGGTACAGCGTGAATAGTACTCTTGTTCAATCAATTCGGTAGCTTCGTCCATAACCCATGAAAGCGCCTCTCGCAAGCTCACTTTAGCCTTTAATAGGTACGATGTCAGCTTGTCGATTAAAATATCGTCATAACATACGCCTGTTAGCGGGCAATCGTTTTTAACCCACGGTTTACCCCAAGACTGTTTGCGGCGTTCATAGCCTCTTACGTTGCCTTTTTTCATACAGTTTAATAAAGCCCATCCCGTGTATTGCTTAAATGCCAGGCGATTAATAACGTATTTATAGGCGCGTACCCCCTCCAGTTCTAGCGCGTCAGCATCACGAAAGCGGATTCTGTTACGGTATGAATCAAAATAATCAAAACTATAGTCGGACATTTCCAAGCCTAGTTCGTCAATTAAGGCTTTATAGCTATCCCACACCTCTTGACCGTAATACGGGTTTTCATACTCGGATTCTTTATGCCGTTCCAATGCCTTATCAAAGGCATCGGGGTATAACGTTTTTAATTCTTGAGCCGTGTAGGCAATAAACGGCTTTGGTGGTGTTGGCGTGATGATTGTTGGCACGGTTTAGGCTCCCTTATGGTTGTGTAGGCTCTAACAAAACCCCGAAGGGAACCGGCAAAGGCGGAGCCTATACACCTTTGCCGGTTTAGATTGTGTTACTCGTCAACAAAACGAATATTTAAATCAGACAGTGGGCAATCGTATAAGTCAGCAATCGTGAGTATTATATAGTGCAACGTGGCTAGCGTGGTTGCCCCATTGCATTCCGGGTAAGCGATATCACTGCCGTCATGTTCAATGATTATTTTCATAATTAAACCCCCAAGGCTTTATAAAGGTATTTTGCGACACTGCGTTGCACGGCGTCCATCCGCACCTGAAACATATACTCAGTTGGTGAATATCCGTTTGCTTCAAGGGCTCTGCACGCTAAATGTGTCATAACGTATCCTTCTTTAATATGCGCTAACAGGTGTTCCCGTTCGTTGTGTGCGATACCGCAACACAACCAACAATCGCCCTCGGTGGCCTTACCGTCTGGTAAAGCCGACTCCAAAGTGTACAATTTTGAATATTCTAAAATCGCTTTGCGCAGTTTAATTTGTTCTAGTTGGGCTTTTTGGGCTTCGATTTGCGTTTCTAAGTCGTTGGCTTTAGATAGGTTTAAGCCGTCAAAATACGGCACGTGTAGGCCGTCTTGCCGGTTTGACACGGTCCATAGGCCATTGGCTTGGTGGATAAACCACCGGCGATAACTTAACCTTTGGCCGATATGCGTCAGGATATTGTTTGTTTTTTCTTTTGTTGTCATAGTGCGAAAGCCACCACTATTTAAAATGATATCGCCGGTTTTTGTAAGCGTGACAATATCAGTGTTGTGGTAACGCCACCGTGTCTCGTTATTGGGTGTCTGGTATTGCACCACGCCCCACTCAAACCGCTTAGGTTTTGTGTTGGGTGCGATTTCAACGCCCTTGAGCGCGTCTTTAATTGACAGTTGTTTGCCAGTGCCATAAGCCATGATTAAAACCCCCCTACAATAAAACCGTCACTGTTGGGAATGCGGATAACGAGGGTGTTCTCCTCTATTTTGGCAATAGAATCGTACTCGTCACCGTATTCTTCTTGGAATCCCTCCAAGCTATCGTACTCTGTGAATTCACAGCACAATGCGATAACATCAAGGCTGTACTCAGGGTCAACGTCATCAAGATAATCATATAAGGCGCTCAGCCCAGCATAGCTGAATTGTTCACCTCGTCCCATACGCTTAAACGCGTCATGGAACTGGTACTTTGTCACTTCTTGTTGCATTGTTTAGGCTCCTAAAGGTTAAAGGGACGTGAAGGCGGTTTGTTGCCTTTGTGGGATGGTTTTAGTGCTTGGCAGGTACTCTGACAGGCCGAGGGGATAGAAACTTGATAGACCAGCGTATAAAGGCAACAATGCCGATAAGTTCAAAAAGGGACATTGTGGTTACTCCTCGTCCCATTCATAGGTTTGTGCATCACATACGAACGTGTTTGCCGGTAAAACCGTGCTAAACACGTCATCATCATAGGTCATAAGGTAAAAAGATGAATCAAACACAGCGTATCGCTCCTATAGTAGGGTGTAAACAGTATTGCCTACTAAAACAGACGTATGATTGCTGTTTTTGTGGGCTTTCTGTCGTTAGTATTATAAGGGCTAAGTCATAAAAAATGCAATAGGGCATTGTTAAGTCTTAATAATTGTTACATTTTTTGGTGGAGACGGCAAAAACGTATAGGTGGCGAAGAGTATTTATAACTGTGTTGTGGCGTGGACAATAGGCGTGTTTGCACAATGACACGGCTTAAAGGTGTGTTGTGGTACAGTAGCGAACAAGGTTTTTTGTGGTGTTGGGAGGTTAGTGTCCTTTAGTAGTAGTGGGCGATATAGCCCTATCGGGACAATAAAATAATAAAAGCTATTTATATAATATTATGTAATTGTTTTTATAATGTATATAATACGATATAAAGTGTATATACATATATAAATGGGAATAGTGGTTATACGCGCGGGCGTGCGAATACTGTCCGCGAATCGCTGGGATTAAGTCACCGAGAGACTTTGAGACGTGGCCAATAACGTGGTCAGATACGAGTCTAGAGGGTTTGCGCTTATGACCAGGTGTGTCCACTTAGAGCCAAGCAGGTTTGCGCTTTTTATTCCGCTTGCGCTAGTGGTGTAAGCCTATACGGCTTATCAAGGCTTATCTTGCAATAGGGTGCTGTAATGCGTTCTAACGCGCCTATATTTTGGGGGTACTGAGATACCTAGTGGCCACTAAAAAACGATTCTCGAGCATTCTAGGCCGATTGTTTTTTAGCCTATTTCACTAATCTTATGAATGTTTAAGCCTTTTTAGTGTTAAGTCACGCTAGTGCGTCTCATTATCAATAAGGCCATTAAAACGATTGCAGAGGCGCCCCCCGTCTGTTCGACCCCCGGGCATCCCAGCACACGGGCAGGCTTCGCGCGTCCGAAGAGCCCTCACGAACACACCGCCAAATCTACAAATGACATTACTTAGTGTAACGTACTAATACTTACCATAGCCCCCACCCTCTATAAGTGTTACTTACCACGCCACCCATAATAAAAACCAAGTGACTTATCGCGCCAAATACATAAAATTGACACTATCCCGCGTAGTTGGTACTATAACGACCGTAGCTGAGCCCCCTAGATGGTATAAGGACACCCAACCCGTGGCAAAGAAAAAGCCAAAACGCAATTATATCTACGAAGTCCGAGCCCAAGGCGAGTATTATGCTCAATTTGGCAAGCTCAAAGAAACCCGCCCGTTCCAACTGGTGCTGCAACTAGACCAGTCTGCCTATGACGCTGGGTTTTTATCCGTCATTCGCAACAACATTTTAGACAATAAAGCGTGCCAACCTGCGCTACAAGCCGCGTTCCCTGGTTGGCGTCGCCGTAGAACGTGCGAAATCACGTCCGCCATTAACATCACTGATAAAAATGCGCAGGTGTCGAGCTTGCGTATGATGAATCGCAAGCAAATTATCAACTATATCAACCATACAGGGTCAGAAATTGACCCAGAACTCTACCCTGAACTGGCTGATTTACGCCAAGCGGTCCAGGATGAAGCTGAAGCCCCCGAACAGTTCTTAAAGAACCAAGACAAGCGGCGAGAATCAAAAGGCGCTCAGCTAGCCGTACATCGGTCAGTCCATAAACTAAACCCATGGCTCACTGATCCGAGTAAAAATCCAAACGGTACGGCCCCCACGTTAGGCGAAAGCGTGTTTGATAACCCCGAATTAGCCTCGCGCATCCTGGGACAAGAACTCGCAGCTCAATTAGAGCCCCCGTCCAACTCAAAAATGACGGAGACCGGGGACCTTACTGACCAAGACGGGTATCTACTAGACGATTCTGACGCGCCAAGCGATAATGACCCTACCAACCCCCATATGGTCCTCCGTATCCCTGAAATCGACAATAAACGCGATAGGGAAAACATTCTAGGCGATGTCTAGCACCAATCCAAACTACGCAAATCCAGCGGCACAAGCAGGGGCGTATTCTCAACCCGCGCCCCTGCCTATGCCAGCGCCACAAATAACCTCTAACAACCTGTTCGAGTGGCGTGAGGGCGTACCGTCTCCTTATGGCGCTCGTCCTATGACCAAAGAGCAAGTACAAACCTTGTACTACGCGGCTGCGGCCTTGCCGTACAATGGGGTCTGGAACCCAGAAAAACAAGTTTGGGAAATCCCCGAGCGTTTTCAAGGGTGTACGACTATGGAAGTCATCATCCAAAAACAGTTTGAGGAGGCCGCGACAGGCAATTTAAAGGCCGCTGAGCAAGTTGTTGACCGTATTCTAGGCAAACCCAAGCAAGCCGTTGACGTTGCCATGGCCACTATGTCGTACTCCGAGTTTCTTGAAAAACTTGCTAATGAAGACGCTCAAGCCAATACTGCGTACGAACAAGCCCAATCCCAAATCATTGATATCGTCCAGGGGCGACCTTACACAAAACAAGACATTCTTGGTGATGTATGACTACAGACCCAACACAGACCCCGCCAGTTAACCCCCTAGGGCGTTTTCTGTCCCCCCAGGCTCAAAGAGTCCACGAACGATGCCAAAACGATTTACCGTACTTCTGTGCCCGAATGCTGCGGGTTAAGCTAAAAGAAGGTGGTACAGCGCCTTTTGTACTCAACAAAGCCCAAATGTATCTCCACGAGCGTATCGAAAAACAATTGCACACCACTGGAAAAGTTAGGATGCTCATCCTAAAAGGGCGGCAACAGGGCATTAGCACCTACATTGCCGCCCGTTTTTATCACAAGGCGACGCGCCATAGGGGTAAAAATGTGTTCATTTTGTCCCACCATGCCACTACGACAGAGACGTTGTTCCAAATCGTTGACAAGTACCACGCCAACTGTCCGCCAGAGATAACCCCCAGGTGCCTTGTTTCTAACAACCGTCGTATGCGTTTTGATAACGGTTCCCAATATACCGTTGGTACAGCGGGTTCCGGTGCCATTGGTCGAGGCGATACAAACCAATACCTGCACTGGTCTGAGGTCGCGTTTTCCGAAAACATTCCAGAGCTGTTGACAGGGCTGTTCCAGACAGTTTCAGATATGCCCGGAACCGAGAAGATTTTAGAATCCACCGCTAATGGGGTAGGTAACTATTTCCATCGCGCTTGTATGGACGCGCTGTCCGAAGATGACGACTACGAGCTTGTTTTCATCCCGTGGTTCTGGCAAGACGAGTACCGTTCCCCGTTAAAGCCAGGGTTCACGCTGACTGATGAAGAGCATCAGTTGCAGCAGATGTACGGGCTAGACGACCTGCAGATACAATGGCGGCGTAATAAAATTGACGAGTTTAAAAAAGAAGGCTTCGGTGAGCGCAAGTTTAAGCAAGAGTACCCGTGTACCGTCAAAGAAGCGTTCCAGTCGTCTGGGGAAGTCTTATTTGACCCTGACAAGGTAGCTGCTGCCAGAAAGTCGCGCCTTACTGACCCCCACATGCCTATCATCATCGGGGCTGATTTAGCCCCTATACACGACAGAAACGTCCTTATGTGGCGTCAAGGGCGCCATTGCCTGCGTAAAGAGGTGTTTATGCAGTGCAGCCAAATGGACATGGTTGGTAAGATTGCAGCGCGTATCGACAAGCACAAGGTAGCTAAAGTCTTTATTGACGTTGCTGAGGGTCGCGGGGCCGTAGACCGTCTTCACGAACTGGGGTACAGAGATGTCGTAATGGGCATCCACTTCGGCATGGCCCCTATCGACGACCGTGTGTATTCAAACAAGCGGGCTGAAATGGCAGGGTTACTTAAGGATTGGGTTGAAGATGACTTCGGGGCGCGGATTCCAGACGACGATGAGTTAGAAGTTGAATTTGGGGTCATCCCCGATTTCAAACAACAAAGTAACGGGCGCAAGCAGTTAGTGCCTAAAGACAAGATTAAAGAGACATACGGCAAATCCCCTGACCTGATTGACGCTTTGATGCTCACATTTGCCCAACCTGTCAGAAGTACGTATAATCAAACCAGCCGTATTACTAAAGCGTTCAAACGTAGCCCGTCAGAGATACACGCCACTAATCGCCGCGCTGCTAAAGCGTTCCAGACAGACGATTATGACGACGATGATTTTCCGAAGACGGCAACTGGGTTTAAACGCATAAGCGAATTACGAAGGTTGTGACGTATGGGTCTGCCCGGAGCGCTAGTCGCAGGATCTTTAGGTAAAGGTAAGTTCAACTGGGGCCGCGCTTTGTCTTGGGGACTTGGCGGAGTCATTGGCGGCGCGATTTATGAAAAATGGAAAGGGGATAAGCATAGAGCCGCAGCAGCGGCGTCTGCTTCAAAAGACCAAAGTACGCCCCAAATACCTTCTGCGACTGAAGACACTATGTCTACGGCAAAACGAATGTACGGCATGTCGCAGACGCCACAAGGGGTGCTATCAACAGCCAGTACAGCCCGAAGTTCGTTATTAGGGAATTGACGCCATGGGTGGACCAGCACCGGCTGCGCAAGCACGACAGAAACAGCCTTTAGTTATTAAACAACAACCCGTAACGCCTAAACGTAAAACCGTAGGCGGGTACTTAAATATGCCTGTGTCAGGGTCGTCTACAACGATGCTTGGCAATGACGCGACGGCACGCGGAACCTTTTTAGGAGCGTACTAATGGCTCGGGTGAACCGCGCACGTCGCATACTAGACCGTTTTAAAGAAATGAAAGCGGAGAAGCAAAACTGGCTTCCGCTGTTTCAATTGTGCGCCGAGTACGTCCACCACCGCAAACAGGGCTTTACGACTAACATAACCCAAGGCCAACCCCAAACTGACCAGGTTTTTGACGACACTGCGGCCAACGCCAACGCCTTAATGGCGGCATCCCTCATCGGGGCCTTATGGCCCAATGGGGCTAAAACGTTCCGTATATCTATACCGTTTGGTATGGAAGAGGAGCTTGGTGAAGAAACCGAAGAAGTTAAGGATTACTACCAGTTTGTAACCAAGCAAATGGCGACGTTTATGGACAACCCTAAATCGGGGTTTGTCACGGCGCTTGAAGAGTACATGCTCGATCAAGGGTCGTTCGGTACAAGCGGTATCAAGATAGAGGACCAAGAAGATGACTTTGAAGTCCCTCTGGCCTACCGTGCAGTCGATGCTAAAATGCTCTACATCGACGAAGGCGCTAACGGGTTTGTCGATACGATTTACCTGGAAAATGAGTATTCCGTCAGGCAATTGGTGGAAAAGTACGGTTACGAGAATGTTTCGTCGAAATGGCAAAAAGCCTTTGACAATAATGACTGCAAAACAAAAATCAAAGTCTTACAAGCCATAGAGCCCCGTTTCGAGCGCGATGCCGCTGGTTTTGGCGTTCAAGACATGCCGTATGCGTCAATCCACATTGACGAAGAGACCGAAAAGATTTTAAAAGAATCGGGCTTTCTTGAGCTGCCAGTGGCGGTAACTCGTTTTTACAAGGCCATGGGCGAGAAATACGGGCGCAGTCCCGCGATGAATGCGTTGCCGTCGATTCTCGAAGCCAACTCGTTAGGCCAAGCGTGGCTTATCGCAGTTGAGAAAATGCTCGACCCGCCGCTTGCTGTTTACGATGACGGTACAATGGGCGGGGGCACTATCGATACCAGCGCCCGTGGGCTAAATGTCATTAATGTCAACGGTCGTATATCCACAGGCCACAAGCCTATCGAGCCATTGTGGCTGGTAGGTGACTTGCGGTGGACCGCTGAACGACGTACTGAGCTGGCCGAAGTCATTAAAAACCATTTTTTCCAAGACCGGTTGCTCGATTTAAACAATGAGCAGCGCATGACCCTGGGCGAAGCAAACATCCGTAATGGGTTGCGGGGCCAGACGTTAAATCCTGTTTACTCGCGGCAGATGGCTGAATTGTTCGTACCTATCATCGACACCACGTTTGCCAAACTGCGCCGCCGTGGGTTTTTAGGCGTAATACCAGACTCTACTCAAGAACAGGAGTTTTTGGCTCGGGGTATCATCCCCCGGTACATTCCAGAGGCCGTAGTGCGTCGTATGGTGTCTGGGCAAGAAGTGTACCGTATTGAGTTCATATCCCCCGCCACCCGCATTATGCAGGCCGAGGAGGTGGATGGTACTAACATGCTGCTGCAAACTGCGATTGAACTGTCAGGGGTCAAGCCAGAATCGCTCGATGTGATCGATGTGGACTGGGCCTTACGGCGTATTCAAGAGCTTGGTGGGGCAGCCCGCGAAGCCATTAATTCTAGCGAGACCATCCGTAAGATTCGCCAACAACGCCAGCAGTTAGCCGAGGCGCAAATGCAGCTAGAAGCAGCGCGTTCCGGGTCAGAAACAGCTCGTAACGTAGGTCAAGCAGTGTCGTCAATGAGCGGTGGCCAAGCAGCGTAATGGTTGACAAACGAACGTTAAAAGCGCCTCATATAATCCAGAAAACAAAACGGCTTTCGGATGCTGAACGCGCAGCGCGTAAGGTGGCTAAAACACCTGCGGGCGAGACGTTGTTTAGGTATTTAATGGACGAGCTTGGGTATAAGCAGGCGGCAGTGGTGTGGAACGCTACTGAAACATCTGTTGCAACAGATGCTATGATTAACAACGAAGCGCGACGGGGCGTATATTTACAGCTTCGTGCCTTATTAACGCCCGAGTTACGCAATAAGATTGAATCCGAAAGGGTAGACCAGTATGCTGATTCAGACGACGATGCGGATGCGACCGGATAACGGTGGCGAAGGGGACGGCGGAGCAGCCGAACCGGAAGTGACCGAAACAAGTGTGCCGCCGGAAGCGCCAGCCGTTGAACCCGAGGCGCCAGCGCCGCTTAAGTTTAGCGATATGGTGCCTGAGACATTTCGCGAAAAACCCTATATCCAAGAGTTAGCCAAGCATGAAAAGCCTTTAGAACAGCTATTCGTGCAGTTCGATGGGCTTCAGAAAAAACTTGGCGAGCGTGGGGTGACCCTTCCTAGTCCAGACGCGCCAAAAGAGCAATGGGACGAGTTCTATAAAGCTGCTAGGCCATCCACGCCCGATGATTATGAGCTTCCGTTATTAGATTTAGGCCCTGAAAAGGCAGAGTTAGCTAATCAAATTAACGGCAGTCGTGACGAAACGTACCTAAATCAAATGAAGAGCGCGTTCCACGAAGCCGGGTTAACTAAAGAGCAGGTGCGAATACTTGCTAAAAGCCACGATTCAGCGATGGTGCCTATTTTCGAGGGCATGGAAGCGGCCAAAGCGGCTCAATTTGCTGAGGTGGATAAGCATTTTGATGAGGTGTCCAGCCGGTATTTTGGTGGTGACCGCGATAAAGCTATGCAGTTTGGTCGCGAGTTTTTGGACAAACACGGGTCCGACCGTCTAACTCAAATTTTACGCGAACTGCCCACTGATAAAATGCCCGCCGAAGCGCTATTAGCTATCGCCGAGCTGGGCGTGAATGTTCACAAAACGTACCTGAAAGAAGATGGGTTCAGTACCAAACACTCGCCAAACCAGGGCGCCCGTACCGTTTCTGATTTAGAAGCCGAAATGCGCGATTTGATGCTGAAACCAGGGTATCGGGACCAAATGGCAAATGATCATACCGTCATTCGAGACAAGGTTAAAGCCCTTAGTTCGGATATAGCCCGGTTGCAAAAAGGCTGAATTTCGGTATAATTTCGAGATTAGTGGGTAGCATCTGTATATAAGGTGTCCACGGTAGCTTTTCTGCGTACTGTCAGTCGTCCGTCTGAACGGGTAGCGTACCGAGTACCGCCTCTTGTGTTAGCTTTGAAAGCCCGAGGTATTCGGTATGCCTTTAAATAGCACCATTTCTGAAAACGCGATTATCCAGTTTAATAACGATTTCCACGTCCGTTTACAGCAAAAGACTTCACGTCTTCGCCCGTATGTCAAAGTCGTCCCTATGAAGGGGAAGGCCATGGCTTACGACGGACTCGGCACCGTTGAACTGGAAGAATTGAACGGACGCTACGCGCCTGTCGAGTTCACGGAGATCGAACACTCGCGTCGGAAAATCACCAAGGCGCGTTTCGGCGCTACCTTGCCGATTGACGACACCGACATTGAAGAGCGGTTAAACGACCCCTCGTCTGATTACGCTGACGCCCTGGCTTACGCCGCTATGCGTAAATTCGATAAAGTGGTCGTATCTGCCATGTTTGCTGATGTAGTCACTGGTGAAGACTTCACTACCAGTGTTACTTTTGCTAACGACGGCGGTTTGACCGTAGACGCTACCGCTGGTTTAACCTACGAGAAATTGCTAGAAATCTGTCAAAACTTTATCGACAACGAAGTCGGAAACGATATGGACGTTCGTTTCGTGATGGGTATCACGGGCGATGAACATACCGATTTGATGTCGGAAATGGAGCTGACTTCTGGCGACTACTCGCGGCAGTATGTGGTCGATAAAGGCTACATTACTATGGCCAACGGTATCGAGCTTGTACGTTTTGCCGCAAACGGCGCAGGTGGCGCGACCTCTGTGTTGCCTGTATCTGGCGGTGTGCGCACCACGTTCTGTATGGCTGAAAACGCCATTCAGGTGGCGGTGGCTCGTCAATGGCGTGTCAAAGTTCAGCCCCGTAACGACATCTACGACACTACTCAAATCCAAATCACGGGCGTCCTGGGTGCGGTCCGTACCGAGGGCAAGTTGATTCAGAAAGTCACCACGACCGACTAATGACTCGCCCTGTGTGTAGCCGCATTAACCTTTAGGAGCCATCGATATGGCAGTATTCAACGATTACATTGACACTAACATCCGAAACGGTCGCTTAACTGGCGGTCTATCGGCCCAAGGCACTCGTGTCGTTCAGCTAGTGGCGTCTTTTGAGACCGTCGCAGCCGATGACGCAGGCTCCATCTACCGTGTGTTCAAAGCCATTCCGTCGTCCGCAGTACCTTTGATGATTGGTATTGCTACCGACGGCGTGACTTCGATGAGCGACGTGGACGTGTGCTTGTACCAAGTGGGCGCAGGCAACCCTGAAGTGGGTACTGAGGTTCTAGCTAGCACCTTGGACTTGTCTTCGGCGGTTACGTTTGCCACCGCGTTGTCGGGCATCGGTAACGGTATGGGTAACATTACTCGCGATAACTACGGCAAGAGCCTTTGGGAGCTTGCCGGGGAAACCATTACGAGTAAGAAAAGCCATTACGATATTGGTTTGAAATCCGTTGCTGATTTGGCCGAAGCCGACCGTATCGTAGTTATCGCCAAATTCGCCTTTCCGTAGCGCGTAAAGCCGAATATGGTATGCTGGGGAGAGTCGTTTTATCCGGCTCTCCCTTAGTTATTGAGGCGAAAAGCAGTGACGGCAACCATTCCGCAGACCGACGTAGACATTTGCAATCTGGCGTTAGACCATCTAAGCCAGGAGTACATAAGCAGTATAGATTCCCCGACAACGGACCCGGAACGGGTATGCGCAAGGTGGTATCACGTCACTCGCAAGGCGCTTTTGCGCGAGTTTGTTTGGAATTTTGCGACGAAATACGCCACGTTTGCGCGAGCCGCAGCGGGGTCGTACTACGCTGATGCGTACACAATACCGACTGATTTTGTGCGGTTATGTTCGCTGGGCGAAGACGTTTATAACCCCATTCGGAAGTATCAGTTCAGTTACATAAGCAATGCGCGGTGCGTGGAGATGGACAATGAAGGCGCGTCTACGGTGCCTGTCCGCTACGTGTTTGATTTCACTGATGTTCCCGAGATGGACCCCTCGTTCATAACGTGCTTGTCGCTAAAGTTGGCGATAAACATGTCGTACAAGTTCTCTAAACGTAAGTCGTTACGCGATGAGCTATCGCAGCTATTAGGTATCGAATTGCCTGCGGCGATAGGTGTTGACGGCCAGGAGCGTCCCCCAATTCGTGTTGAGCGCAGCCGTATGTTAGCCGACCGTGTGTCTAGTGGCGGTTTGCGCTATGACAACCGATACTACCCGAGCGACGAAATATGACCCTGGTAAATAAAGAACAAGTTAATTTTGTAGGTGGCGAAGCCGCTCCAGGCTTAACGTCTCGTACTGATATACCTCTGTACACTAAAGCCCTGAGCTTTATGCAGAACTTTTTGTGCGATCCCAAAGGGCCAGCAATTTTTAGACCAGGGACACGGTACGTTCATCACACCCGATTAAATCGGTACGCCCGTTTTATTGAGTTTCAGTTCAATGATAGCCAATCGTATTTGATTGAAGCGACAGACCTTAAATTTAGGTTTTATAAAGACGAAGGCATTATTTTAAACTCAACCACCAAGATGATTACGGGGATCACTAAAGCTAACCCGGCAGTAGTTACGTCCGCCAGCCACGGGTATACCAACGGGCAGGAAGTGTACATCACTGGTGTCGTTGGGATGACAGAGGTCAACGACCGCTTTTTTATTGTGGCGGGTGCAGCGGCTAATACGTTTCAATTGACTGATGTGAACGGTAACAATATCAACTCTACTAGCTATACGACGTACTCCTCCGGGGGTACAGCCGCAAACATATACGAAATTGACACTCCTTATACGGCTGCCGATATAGACGATCTAATGTATGACCAAAACGCGGACACGATGTATATCGTGCATCGTAATTACGAGCCGCGTAAATTGAACCGAACAGCGCATGACGCTTGGCAATTAATTACATACACACGTACTAACGACCCGTTCACGAGTGGGGCTAAAGCGATTACAGGGGTTACGCGGTCAAACCCCGGGCGCATACAGGTTCCGAGCCACGGGTTTACAACCGGTACGCTCATCGCCATCACGGGGGTTGTTGGCACCACGGAGCTTAACGGAAATACGTATCAAGTAGGGTCAGTCTTGGGTCCAAACGATTTTTACTTAAACACTTCTGCCGGAGCGCCTATTGATATGACTGGGTATACGGCTTATGTGTCTGGCGGTACGGCTACCACGGCCATTGGGAATGTGTGGCCTGCGGCAGTCGCTTTTACCAGCGATGGCTGTTTGATGTTTGCAGGGTCTAGTGTCAACCCAGAGACTTTTTGGAAAAGCCGGGCGCCGCTTAGCGGGGTCAAACGGTTTGACGATTTCACTACTGGTACGTTAGACACCGATGCCGTGACGTTTACGTTAGCGCCTTTGAGGGGCCGAGTAGACGCCGTGCGGTGGATTGCCAACACTGACAAATTTATTGTGTTGGGAACTTACGGGTCTGTTCGGCGATTGTTCGGGGAGACAGAATCGGCTTCAGTGACCCCTACAGCGGTTACAGCAAAGTCAGCTAACTCAGATGGGGTGGCGCGTACTCGACCCATCCTGGATGGGCCTGTGGCCATGTATATATCTCGTAGTGGCATTACAGTAGAAGCCCTTGAGTTTGATTATAAAATCGATGGGTACGCCCCCGACGATAAGACGCTCATTATTGACCACCTTATGGTAGGTGGCCTCAAAGCCTTATCGCGCCAAGCTGGACGGCTAAACCTAAACTGGGCCGTTCGACGCGACGGGGTGCTGCTTGGGCTGACGTATCAGCGTAACGAAAACATTGCAGGGTGGCACCGCCACGTTATGGGCGGCAGTGGCGCTGTAGAGGCCATCGGTATCATGCCTCGCGATAACGCCCAGAACCAATTGTGGCTGATAGTTAAGCGCACCATAGGCGGTGTGACGGTCCGTCACGTAGAGTTTATGGAAGACTTACCCGAGTACCCTGACCGCATTAATACCTATGTTTACGGCCCGCCTTACGAGGCGTTGGATGACGTGTTGTTTGCCAACTACCAAGGCGAGGTGCTAAAGTCAGCGTTACATTTAGACGACGCCCTTTCATACGACGGTTTCGGCATTACTCGTTCGGCTAATGTGACCCTTACTCCCGGGGCGGGGGCGACTAACAACGGCCAAACCAATGTTACCTTTACGGCAAGCGGCGCCATATTTACAAGCGCTATGGTGGGTCGGGAGCTATGGGCTGCGTACAAAGCAGATGGGTCTCGTGGCGGTAAAGCTGTCATTACTGGGTACACAAACTCAACTACCGTAACCTGCACCATTTCGCGGTACTTTGAAAATTTAACTGCGATACCCGCTGGCGAGTGGGCCATCACGGCGTCAGGGGTTTCTGGGCTGTACCATTTAGAAGGCCAATCAGTGTACGCGGTTGCTGACGGTATCGATAAAGGCGCTAAAACCGTTTCTAGCGCGGCCATTAGCATCGGAGAACAGCGCAGTATTATCCACGTGGGCTTTCGCCCTGTTGGGATTATCCGCACCATGCCCTTAGAACAGGGCGGCGTTTCTGGACCAGCTCATAACAAACGGCGCAATGTTGAGAAAGTCGCTATGCGATTTATAAACTCGCAAAAGACTAAGTACGGTACGAGCCTTTATAAGTTGTCTGAGATACAAGTAGCGCAGGCGGGGAGCCTGTATACGGGCGTTGCTGAACAGGTGTACCCAGAAGATAAATGGGATGACGAAAAAGTTCTGTATATCTATCACGCCAATGGGCTGCCGTGTACCGTGCAGTGTTTAGATGTGTACTCCCAAGTGACAGACGAGGAGTGATATGCGCGTCGAAACGGTGGCCTTTGAAGCGAAACATCTGTTTGAGATGGATCTGCGCCCTAGTGAGCAAGTCCGACTAGAGGCTGACCCCGCTACGTTGCATAAGACCGCGTGTTTAGCCCAGTACGGTTTAGGCGCCACGTTGATAATTGACGATACCATTGTGGGGTGTTTTGGGTTTTTTGAGATGTGGCCTAGAGTGTATATGGTGTGGGCGTTCCCGTCAGCCCATGTTGAGCGTTACGCTATGGTATATTTAAGAACAGTGCGCCGCTACATTAGGGCTATCGAGGAAACTCACCAGCCGCAGCGGTTGCAGACCACAACCGTCGATGACGATCAGCACAATCGTTGGATGCGGTTTTTAGGATTCACTAACGAAACACCGGGTGGTATGCCGATGTACTCAGTATTGGGCGAAACGTTTAACACCTGGGCGATCACTTACGACGATAAAGGTGGCGCATCGTGACTGGCACAGAAGCTATGTTAATAATGGCGGGCCTTAGCGCAGCGTCCAGTATTGCGGGCGGTATTGCCAGCAATTCGGCAGCTAAGCGCGAAGCGAGCATGATGGCCCAACAGTCAGCTATCGCAATGAGCGAAGCCCGACGGACCGCTGGGCAGCGAGCCGAGGACGTACAGTCGTTTATGTCTACCCAAGCCCGGGGGTACTCAAACAGTGGGGTAACTCTGGACGGTACGCCCTTACTGGTATTAGAAGAAACGCGACGCCGAGGCCAAGCTGAGGTAGACGCTATTATGCGCAGTGGTAGAGCCCAGTCGTCATTGATACGGCAGCGGGCAGCCCAAACCCGCACAAGCGGGCGTAATGCTTTGTTGGGTTCGTTTTTAAAAGCCGGGGCGACTATGGCCGGGGGCATCTATAAAAACCAGGCAGTGTCGCTAAACCCATACGGAACTACGTCACCGATAGCTTTTGACCCGTCCGGGTACGGAGGGTACTAATGGCTAAGATTTCGCGTTACGAACAAAACCAGCTCCAGTCTGAGTTGGTAGGCACCCCTGGGGTCGATACATCGACAGCTCAATTGTTCAACGTCGCCGCTCAAGGGTTCGGGGACGTTGCGACCCAAATGAGATATGTCGCTGCGCAAAAACAGCGTGAAGTGGCCGCAGCGACCAAGGCGCAACAACGAGCGTTGGACGAGGTGCAGGTGGCCACTGAAACCGCTAAGCTCATGCCGGAGATACTAGCCCAGCAGGACAATATAAAATCGACAACGCCTCCCGAGCAATGGGGGCAAATGTTTAATCAAAACATGCCCGTTATGCTGGACAAGATAAATCAGGCCGATTACTCCCCTGGGGTTAAACTAGGGTTGCAAAAAGCGGTTGCCGGAATATATAAGTCCGAAACGGATCAGCTACATTCTGCGGGCATAACCCAACGAACTGAAAACAGTAAAGTAGATATCGCCAATAGCTATGACGCGCTCGTCGCCTCCGCTGGGCAGCAGACCGCAATTGATGGGATTAGTAAATTGTGGGCGCAAGCGGACGCTTTAGTACCCAAAGCTGCCCTGGTCTATGGTGACGCCAAAGCCCAAGAATTAGCTTTAAAAGCTAAAGAGGGTATGGCAAAAGAGTATCTTTATGCTGCGACAGTGAAGTCCCCGGAAGCAGTGCAAAGCATCATAGACAGTAAAGCGTTTGAGTCCGTATTGTCTGAACAAGACAAAGAAAATTTTATATTTAAAGCCCACAGTCTTGTTAGAGCTAAAGAGGCCCAAATAAAACAAGACGACAAAACTTCAGCGGATGTCAACCAAATAGGTCAGTACATCATAGACGCAAATACTGATGAAAAAGACCCCACGGCAGTAACCCAACGTATTATAGATATCGACCGTACTATTGCGGCTACGTCTAAGACCGCCGCTAATAAAGGGTT